>ENA-OWNT01002980-OWNT01002980.1-seawater-metagenome-genome-assembly--contig:-NODE-2980-length-16661-cov-3.923963_pt1 | contig 16661 bp, 16 predicted proteins | sample MGYA00238136_ERZ651165 | MGnify/ENA primary metagenome ERZ651165 (study PRJEB26861, sample SAMN08777766) | seawater metagenome | isolation source: coastal seawater | place: USA: Florida | collected...
ACACATCGACACACACACACACACACACACACACACACACACACACATAGACGACGGCGACGACGGCGACGACGGCGGCGACTTCGACGTCAGAACAATGACTTTGCTTTGCTTTGCTTTGCTTTGCTTTGCTTTGTCCTGCTTTGCTTTTGCTTGCTTTGCTTTTGCTTGCTTTGCTTTGTGCCGCTTCGCTTCGCTTCGCTTCGCTTTGCTTTGCTTTGCTTGCCGCTTGTTCTCGCATTGTCTCTCGTCGTTCGTGGTCTGGGCGTTTTGGGTGTTTGGTGGGGCGGGGAAGACCATTCGTGGAAGCTAGGACGAGCTGTTGCCGTTGGACGGCGGCGTGCAACTTCGAACAAACAGCATTCGCCTTTAGGAATCAGCACCGGGAGCGGAGTGGAGCGGCGGCGACCGCTCGTCATCTTCGAGGCCAAGCGCCTCAACCAGCCGTTCCACCCGTCCCCTACACACAAGCACTAAGGACCGATTCATTACAATGGCGGAGATTGACGACCCCCACGTGGATTTCAGTGCCATGGGTCAATTCTTTGGGGGAAAAGTTACGAACATCTGGCAAGAAAGAACACGACAAAAATCAACATGCCCTGAGAACCGCGTCCCGCCGACGAAGTTCGGGGCTGGGGAGCTTCCAGCGAGATGTCAGACCTGAAGGTCAAGAAATCATCGGCTAGCTTGAGCACAACATGGAAGGTCGAAAGATCCCATGTCGGCGCCTACAGCGGTGGCAAAGTCCATCGTTTCGAAGACATGCAGCACTTTGCGTGCCAGTTTGATGACACCGTGAAAGTTCTTCACATCGAGAGTGGCCAAGTTGTGTACAACATCAAGGAGTTCGACTCTTCTATTGAGGCCGAGACCCTGGTGTGCTTTGCTGTGCATCCAAACGGCAACGAAATAGTTACTGCATCCAAGAATGGGCTGCTACGCCATTGGAACTTGGCAGAAAAGCGGCTCGTTCGGGTCTGGAAGAGTGCTCATACTAGCCCAGTGTTAAGTATGGCGTATGACACCACCGGCACACTGGTGGCAACAGGAGGGAGTGACAAAACCGTCCAAGTCTGGGATGTGGAGAAAGGATACGCAACACACATGTTTCGTGGCCATGCTGGTATTGTCCACGAAGTCAACTTCCACCCCGATCCGCGACACTTGCTGCTGTTTTCTTTCAGCGACGACTGCACGATTCGTGTGTGGGATTTGAACCGCCACAAATGTGCGGCCACTATTACGGACCACCTCAGCCCCGCGACATCCATAATTTTCTCGCCCGATGGGCAAACTTTCGTGACTGGGGGACGAGATGGAGTGCTGTTGTTTTTCTCGCTGAATGGTTTCTCCCTGCTGAAGACGTTGCCCGTGTATGAGATATTGGAGGGGATGTGCATGCTGCCGGGCCACACGCTTGATGTTCTTGAAGAGCAGCTGGGCCAAACCCAACGACCGCTAGAAAAAAGTTTTTGCTTTGCGACTGCCGGCCGCAAAGGATCTGTTAGAATGTGGCGGTGTGGACTTGAAAAAGCAGCGACAAATGGGAGCCACCAGAAGAAAAAAAACACGAACAAGAAACGCCAGCAAAGTACGCCAGAGGCGTCGAAACTGGTGTGCGAATTGCTCTTGCAAGAACACGTGGGACAATCTGACTCGAGTGAAAGTGCCGCAACAGAAACAACACATCTGTCAACGGCAGCCTTAATGCGCCTGAGGCAACAAAAAGAGGACGAGGATGCGCGTGCGCCGCCGAAGAAGCGGGGCAAGAAAAATCGCAAAAAAGCTCGCGGGTCACTGGACGATGCTGGTCATGGCACCGCCGAGAAAGAAGGATACTCGCATGTGTTCCTCTTGGAACCCTTCACGCTGGTGCGTCGACAACGCGCTGCATGCATCAATGCTTTCGTGGCAGCCCCCGCAGCGGTTCCATTCTCACCGATTTGTGCCACTCTCTCTTGTACGCAGGTTGTTGTGTCGCACGACCACAACTTTCACTTCATGGACTCTCGCTCATCGACGCTGAAGAGAATTCGACAGGTGAATGTCACTGCACTGTTTTGTGGTGTGAACTGGGAGTGATGAAGACATTAGTATTCCTGTGGTATTTGAACCGCGGTTGTGAAAAGCAACATACTCTTTCAATTTTGAAGTCTGAGCTCTGCCCACCCTGTCACTCTTTGTGCTGTCGCCCACTTCATGCTGGTTTGCTGGGTGATGAAGACAACCGTTATATTCCTGTGGTTATGAACCATGGTGATGATTTCAAATATAACTTCTTTGTGTCTGAGCCGTGCAATCCAACATGCAGTTGTCGCTTCTAGATTGCTTTCTTTGCATTCGCCCTGTCTTCGCGCTTGACGCTCACCACTTTGTTCTGTGCTACAACAGGTTATGGGATTCAATGATGAGATTCTCGACGTCAAATTCATCCCCGACGCCAACACCAAGTCGCCATCAGCTTCCGCCCGCCAACGAATTGCAATGGCCACCAACAGTGAACACGTTCGAATAGTTGACCTAGGAACCTTTGACACCACAATATTGACAGGGCATTCGGCCATGGTCTTGGCATTGGCTGTATCGCCACAAGGAGCACTGCTGGCTACAACATCGCAGGATGCTACCTGTCGAATATGGTCACTCGAGCGTGGTCGCCCATTCTGTGTTGGGATTTGTCGTGGCCACACTGCTGCAGTCGGAGCAGTGAGCTTTCCAAATCGTGAGGCGACAGCGCTGAGGCCAACCGGGCCAGCGTTCGTTGCCACTGCCAGCGCAGACATGTCCGTGAAGCTGTGGGACCTCCGCCCAGTGCTGCAATATCTGCTGAAGCGCGCCAAGTCTCGTGCTTCGCGCGGCACCAGTTCCGACAGCGATGACGATGATGAGTTCCCTGAGCCAATCGAGCTCAACGTCCTCTGCACAGTTGCTGCTCACAAAAAGGACATTAACACTGTCACGCTCGCTCCAAACGACCAAATGTTAGCGTCCGCGTCCCAAGACAAGCGGGTGGCTTTATGGAGGGTGAACATGCGGTCCGGGGACGATATTGTGTTGGAAGAAGTTGCAAGACTGCAGGGCCACCGCCGCGGCGTGTGGTGCGCGAGATTCTCTCCAGTTGATAGAGTCATTGCCACGGGCAGTGCTGACCGTACGGTCAAGGTGTGGTCTGTGACAACTTTCGAATGCCTTCAGACTTTAGAGGGCCACTCGGCGTCAGTGTTGAATCTTCGCTTTCTTCGCGGTGGAGTCCAGGTCTTGTCAGCTGGTGCTGACGGGTGAGTGTACCTGATAGTCGAATTTTTCATGCTGGATCCTTCGTTGATGGAGCTGTTGATTTTTGCAGATTACTGAAGCTTTGGACGCTCAGAAGCAATGAGTGTGTCAACACATTCGATGCTCACGATGACAAGGTGGGTCTGCTTGTGATTGCACAGCGTTGCGCCGTGAGCTCAACTCGTCGATGATGACCCCACACCATATTGCTTAATCTTTACTGAGATTTTCAGTGATGACAATGTGACACACGTCTGAGACGAGCGCTCACTGTTTCGAGCGTGAATCAAAGTCTCCGGCGCCTGAATCTGACTGTGTTTTTGTGTTGTTGATAGATCTGGGCACTTGAAGCATTGCCCGATGGTCCCAAGACGGGAGCCGACGGCGACGGAGCAGAGGAGGCTGACGCGGCGATAGTGCCACGGATCATCACAGGCGCTTCGGACTCCGCATTAAAGATTTGGTACGACGCCACAGCTGAAGTCGAAGACGAAGCGATCGGTCAAAGAGAGGAGTTTGTTCTGCGTGAGCAAGAAATGCTCAACGCATACCGCAGTGGCAAGTATGCTCGCGCGATGACAATAGCGCTGGAAATCGACCAGCCTTTACGTCTTAGGGGATTGTTGGAGAAGCTCGTGGAGGAAAATTCATTGGACAAGCACGTTGGAGCCGTCGTGTTCACGCCACAAACCCTTACGCGGTTTCTTCTTTATATTCGCGACTGGAACACCAATGCCCGTTTCTGTGAGGTAGCCCAGCAGTCGTTGTCGTTCGTGCTGAAAACATTTTCATTCGCTCAGTTGCGGCGCGCAGTCAAAGAGGCAGGCAAGTCAGCCCAAACGAAAGGCAATGCTGGAAGCAGTGAAGAAGGAGTCACTAGCGTGCACGAGATTGTCGCAGGTCTTGTTGCGTACTCAGAAAGGCATCTCAAACGGTCTGCGCGAGTGTATCAAAGCTCCTTCGTCGTCGAGTACACGCTGAAATCCATGCAAAAGTTGCTGCCGCAACAAGAACTCATCGTAGAGACCCAGACTGCTGCCTCTGATTCAACCTCCGTGGCGGATCAGCTGGACAACGAAACCACCGTAGCTGCAGCCGGAGACAGTGACGACAGTTCGTCGAGTTCGTCGAGTAGCGACGACGACGATGACGACGATAACAAGGTGCCCAAGACTGTTGTGGACACCAAGGAAGCGCTGGACGCAGGGCCGGTTGCACCACCCACGACTGGCAATGCAACGACTTCTGATGCTAGCACCACTGCAAAAGGGGGTCGTCGACGCCGACGAAGACGCTCCAAAAAGGCATGAGACCGTTTCCCCGAAGACGTACATCATGCATTCTTAACTTATATTTCTCGTGACAAACTCTCATCTGTGCTGCATTTCGACAGCTGAGAAAGCCCCGCAAGTTGTTCCATTTGATTGCCTTAGGTAGGCACGTTTCATGCCAGATGCCGGAGCGCCCGCTTGTCCACATCGTTGTCCAATGAAAGTGAAGAATGCGACCGCAACAACCTTGCCATTCTCCCGTCGACGAGACTGTCGACAAGAGAACCAGAGAACGAGCGCAAGAAGTCAGGACATGGATGTGGGAAATCTCAATCAAAAGCGGCCATTCGTGGTTGGTGGCATGGCATGGCATGGCATGGCATGGCATGGACGGAGTTTGGTGCTGCAATGCCATACTCGCATTCGACGCGAGGTCGTTTTGCGTGGCGGTGACTTTTAACACCCCTCAATGATGGGTAACATGCTTTCGCTGCTTTTTTTTTGCCAACGTGGCGTGTTTGAAGGTTGGACGGTGTCGTTGCGTCGTTGCGTCGTTGCGTCGTTGCGTCGTTGCGGTGTTGCGGTGTTGCGGTGTTGCGGTGTTGCGTCGCTTTGCTGGACGGTCGCACGGTCGTCGCGTCGTTCGGTTGTTCGTTCGTTCGTTTGTTCGTCGTCTGTTGTCATCGCATACGTTGTGGTCGGGAGAACACAACTTGAAGAGATCCACAACAAGTGTGGATGCACGGCATGCGCGACGGTTTTGCAGACTTGGCGAGGTCGAAATGTGCCTGGAGTGAAATCAGCACGTGTGAGGAGTAGAAACAGATCCAATCGACAGACGGATCGAGGAGAACGAGGCAACGAACATTTACTTTGAAGAAAAGTACAGTCGCTCGGCTTTTTTGTTTTGGAGATTTTGCTAATGGTGTACTGACCAAAGCGTGTTCTTGCAGTGTCGGCTGATCCTGCGTCGTCCCACAATGTTCTTCTCGAAAGTTGTGTGTGGTGGGGCGCTGGTTATCGCTGTAGCGTTAGCCTTGTCCATGCGCCTTTTGAAGACTGTTCGATTCGGCCTGGTCCTGGACGAGCATGACTCGTACTTCAACCTACGAGTTTCTCAGAAGATGCAGACGGATGGCCTGTCACAGACCTTGGAGTGGTTTGATTCCTCCACTTGGTATCCTTATGGACGCCACATTGGACAAACGATCCTCCCAGGTCTGATGGCGACCGCAGTTGCCGGTCACAGAGTCATTAACACAGTTTTTGCAGTTGAGTTAGAAACTGTCTGCATTCTTTTGCCCGCATTCTTGTCCGCTGCCACAGTGTTGGCGGGATCGTGCCTCACACAGCAAGTGCTGGGCCCGCCTCCAACTGCTGGCAGTTCCGGGCGCACCGGCAAAAGTGGTACCCAATCGAACGTTCAAGGAGCCAGCTTGTTCACTGCAGTGTTCCTTGCGATCACCCCTGCAATGTTGCAACGATCGCTGTCAGGTTCTTTCGACAACGAATGCCTTGGTGTTCCTTTAATGCTGGTATTTTTCCGTGAGTGGCTACTGGCGCTTCGAACAGTTTCACCCTGGCAATGCGTCAGGTCAGGGCTTGCAGGGTTTCTGCTCGCCAGCACATGGGGTGGGTACGCAGTTGCACTAAACACTGTTGCCGCGCACGTCACAATACTGTGCATTTTCGCCGCTGTGACGAATTATGAACGGATTGCAATCAGAACCTCGGACGGATCTGATGTTGCGCCAACTTCGACTGTGACACAACGCGTGTATGTAGCTTACAGTGTGACGTATGTCACCGCCACCTCCCTCTCAATTGCTTTAGTACCGTACCACACAGCCGAAACGGGAGTCTTGGGTTTTCTACTGTCTTTCGAGAACGCTGCTCCCTTTGCAGTGTTCCTTTTTCTCCAAGTAATCACTCTCATGCAAATCTTATTGCGGCATCCAGCGAGCTCATCAACAAGTCAAGCGCAGAAGTGGTTCTCCGTTGCAGCAGTTGTGGCGTCTGTGGGAGTGTTGGTGCTTGGTGTCGTGCGAGGTGGCCGACAATCCTGGATATTGGGGTTTGCGGTAAGATACAAGCTGGGCGGGTTGTTGGTGACAATTGCCTCAGAATTGCTTCCTCACACCTCGTTTTGGTGGTTGATTGCAGAACAAATTTGCCGCCGATCCACTGGCTGCTTCATTGGGAGATGTGAAGCCGCTGGCATGGGGATCCCTCTTCCTAGATTTCCACGTTCTTTTGCTATTATTCCCTGCAGGAGTTTTGAGTCTTCTTCGAAAGTACGATTGCTGCCACTGAACGTCCCTGCTGCGTCCACTAATGTCTCTACTTTGCCACCCAGGCCTACCGATGGTAGCCTATTCATGTTATGCGCAGTTGGGTACGTTGAATGTTGCTCGCTGTTTGGCGCTTCACATCTACTTCGTCACGGATCTCTTCTTTTTTGCCATTCATGTTTGCAGCATATCTCTCGCCGCAGGAGCTGCCGTGAGTCGCCTGGCGCCTCTGTTCATCGGGCCACCTGTGTGCATTGTGGCTGGAATTGCCACCAGTGAGTTTTTGCACGGCAACTTCGCAGCCTACTATCAAAAGGCATCGTCGGCCAGCAAGCAGAACCATAAAGTTATTGAAAGAGCAGAAGAGCTTCGGAAACATCGCCGCGAACTATCAGTGGTGCTGATCACCGCTTGCGGCTGTTTGTTGGCGTTTTTTGTGTTCCATTGCACGTGGGCTGCGGGATCAATCTCCACACCTTCAGTGTTTCTCACAGCGACAGAGTCTGACGGGTCAATTACCGTCTATGACGACTATCGCGAAGCGTACGCTTGGCTCGCTGCGAACACTAGCACCGACGCTCGCGTTTTGAGTTGGTGGGACTACGGGTTTGTTCTCGACCACCACTTACTGACTGCGGTCCTGTTAATACTCAAGGTCGACTCTCTCATCTATCGCAGGTACCACATCTCATCGATGGCGAATCGAACGACGTTTGTGGATGGTCACACTGGAAATCAGACCCATATTGCACGGGTGGGTAGATGCCGATGAGCACCTTCTTGTTTGCTGACGAACATCTAAGTGTCCTCACTGTTTCTTTGATAGATTGGGGAAATACTATGCAGCCCTGAGCATTTAGCGATTGAAAAACTTCGACAATTAGAGGTAATTGCTCGTGCCTTTTCATTTGTATCGTTGTTGCCCTTTCAATGTCAACTTCGATATTGTGTCCGTGTGTCCTCGTGGCCTTATTGCCAGGTGGATTACGTGTTAGTGGTGTTTGGTGGAGCAGTCAGCTATCGTTCCGATGACATAAACAAGGTACTTGGTTTTTGATTGCCCGCAAGCTAGCCGGATGCATCGTTGTTGAAACTTGGCACTGCTACTACAGTTATTGTGGATGCTTCGCGTCGTCGAGCAAACGCTGCCCGAGAGTGGCATTTCCGAAGATGCTTTTTTGACACATCGTGATTCGCCGACGAAACCTGGCCGCAAGGTGCGACACGTTTGATGTATGCAAACCAAAGTTTTGAATGTCTGATGACACGGTGGTGGACTGTGTCGCAGAAAAAAGACAGTACACTGGACCAAGAGTTGGTAGGGGGCGCATTGAAAGTCAACAGCCGCGCCCCGGAGACTCTCTTTGAATCAGTTATTTACAAACTGAGTTACTATCGATTTGGTCGAGCCAAAACCGTAGCTGGTAGGACGATATTGTAATTGTGCAACGTTGCATTTGGTGTTGATCGTACATGTCATCGCAGGTAAGCCAGAAGGTTGGGACACAGTCCGACAAGCTGAAATCGGGCGCAAACATTTCGAGTTGAAGCACTTTGAGGAGGTACGATTTGAAATGCATGTCTGCTCGTGCATGCTCTGTCGCATCCTATTTGAATCCATTGGGAATTTTTCCATGTCTCATTGCAGGTATACAAATCACCACGTTGGCTGGTACGTATCTACAAGGTCAAGGATCCCGACAACTTGGTAGAAAGCAGTGCCCCACGTAGTTTGTAGCGACGCATGCTTCCACGACCTCGGAGCAAGAATAGCTGTTGTGTTGTAGCATCAAATTACACACCACAATCGATCTTTCGACATTGATTCTCGCGTCCAGCGTCTTCAGTGTTCAGTAGACACTCGAGCAGCACTCAGATAAACCAACCGACAGACAGACAGACAGACAGACAGACACGTACAAGCAGACAGGTATCGCACGTTCGTCGGCGAGAGGCAGCCGGAACATTTCTCGCAGCTCGTTCGCTCGGCTCGCGCATCGTAAGTAATACGCAGTCGCACCTTCCTGATGTCCAATCGTCGCGAGGAAAGGTTGATTGATGGAGCGAAGTCACAGCGTTCAAGAGCCTGTACGAATAATGAATGAACGCAAACGAACCAAACGACGACGACGACGACGACGACGACAACGAGGACGGTCGCGGTTGGTTGGCGATGCGTCGTCGTCAATGGTGTGGGTAGTTGAATGGTTTCGGTGGTCGATGTGGATGGTTTGGAACATGGTTGTCCAGAGCAAGTGGAGAAGGTGATGCAACTGCCATGGAAATGACCACGGGAGAAGGACCATGGGCACATTATTGTTGACGTCGTGGTGGAAGGGGCGTGAAGGGTGGTGCGATGGAAAATCAGTGCAAGGACGTAGACGGAGGAAGGCAGTGGCAATGACGGTCGTTCAAAATTCAAAGTGACTATGGCAATGTCGTTGTCGATTCTTTCGTGTGTTATTTTGTGTGGACGTCGTAAAGTATAAGAAACTATCTGAACAAAACTGAGGAACAACGCGAGGAGGCGCAACGTAATCTCAGTGTATGATCTGCAGTGACATGTCATCGCACGGCGTGGTGAGGAAGGAGCTCACAAAAATGGTGCTAGCTGCGACGGAGTTCTGCCGCAGCCAGGAACATATTTTACGGCGAATGATGGAATTAAACAGTTTCACAGAAAATGCCAAAGGAGTAACCGAAGTTGCGCAACTTACATCGGACTGGTTCCGGGCAGAGGTGGATCAAAGTCTCGTTGCGAGCATGACGCCTTCGACGAAAGAGGGTTATGGCAAACACCTGGCTCTTCGGAGTCAGAAGCCTGGTAATGACGGGCCGATGGTACCTGTCATAGCAATGGTGAGCCATTTGGACACCGTGTATCCCCCAAACGAATGTTGGGAACAAAGTTGGACGGAAGAGCACGACGAAGCGGGGTCTTGGATCGTTGGTCCAGGATCCATGGATATCAAAGGCGGGACCTTCATGATCGCGACTGTGCTGCACACCCTGAAAACGGTGCACCCCAACTTATACAACGAGGTGGATTTCGCCGTTTTATTGAACGCTAGTGAAGAAGTAATGGCCGATGATTTCGTACACGTTTGCAGAAGAGCAATTGCAGGTTCCGGTGATCAAAGCTCCAGTGACAAAGGTCTTCGGCAAAGAGAGCTCCCGGACTGCCTCGGCTGTCTTGCCTTTGAAGCTGGCAAGTTTGCTGATGGTGATGGCAAGCACACGTACACCATGGTCAGCTCTCGCAAAGGAATGTTTGTGTGGGAGGTGAATTGCACAGGACTGGCCGCTCATGCCGGCAACAATCATAAAGATGGTTGGACTTCTATTTTTCTGTGTTCCAGGGTCGTGAAAGTCATTCTCACTCATGGTGTTGTTGTGAACAGGCGCCAGCGCACTCGCTGCGGCATGTGCATTATCCCTTCGCGTGGAAGCCTTGACAAATTACAAGTCGAAACTGACGTTCAACGTGGGGTTCGTAATTTGGTCAACAGTAGTAGTTGCCCACAGAAATCACTCGCTGTGACTGTGCGTCTGATGTTGTGTCTGCGGCAGTCGGCTTCGTGCGGGCACTGCGCACAACACCGTTCCTGATCACGCAACCATCTTGGTAGAAATGAGGGCTTTAGACCACGGTTCAACAACACGTGCAAGCCTCTTCGACTGTCTTATTGCACTCCTGTTCTAACAACCATGATTTCCCTGGTCTCGTGCCATGTTGTGGTCGACAGAAACGTACAATGCTGGAGAACAGTCGTTTTTTGCTGCGCTGGAAGCTGTAAAGAAGGAATTTTCTAGTGAAGAAACAGGACGTGGAGCGTCCATTGGGTTTGAAGTGAAAACAAAGACTGCCGTGAATCCCTGGATGGAGAATCAGAGAACGAAAACGCTATTGCAGCAGTGGCAGGTTGGTAGATTGCACTGTCGGTGGATGTTCGTTGACGAGCTAGGAGTCTTGATATTGTGCTTGTGTTGTCGTATCTCCCGACTTGCAGACCGCGGCGGAGCACTTGGAGCAGGGGTGGCCACCCGAACAGCATACCTGGCCAAATCCCTTTCATGACCAAAGTGACGTCGGTGTTGTGTGCCAACGACCGCAAAAAATTGAAGTTGTGCAGGAAATTCGAGGTGGTCTCAGCGACGGTAACTGGCTGTGGGAGGAGTACGTCACTGAACACTGATATCGACATTCCGCGCAACGTTTGGCTGTTGATTTGGCATATGACAAACTCTGTTGTGATTACACTTCAGGTATCCAACAATGGATGGCTTGGGGCCTTTCGGACAGTTTGCTCATGTACATTATAGCAATCCTGCTGCAAGGCCAACGTGCAAACCCACCATACATCTACTTTGGCTGTTGTAGGCACCAGGACGGGAGCGGCTCCACACAACCTCATTCATTCCAAAGGCTATGCTCAACTGTTTAGGGATCATCGAGCTCATTCTCAACCACAAGGCCATGAAGGAGAATGTCCAGAGTGACAGACAGACAAGTGCACAGACACATGAGCGTAAACAAGCGAAGGCCCATGAGTGATGGGTAGCTTTGTCACAGAAACTTAGTCACACGAGACATCATCATCGCCAATATGTTTCTAAGTGCTAACTTCGCCGTGGTTGGTTGCAAAGGTGCACCACCCGCAGATGACACAAATAAGATATACCCGTACTCGTACTGTACGAGCGACACTTAATTAAAATGCGTCCAAATCGCTCACCACAATGCGGCTCCAGCGCGATCTACGCGAGTCAAGGGACATAGCCAGTCATCAATCCCACAGTTCCTGGACAGTCAAAATAATACAAACAACCCACCTCGCCGCTTTGGATTTGACCGCCGCTCATCTGCCGACTGCTGTGCGGCAACTTTGACAGCACTTGGCTTCTCTGCCTTGGGAGAATGGTCCGCAACAAGTTGTTCAGCGTCAGCTTTAGCTTGTTTACGCATATCATCGAAACTGAACAGGCACCGCATTGCACAAAGTATTGCGCGTCAATTCACGACAATTAATTCATCAGCCATGGAACCAAAAATACAAAAATATACCCTTCATCTGTGCCATCACTGTCAAAGCCCGGCGTTGTGCTGGGCTCCGGCTGCAAGTCGACATTTTGCGACAGCAAATTGTCATGACTTAAGCGCCGCAGAAGACGCTTCTCTTGTTCTCTACGCCGAGCTTTTTCCGTTTCCATTTGTATTTTACGGGTTCGTGCTGACGACGGTCGCATTTCTTGAGGTCGCACACGAAGATTGCCGTGATCCCACGTGACGGGTGTCCCTGTCTGCGCTGATGCAGTCCGAGGAACTTCTGCATTTGACAAAAACAAATACATGATCCGTTGCTCCAACACGGATGAGAAACTTAACAGCGCACGTGTTCACACCTTGCATCGCGAACGGGTTTCTGTTTTCGGACTGCTCGTTTGAACTGTTTTGTGTTTCCGTGCGGAAAGTACGCCTCTGTTCCACAAGCGCATTCTCCACCTTTTTGAATAGAGCCGGAACAGACGCAGCAACTAACTCTTCTTGTCCCAAGCTCACCTAGTCAAGTTGTGCCAACCAGCCCATGAACTCACTGAAGTTTTGCAGCACGCAGCACCAAGCATGTGATGACATACTCCGAGCTGATCAAGAAGTTTCTTGACACATCCAATAAGTGCAGCGATCAATGCACTGACTCTCTGTTTTTCCTCTAAAATGCGATTTTCGCCGGCTTGGGCATGATGCAGTTTGTTCTCCAGCGAGTCATGTTCGCTGACTTCAACATCGTCATGCTTCACTTTCGACGGTTCTTCTTCAAAGGCCTCCGTCGCCAATTTTGTCTTCAGATCTGAAGAAATATTCTTTGTGTTAGCTAAAAGGTTGGACACTGTGGTTGTCCATCGCACTCACCTTCAATGTCCACCTTGAACTTATCACATTGCTCTTGAGCAAATGTAGTCTTGCGAGTGACCTTTGATAATGGTAATAAAGAACATTGTGAATGACATTCAACTATGCTGAACAAGGGTATTCACCAGTCACGATTTGTGGTACCTCTTCCAGGGCATTATATCGCGTGGAGAACAGATCATAGATCTTGGTGATGTCGCTTTCAAGGGTAGCCTGCACCCGTGCGAGCAAGATGTATCACGTGGCGGATACAGCACACCTCGCCAATCGTACGTCCCAATACCAGGCAAACAAACCTGGCGAAGTTTGTCGAATTTTTGCTCCTGCTGTAGAATTTCGTCATGTATCAATCCAGCTTTCTGCTTTTGCAGTGCCTGTAAAAATTGGCCCAGGATTTCAACAACAATACGCTCGTTGTCAGAACTAGACCACAGAAAACGACGCAACCGACCAGATTAAGGCTCGTCAATGTATTTTTTTCGCGTTTCTTCTGGGCTTTCTTCACCAAAGTTGCTCGCAGTTCTTCGCGCTGCCTGCGAGCCTACCAATATAACCATGGACTGCGCGTGAGTACATGGTCGCAGTCATTGTGGGACTGGCATCAATCGGCCACCAACCTCACGCATGCGGTCCAAACTCTCTAATTGTTCTTGTGCCTTCAGTAAAGCTCTCCCGCGCTTGTCTCGTGACTTTTTTACTTCCTGATGCACGACGCCAAAAAAACGCAAGACACCTTCGTGAGAGGCTTCTTCGCCATGCCGTGAACGTGAGCGGTGCAAATAAATGCCAGTTCAACAAAATTCCCTTATGGTGAGAACTTTATAATTTTGCACAACAAGAACAATCGAGCACGGGGAACGCGGGGTGAGCACTGCAACTCCGGCAACGGTAAATACCTCGAGAATGCTCTGTTTCTGGGCCTCTGCTGCGTCAAGTTTTACTTTGGCTTGCTGCGCCAGCTTCCATGCAATTTGCCGTCCATGCTTGGATTTTTTCAATTGGTGGCGTGCCATCTCAACTCGTTGCTTCAACAAGTTCCCATTGTGCTTCGTACGATCAAGTACGAAACTCCACGACGCAAAGCGGTGCTTTGCATCTTCCAGGCCTTCTTGATGAGCGCGGTATTGTTCGTTGAGCTGTTGTCGTCGATCTTGCAACTTAGCGCAAGCATCTTTGTTTTCCGAGAGTTGGAATCGGGCATGCTGCAAGTCCTTTTGAGCCTTCTCAAACCTCGCCTGGACCTTTCTTGTTTGATTGCGCAGATCGTCGTACTCAGACCTTAAATCTTTGACGTAGAGTCGAAGCTCGTTAATCACCTGCGAGTCATCAAACTCAATTTCGTCATCGCTCATGCTTCAGAGGTGACCACGCGCAGTGGCAACCACACAAAACGTCACACACGCCGCGCCGCGCTGTCTGCGATCAGGAAGATCACATACTGTCCCTGAGTCACAAGTTTTGACCTTCGAAACTTGATATCAAATATTTTCTCACTCAAAACTTCGACCGTCGCCGCAGTGGTAGTTTGGTGTTGAGTGGCTAGCAACTGACTTTCGTCATGTTGTTCGGTCTGCTCAACTACTGAAGAAGTAGCGAGAAGTCAGCACGAATGGCAGTATCTGTACCACACAAGACGACACTCTGACAAACTAGATCTACCCTCAACAAGCGTGGCAAGACATAATCACGCCAAGCGGCCACTCCATACAGCTTCTGCTCGGTGTCCAAGAAACGCACGACCCGACTATCATACAATTTTTGTTGTGACTGCTGCCGAACGTGGCGATGAAGTCTTTGCTGCAGCATTCGAAGCCAAAATTAACGACATCAACTCCACCCCCGACGACCACGACCATGACGACCACGACGACCACGACCACGACGACCTTCTTCACCTTCAAACAACAACAATGAAAACACTTCGCCAACTCAATCAACACTTCCACACCCGACAACGAACTCAAACTCAAACAAACAAAAAACACGAAACGAGCGCTTTGCCGCTTTGCCGTTACTTCAAAAACACTCAAACGAACAAACGAACGAACGAACGAACAAGCGAACAAACGAACGGCTCCATTCCAAGAACAACATACGGCGGTAAAATCCTGAAAAGCAAGGTACTGAGTACATGAAGTACTAATCCCAGTACACCAGTACGTTCAAATACCTGCATTGAACAAGTAAGCAGCCGCTGTCGTCTTCTTCATGCAGCTGTTGTCAGTTCTGCGTTCGTTCGTTCGTTCGTTCGTTCGTTCGTTCGTTCGTTCGTTCGTTCGTTGATTGAGCTGAGGAGTTGCTGGACAGCAGATGACTCACTCACTCACTCACTCACTCACCCACTCCCACTACCTCACTCCCACTGCCTCACTCTCACTCCCACTGCCTCACTCTCACTGCCTCACTCTCACTCATCAGCGTGGGCTGTGGGCTGTGGGCTGTGGGCTGTGGGCTGTGGGCTGTGGGTGGGCTGTGAGAGAGCCGTTTCGCGTCGCTGTGATGACACTGTGGCGGTGGCGGTGGCTGCGACGCTGCGACGCTGCATGCATGCAGTGGGTTTTTGGGTTTTTGGGTTTTTGGTTTTTTTCGTTTTTTGGTTTTTGGGGTTTCGGGTTTTGGGGTTTCGGGTTTTTGGTTTTGGGGGCTTGGCCTTTGGCGTTTTGGGATTCAGGGGTTTCGTTTTGGGGCGTACAGTATTTGGAAAGTGTTCGAGTTGAACTGATTGCGGAAATTTGGAAATATTGTACTGTACTGTATCATTTGAAAGTCGAATGATTGAAATGATGGACTGAATGAATTGACTGAATTGACTGAAATTGACTGACTTTACTACTGCGTTGACTGAATGAGAATGAGAATGAGAATGAATGAAGGTGAGTGAGTGGGTGAGTGAGTGAGTGAGTGAGTGAGTGAGAGACTGTGAACACAGCCGTTTTCTCGTTCCGCCCGCTGGGAGTGAGTGAGTGAGTGAGTGAGTGAGTGACGACACCAACAGAAACACAGAAACAGCAAACCGCTCTCTCACTCACTCACTCACAGTCACTCACTCACAGTCACTCACACTCAGCGGCCAACGCCCAACGCATGCAATCACTCACACTCCTACTGTCAGTCACTGTCACGGGTCAGAGTCACAGTCAGCGTGAATCTGTGGAATCTGTGGAATCTGTTCCACCGTTCGCCTCCATATTCCATATTTCATCACATCATAATTTTCACTTTTACTGTGCACTTCTGGACACTATACAAATTCTACTTTCTTACTACTGTATTGCATTTTCTGCACGAAGTCGTCCTGCTGCACCCGCCGGCGCTCGACCGCCGCCCGACCGTCGTATGTATGTATCTATAACTACTATTTTGCATTTTACAGCACATATTTTTGCTGGAAAGCCCTGTAATGTCATTTGTAGATACTATACCAACCCGACAGTACTAAGCACCGTGGCATGAAACAGTCGATCAGCGCAGAAGCAGGCAACGCATAGTATATCCATAACTAAGATTGCGTGGTCTACAATGGTAATAATAATGGGAATATTGTGTAATCTCGAATATAGATACTAGTCCATGAACTCTCTCCCGCGCTGACTCTCCTCCCCCGCTGTCTCAGTCAGTCAGTCAGTCAGTCAGTCAGTCAGTCAGGCAGTCAGTGGGCTGGCTGAGTGAGTCAGTGAGTGGGCTGAGTGAATTTGAGTGAATTTGAGTGCGTGGCAGTGAACGAGTGACGCTCACTGTCAGTCATAGGACACTGTCCAAGCAAAGCACTGTACACTCATCAGTCAATCAGTCAGTCACTCAGTCACTCAGTCACTCAGTCACTCAGTCACTCAGTCGCTCAGTCAGTCAGTCGCTCACTGTCAGTCAGTCATTGTCAGTCAGTCAGTCAGTCACTGTCAGTCAGTCAGT
>ENA-OWNT01002981-OWNT01002981.1-seawater-metagenome-genome-assembly--contig:-NODE-2981-length-16658-cov-4.398106_pt1 | contig 16658 bp, 16 predicted proteins | sample MGYA00238136_ERZ651165 | MGnify/ENA primary metagenome ERZ651165 (study PRJEB26861, sample SAMN08777766) | seawater metagenome | isolation source: coastal seawater | place: USA: Florida | collected...
CCCTCCCCCGCTCATCAATCATCTCAGTCAACGTCACAACGTCTCAACGTCTTCGCCGAAAACACACAGACAACGCCCCGCCCCAACGAACAAACGCAGCGACGTTACAAGAAAGTTCCCCTCGCATGTCGCATCAGTGCGTCTATCGTCTGCCCGTCGGTTGGACTGTCCGTCTGTGTGTCCGTACATTCAAGGCAGAGTATTGACGTCCCCGTCTGGCAGGGTCCTGCGTGTCTGTATCTTAGAAGTTGTCTTGGAGTTCGCGTTGTTTTCGTGGCAACATTGGAGGCATACTGAGGAGCTTTGGGAGTGGTGGTGACAGTAGGCTGAATTGCCGAGTCGCGGCTGTCTGTGAGTAGCAATTCCGACCAAGGTACACTGCAAACGAGTACGGGGAGATGTGTGATCTACAGTGTGAGAGACACTGTTCGTAGGGAGAAAATATTCGAAACGAAAAGAACGAAAGAACATTGTGTAAAAGAGTTCAAGATGTCAGCACGGCTGCGTGCAAAAATCCGGGCTGGTTTGGGTGACCCAGCAGCTCAACCGGCGCGTCAGTGGAACAGTTGTGTCGACGCCTCTGGAGTGCTATTTCCGCCAAAGCATAAAATCAGGCGGCGCGTTCTCTCTGAATTCGAAAATCCAAACAAAAATTATGACTTCCGAGCGCCAAAACTCCCGCCGAAGCAACCACACCACTTCGAGCGACCCTCGGCACTGAAGTTTTCGGCTTTGCAAACCTTGGCACCAGAAAAGCAGAAAGAGATCGTTAACACAGAAAGAGTTCCAAAACCAAAAGTTCTTCCCCCTGAAACACGACAATGGAATAATAGAACAAAAGCTGATTTCGACGCGGACAAACTTAGGGAGGAGCAGACCCGCAAGGCAATCGCTCACTCGCGGAAATTCAACGGTGGCCTGTCAAAGTACATGACCTTGCGCCAGCGCTACAAGCGAAGCACCGCCGCTGCACGAGCTGCTGCTGAACGGCAGGCCGGTGCCGAGTAAGAACAAGGATTGTGATGTGCACTTTCTTTTACTAAATCTACTAATCTAATTTATTGCAATGTAATCTGGACCGTAATTCGCGTTGTAATGTCAGTACACTCACTCCCTCATTGCCTCATTGCCACATTGCCACATTGCCAGGTTTCATCCGCCAACCGACGACACCTCGCCATCTCCGCCTTTGAGATTGTCATCATCTTCTTCCTCGACATCTCGAATGATACGCCTATGATTGGGCACTTCTTTTGTTCCTTCTATGAAATCTGTCATTATTTTGTGAACTCCTCCACTGATGGCAACGTCGTGTAAGTCGTGGCCTCCTTCCGATACAAGGAAAATGGTTGCAGTGGCCGTCGGGCAGACAAATTTCCGTTGAACTACGTGCTTTGAAATGGGGCGGAATTGAGGTTCGCCGCACCTTTCGGCAGTTGTTTCAGCAAGATATCTAGCTGTGTCTTCCACGCTAAGAAAATGCTTGGTCGCTGACACAACATGGCCCTTTTGCGCCCGAGGAGATCCACCGCGGTAAGGATATAGGTCGTCTTGCTCTCCATGAATCAACAGCGAGTCAACAGCGACGTCTGTTTGGAATTCAGGTCGCTTGAAAACTTCTCCAAGCGCAGTGCTCCTCCCAATTACTTTTTGAAATGTGCCAGACGATTTCGCCATCTGCATCATCAACTCACCGCCCTCGCCAACTCCGTAGCCTATTAATTCGCCGAAGTCAATTCCATTGACTGCAGTGCCAGATATGTGCCGCGCTTTTAAGTCCCGTAGCGTCGCTAGGGCTCGAAGAACAAATATCTCGTCATCCTTAACGCCTTCAGCATCATCCACATTCAAAGCTGTACCTGGGGAACGTGTAACCCAGTCAGCAATATTTGAGTTTTCAGGCGTGGGTCGCGCCTCAAAATACACCCCGGCGACGCCGGACTCCACGACACCCTGCAATTGCTTCATCAGCATCATAGCACTGCCACCTCTTTCGTGGAACGCAACGAGAGTCGGCTGCGCAGCGGAATTGGCAACAGTGCTTTCGTTGGAAGACAAATGAACATAAATTGTACGGCGATGAACACGGCCGCCAAAGTGCTGTCCCACAACAATTTGCTCCATCACCCCTCGACCTGCACGCGTCATCTGAGCACCGTACACGCTAAAAGGCTTAGCATCTTTGAGTGAGTGAATTGCTTTTCCAGCAGCGAAAGCAGCTGCCTCCAGTTTGTGTACCGTGGTAGTCGTTTTCACTGGGAACTTTAACTTGTTCCCCTCGTGTGGCACGGCATTCTGTGCGTGCTTGATGTGAGGAGCCTCGACTAACTTCTTGTGCAACTTGTGCGCCACGCCAGGCTGGGGGGCAATGTGCCCGGCATGCACATCGTGGTGTGTTTGAAGCCGAAATTGCAGCATGATTAGAAGAACGGCAATTAATCCAATCAACGTAAGGGCCAAACTGGATGTCCTGACGCCAGACAACCACGCTGACTTGGAATCCAAGTCAGGATCAGCTCGTGATGTTTGACGAGGTACACTACTCTTCTTCGGGGACGCACCGCGCCTTGCATCAAACTGTTTCGCAGCTGGTTCTCGGCCGGCTGCCACACCAATTTTCACTGCATCACTTTGGCTTGACCTCCTGTCATTCTGCTCCGAAGTAATTTCTGATAACTTAGACGTGAATGACGAAACACGCCGCACATTGTTCTTCGGGCCATCTTTTGCAGCGACTTTCTTCTCCAGCAATTTTTGCTCTCGTCGCTTGGCTTCGTTTTCCTTCTGCTCCTGTTCGTCCACAGCGGCTGCCGCGGCCGCTGCTGCTTCAGCAACAGCTATCAATGCAGCTGATCGTGCATTTTCATCGGTTCTCTCTTCGGTTGCCTGTGGCATTTCGACGCCGTGCGCAGGTGTCGCCGGCCAGCTGACCGGACACCCACCGAGTTACACACCGTGTACCCCACAGCGCGTTGTGTCGTGCCGTGGGCACACAAACCAAATATGGCACTGAATCTATTTGCACTTTCTTCCAGTTCAGCAATGGTCTTTAACACTCCGAGGAATGAATCAGTGGCACGGCCATAGACACAGCGAAGTGGAACGTTTTGTTATCGGCAACACTGCAGCTATGCGTCGTTGTTTTGGATGATTGCTCAACGATCTATCCCACGTACCGCCGCCGCATTTGTCCCGAGCGGACCCTGGCACATTGTTGACGGGCCTACCACGGCCTGACTTCGACGAGATCAAATGACACGCAGTCCTCCGTCAACTTGTCAACTCGTTCCACACAAGTAAGAAGTGTAGTCAAACCCAACGACCGCAGAACAACAATCACAAACACACGAACACAGCAACAGGACGCAGCAACGAGGCAACGCAACAACAGACAACGCACTCGCGAACTCCACCAAGCCAACACATAACATGCATCCTCAGCTCCACCCACTGTGCCTGCTGTGCCAGCCACAGCACATGTACAGTATGGAAGTGTTGCGCTTCGTGCCGCTCCCTTACAACCAGTAGTAGATGCATGTTGCGGGTTGTGGTGGTGTGGCGGCGGTCTGGGCCTGCACCAGACATCACTGACCTCGTCGCTTGCGACCAAAGAACCTGTGGTCGAACCAACAAATCGAATTACTTTCCACTCTTCGAGTTGGGTGTCATCGCGTCATCACCATGGCTTGGGTTGTGCGTAGTTAGGTTAGGTCTTGAAGCCGCGATTTTTGTGCTGTTGACGCGTGTTTCTTGCGACTTGCGATACTCCAAACAAAGTCAGAGCATGGACTCAACCGACGATAACTCGCGAAGACATGCAACACAGCCCCACCAAGAACAGAACGGTGCCGTCACACTAGCGACTATTGTGTCAATGTTTCAAAAATTACCGGAAAAAGAAATCAATCGTAATTTTTTGGAATGAAAGATGGTTTCAGGGCACACCGACGAACAAGATTGTTCGCGGTGGCTAGCTAAGCTGTTCACAAATAGGTCGAATACTGGATTCGATTTCTAAGGGCGTGGTCATCGCGACACGAGATCCTTGGGCTTACTTGCTGGCATAAGCGCAGACACCGTGAGGAGCGTGGCGGAGCTCGCCTCTCTGGCAAGTAGCTCCCAACGGGCAGTGCGAATCCTTGATCGGGGAAGTGTATGGGCAAGTGAGCAGGCAGTGGAAGTCTCCGTCCACGTATGGTTCGCTTTCGACTCCCTTACCGAGGCAGACCGGCCATGCGCGGCTTCCGCGCCGAACGGCGGCATCAGTTGGGCAACCAGGGTTGGTGGAGATGAAGTTTCCAAGATCGCAATCAGCGACAGGGAGACCAAGCCCTTTGCAGTAGTACGGAGCCGTCTTCGTCGGGTCATTCATGCAGTACGAGTTCTCCAAGTTGGCACAGTCCGTGTCGGTTGTGCATTCCACGGGTTGCATGGTGGAGTTCACCCGCGGTGCACACACCACACCGTCTTCACCGACGACAATGGCGTCTTCGTCGCTACGGCAACCACGGAAGGAGTTGGGATTTCCGTAATGAGCTCTGCGACGGTGGTCATCGGTCACAATGTCCAGCTCTGGCATTCCACTGTCGAGAGTACGCTGGATGTCCTCCTCATTCTGAGCATCCACCTCTTCCGTGGTCAAAATGGTGACGTTGTCGTATATGATGGCAGGCTCCACAAATTCTTCTCCGGCTTGGTTGTTGAAACCGACGTGGGACGGGTTCGTCCATTGCAGCAAAAAGTCTGACACGAGTCCGCCGTTGGCAGACGCACTGTTGAGGAACCAGTTGTGGCCACCGTCCCACATGCAACGCACAGTCTTGCCGTTGGAGGTCTGCACGCAATAGGTGTCCTTCTGGCCATCCCAAGGGGTGACGTACTGCTTGTAAGTTCCGTCACCGCCATTCAACGGCTCCCACAGCGCAAAAATTTCCGCAGTCGTGGTGTAGTAGTACCCATCCCCGGACAACGATACGTTCGCGGGCACGGTTGTGTCTCTCGTTCCGTGGATGTCAATGACAGGGAGCTCGTCTTTCGGAGCCATTGCGAAGCCTTTGTGGAATGAGCCAAACTGGGGTGCAATGGCGGCAATTCTCTCGGAATTGTCAGCTCCAAACTACATCATCACAAAAAAAAGGTTACCACTGCGCACGCGGTGTTCAAATTACAACGAGCGCATCTGTGTACCTGGTACGTCATCATTCCACCATTGCTCTCACCAGCGGTGTACTCGCGGGTGGTGTCGATACACAGCTGAGTCTCAAGGGTGTCATAAAGAGACGGGATAAAACCCTGGATCGGGGTGTACCCCGTGCCACTCGGTGTTGGGCCAGTATCATGACAGGTAGTCCATGAGCACTGGAGCGGAGATGGGCATTTGTTGTCGGCAGCGCAGGAAGTGTAGCAGTACTGCTTGTTGGAACCCTGATGAGTGCAGGTAGGGCCGTCTGGGCCGGGGGACAGGGTAGTTCCGACAGCGTTCCAGGAGTACCAAGGTCCACCGTTGTTGGTGTTGTCATCTCCTCCTGTCACAGTAACGGAAATGTAGTCCTTGGCGTCAGCATAGCTGTCCAGTCCACATCCACTGGCCTCCTGCTTGGCATTGTATCCCCAACCTGGATGCTGCAGGATCAGTGGTTTGGGATCTGTGCCATCGTAGCCCGTTGGCACCTTGACTTGATACGACCATTTTTGGCCATCAACGGTGATGGAAGCGGAAGTCGTTGCGCCGGTGGGGTAGTACTTGGACGCACTCCCCGTGCATCCAGAGGTCGGAGACTTGACGTGGGTGTCGGGATCGTACTTGATACTCAAGGCTCCAGCAACAGCCAGCCCAGCTGCTGCGAGAAGGAGTTTCATGCTTCTGTTTGTTTGAGAAAAATAAAACCACTCACAAAAACTTCGTCGTCAAAAAATAGTAAAGAAATCGCGAAGAAACACTTGTGTATTCAATGAGGACTGCGACAAGTAAGAGTGAGCAACCGCGACCAGGGATACAGCAAGCAATCGTAAGAATACCTGTGACTCTGAAGCCAACTCGCAGATGCAGACCGAACCAACGAAAACAATAACCAACCAAAACCCAGCCAAACCAACAAGTAAACAGCTTGCGAGTGAACGAGTCGTGGGCTACCACGCAAACACGCCACAACCATGCAATCCCGTCCCGTCATCATCCCAAGCAAGCATCAACATGCATACAAACACAATCGCCATCATTCTGTCAGTCATTCGTCATTCGTTCGTTCGTTTGTTTGTTCGTCATTCGTTCGATCGTTCGTTCGTTCGTTCGTCGTTTGTTGCTCCGCGAACAAATGAACGAACGAACGACGAACCGACGAACCGACGAACAGACGAACCGACGAACCGACCACAAAGCCAACACCACCGAATGAATACCGCAACACAGCAACGGCCGTGGTCAGTTTGTTGGGTGGTCAGTTTCGGTGGTTGGTCAAGTCGTCGGGAAGTCCGTCGTTGGGTGGTCGTTACAGTAGTCGCGTAGTTCGTTCGTTCGTTGCTTGGTCAGTGAGCTGGCTCGTCCGTTTCTTTTGTCAGTGGCTTGTTGGTCAATTCGCTTTTGGGTTGCATTGAAAGAGGACTGCAGAATCGCTTGCTGTTTACACCACACTCGTTGATTGCGCACACGACTCACTTTGTGGTATTGGTCAGCAGAAAAGTAATAGACCCGCTACCAATCAAACTAAAGAGAGCACTGTTTTAACATGACCAGCGCGTAGTGTTGAGAAATTGTACTCCCAAATTTTCAACCATGAGAGAAGGGCAGTTGTGGGTGAAAAAGCCGCAAGTTCATGCGTCCGGACTCATCTGCGCCCTGCAGATCAGCAGATTTGGCATCACGAGTGAACATGTGAAACCGAGCCAACGGTGCACCGCGACTGCTATATTTCACGGACGCTCTACGTGTGTTATTGCTGATTCCAGTGGTAACGTGTACGAGCTCCGTATCCGAGCAAACAAATGGCTTCATGTTGGTCGTGGGACAGCTGCAGGGACTTCAATTGTGGTCAATCCAAGTCGCGAGAGCGAAATCGTATCCGCGTTTAAAGATGGAGGTGTTGTTTGCTTCGACAGTTCAAGTGGCAGGCGAATATGCACACTGGCCGATCATAAAGACGCGGTGCAGTTTCTCTCCTTCGACAACACCGGGTCCCTCCTTGTTACCAGTGACAGTTCATGTGCGCACCTGTGGGACGCAAAAACGTGGACAAGGTTGCACACGCTGCGGCAGCCAGGCCACGTAATTCGAACGCTGAAGTTTTCGGTCTCTGGAAGTTTTATTCTTGCATTGTTCCAAAGCACTTCAACCAGTCACTATATCATCGTTGCTTGGGATCCTCACGACCACCACATCGTGTTCAAAGCACGCGTTCCTCCATTGTTCACAGATGGAGTTGATATTGACACTTTTGCATGCTCGAATGACGACTCCGCTTTAGTGTGTGGCTCACAAAGCCGTCCAGGGATTCTCTTCTGGGATGTGCACAAACTCCATCAAGGACACGCCACTGCTCCCCGGTTTATCAAATTACCCTCCATTGCCGGCGTCTTCCAGTTGGAATTCCTTCCTGACAATCACACTCTTGCATGCGGGCGCCAGGATGGGGCAATTTCATTGTGCAATGTTAATGCAGTCACCTGTGAGGCTGCTGAAGTCGCACGAATCTCTTCTGGGCTGTCCGACTCGATAACCGGGCCTCCTTATTATTCATATTGCGTCAACAGGACTGGGTCTTTGCTTGTTGGGTGCACTCGAGACGGTACTATACAGCTCATCGACCTCGCAGTGTCACGTGCGACGTTCATTCACCATAAAGCTCTCGGAATGCAGCACTCTGAATCACGAGGAAACGACGATGGATCCGCAGATGACAACGACAACGCGCGACTCTTAGCTCCCAGATCCCTCACCAGTGATCAAGAAATTAGAGTGGCCCCTTTCTTGAGACAATCATCATGGGTGGATTCCATTTTCAAGCGCCGCAACGCGAGAAAATCCCGCAGAAGCACGAAGAAGCAAGAACCAGTCGAACAAGAAGACTTTTTCGATCAACTTGGAGACGACGGCGAAGGGCAGCAGTTTTCTGGTTCTCAGAGTTTGCCCCAACTCGCCCGGGACATTGCTCCAGGGCATGAAGCCCTGAATAGGCAGCGTCTCGTCGATCTATACAACTTGAAAGGGCGATTTCCGAGCAAATATCGGACATTAATATGGCGTTTTCTGTTGAAGTAAGTGATGAATGCGAACGAATGGCGCGTTTTGATGGACTCTGAGTGTGGTAATTTTGTGATTGTAGTGTTCCAGAAGATGTAATTGCACACCGAGACTTGGAGAGTGCTGGTCTGAACAGGGCCGTTGTTGATATTCTCACTCGATACTTTCCACTGAGAAATTCGCGACTTTCTCGCACATTGCAGCTGGTCCTTTCCTCACTTGCCACCTGGGCGCCAGCGTTTGCTCTGGTGTACAAGTTGGGTCACGCTGTTCATGACAAACGGGTTCCAGCAACACACATGCTCCCAGTCCAAGCTGTTTTTCCATTTGTGAAACTCTTCAGCTCGTCCAGGCTCCTTGCATTTGAGGTGTCTGCGTCCGTACTCTTGATCTGGTGCCGTGGTTGGTTTCGGCATGCACCGTCACCACCGGCTAAAATTCTGGCAACGACTGCATCTGTATTGCGCAGTAGTGCAGGATGCCCTGCAGTGGCACGTCATGCAGATTTACTTGGCTGTGACTTAGCCGTTGTGCTGTGGCCTTTGCTGAACTCCCTTCTTTCAGAGATCCTCGAAAGTGCCGAGTGGCTTCGCCTGTGGGACTTTTTTATGTGCTATATGGAGCGACCAGAGCTGCTTCCGGTGGCTGTTGTCGCAACTGTACGCCTTTTGTCAACGCAACTCCTTGCTTGTAAAGACTCGCACTCGTTTTCACAAACGCTACGTCGTATCTCGCCGCGAGTCAAGGTCGGCGATATTGTGAAACACACTCGAAGGATCTACGCGACATTGGACGCGGATGTGGTGATGGACCTACGCCCTGATCCTGATGTTGACGGTCATGAAGTCGACCGGACTGTGAACAACGAGGAAACAGACGTACCTGGAGTTCAGCCACGGTTTTTAACGTCCGATACTGGAGCTTATTGCGAGTTCCCCCAAGCATCACAAAAATGTCTGAACTTGAAAAAGCAACAACTGGAAGGAATTGCCCGGTTTCAGCAGGAAAGAGCTGAGCACGGAGACTTGGTGGCCTTGAATCAGGAACTGGAAAACGAGACTCTGGCAGCATTGAGGCAAACGGACTTGGAGCAGCGTCGACTGATTGATGCGATGACGAGGGCATCCTTCGACGCAGCAACAAACGCAGAAGGAGCAGCGGACGCCATTCGCGACGCGATTAACGGAAATCCGACTGCCGGCCACGGATATGACCAGCGCGAACTACAGCGCCTGCGTAGTACGTACGAAGTTGCTATTGCGGCTCAGAAGAAAGCATCACAAGCTGTCGTGGAGCAGCTGCATTGGACTAAACGCGAGTTGCTGCACGAAGACGTGAGAACTGCTTTGCCTGGTGCTACACGCGAACGTAATTCCAAAATGCCATATTCCTTCAGGGAATTGCGTGCGCTTCGCGAACATATTCAAAATGGATTTTCATAAAAGCACGCGGAATTTATCCTTCTGCAATCGGTTATAAATTATAAGTGTGGCTTTTGAACCCCGCACGACGCACAAACAAATCCTAATTTTCGATCGCTTCCTACAGTAGCTGATGGCTTGTGCACTAGATCGCCACTACGATCGCGCACAATCCACCGCCCAATGTGCTCTGCACAGCTTTGACCGCAATGGCGGCATTTATGGCTTTTGGTTGATTTGCGATGAGGCAAACCGCGTGGGCGCCGTGCTGGTGGGTCCTTGGTTGTATCATTGAGGACCGCAGTCGTGCTAGCCGGCTCTTCCACGAACAACTTCCGCGTTCGTTTTCGCAGGGGTGACACAAACTCGCCAAGCGTGTTGGGAGAGCCCAACGTCCGAACGATGGGGTTGCCATGTTTGTCGTAGAACGCACTACCGGCAGCCGTCCACCAATGAGGATTTGGAGCGTGTCGTCGGCGGCTCGATCTCCTGCATCCGTTTTCACTCCCTGTGTCTGGCGAGGGAGTGATTGGTGCTTGCCTGCGCATAACAGCCCTCGGTGGTGATGAGCGCATCTGTGTCACTCTTGCACGTGCACGTGGTGGCGACTTTTTTGGACGTTTTACTTTGGCCACATTCCGCTTCGGGGATGTTGTCGGTTTCTTGTCATGGCGTTGTGTACGGTCTGAGCGTGCACGCCTCTGCGTTGCTTGCTTTTTGGCCTTCAGAGACGCTGTAGCATCACTGTTTGCTGTGTTGCTGACGAGGTATTCTTTGCAGAATCGCTTGTGAGCTGATAAACCTTGTACTATCCCGAACGTTCTGTTGCATGCAGGGCAAGAAAACTTTTGGCGTTTCGTTCGGCCTCGTTTCACTGATGATTTCGCTTTCTTACTTTGAGCCTGAACCGTGTTTTCCGTCGAAGGTTTGCGACTTTTAGGCGAATCTTCGGCTGTTCTTGCAGCTCGCTTCGTAACTTTTCGTGGCCTCCCGGGTGCCTTGCGTTTGCCTCCGACGGAACGCCGTTGCGGTTCATCCTTCTCATCTGACGATGTCACACCAAGGGGAGATTTCTGAGCATGTGCGCCGCGTTTAGTGGTCCCAACTGCGCGCTTTTTTGGGCGACCACGACGTTTGGGAATTTGGGGCACATCTGACTGGGTCGAAACATTTGGTACTATGTCTTCCCTTCTGTCTTGAATGGCCGCGGGCTTCGTACTATTGACGCGCCGTGGTGCAATGCGGCCGTGTGGAGATTGCTTCTTGGTTGGTTTGACAGTTGGCTGCTTAAAAGTGTCGGTGTCGGTGCTCGGCGACTTTGCGTTGTTTGTGGACGAAGGCGAGCTGCCACGGGAAAAATCCTTCCTGAACAGAGAAGTGCCTCCAACAGGCGATCGCATGAAATTATTTGCTAAAGCCTGGAAAGACGACAGCACTTTTGGGGCTGGACTTTGGCTATACAAGTTCTCGAATGCATTTGCTATCTGAGTGGCAGCTGGAGACAGTGCGGCATTTCCCGCGCCACTCTTGGAATCGGCGAAGTTGATCTGTTGCGGTGGACTCATCGGCCCGGCGCGGGGCGTCCGCGTCATCCAGATCGCTCCATTCCGCAACGGATCCATTTTCGTGACAGTACTTGCCAGGGTGGTCGCCAAAAGGCGGAAGGTCTACGTTTTGACTGTTTTCTTGCAAAAATGTCTCGGAAACCAGAGTCTGATCACTGGCAACCCGATTCAATAAAAAGAACAGGGTGCCTCTTTCAGACACAGAGACAAGGAGACACGAGGCACAGACCAAGCAAACATGCCAACGCTCCACACTCTGCCAGTTAAACGCTAACACGGTCTAACACGCTAACACGCTAACAAGCTAACAAGCTAACACGCTAACAAGCTAACAAGCTAACACGCTAACACGCTAAAACTGCAACACGCAGACAAGCAGATGCGCTGACAGCGACACGTGCTCGGCAGAGACACAAACAAACAACACCGTCTCGAACAACAGGACATCTATCTATTCAAGCTCACAGACATCGGAACCCAGAGACACACCGGAGCGAGTGCACACATAACGACACACAGACGCACAGACACGGACATGTCGCAGACACCTCAGATGCAGCCAACGCAACACAATACGAACAACGACACGGGTGATAACACGTTGTCGTCCCAACCACACGGAGACACTTCAATGTTACAACGACGGAGACACACGGACAGACACGGAGACACGGAGACACGGAGACACGGGGACACGGAGACAGACGCGAAGGCCGAAGAAGACACGGAACACGGAACACGGATTGTGTTCGTTCGTTCGTTCGTTCGTGCGTGCGTTCGGTTCGTCCACCAACGAACGAACGAACGAACGAACGAACGAACGCCGACAGAAAGAAAGAAGCAGCGTCGGCGTTGAGTTGAGTGGACTGTGAGTGAGTGAGTGAGTGAGTGAGAGTGAACTACTGAGGGCTGAGAGCTGAGAGCGACTCTCATCACAGTCAACAACAATGCAATGAATGGATGAGTTGGTGTGAGTGAGTGGAGTGGAGTGAGTGAGTGAGTGGAGTGGGGAGTGCAGTGGTTGACTCACCCACTTGAAGACGGGGAAGGCAGTGTCCATCCATCCAGCGACTGACTGACCGTCACTCTCACTCACTGAACACTCACTCACAGTCACTCAATTCTAGTTTGCACAGTACTGAGTACGGATAGTGGTACCGAGTACTAATGTTTTCAGTTTAGATTGTGGGTAGTGATCCGAACCTCCGCACTTCCGTCGTTCCGACGCAACAACGACCAACGTTCGCCGTTCGTCGATTGGTGTTCGTTGTCACTGTCTGTCGTCGATCGTTGGTTGGCGAATTGGTTGGTTGGTTGGCGAATTGGTTGGTTGGCGAGGTGGTTGGTTGGTGGTCAGTCGGTCGGTTGGTGGTTTGATGAGGTGTCAAGTCAATGCTGGCTTGTCTGTCGTGGTCGTGATGCATATCGCGATACCGTGATGCCGTGGAGAAATTGCGACGTGGGGCTGTGTGAGAACGAGCACGCGGCACGAGGACCGGAGACCAGAGTCACAATATCATATTGTGGACAACGCACTGTGAGAAAAATGGACATCCCCAGCCGTCAAGGAGTTTATGCTACTGCCCGTGAAGTGTGCATGCCAACGAGACAAATAAAAACATTTCCATGGCTGTATCACTTTTTTGGCGCTGATTTCAAAACTATTATTGATAACTCACTCCGTGATGAGCAGATAGCACCCGACCGTCGACCGAAACTGCTCTTTGCGGCGCAGTTTGGCAACGATGTAGTGAGTATCTTTGCAGCCACACGAGGCTCGTTGCGGCAAAATGGCATCACCCATTGACCCCAACGATTTCGACGCTAATATGGAGTTGTTTTACATGGGCCTGGCGGAGCGACACTGGGATAAAGCGGTGGTGACACTTTTGAACATGGAAAACATTGTTGCAAAGCAAACCGCTGATGAGACAACACAGCAAGCGAGGAAAGACATTCTTCAGAATTGCCGGTCTAAGATTCAATCTGCTGCCTTACAACAACTGCAAAAACACATTGACGAAGATTCTCCTGCAAAGGCTGTGGTCATCTGGGAAAAAACAAAGGTAAGTGGTGCACATGGATGGGCATTGTGCGCATTATGTTGTGTTGTGGCTCAACTGTGGGTGGGAACCGTAACATCGATGCTACAGGTTCTTGGCTGTGCAGAGGCGGCTAGCGAACTTTACAGGACGGCTTTTTGCCAGATGGTGCAGGAAGAAGCAGTGCTGGTTCTTAGCCGACTCCAATCCATTCGAGAACTCGCCGGTGTGGCCCAGCTCCGATCCAATTTAAGCACTTCACTCGGGGACAGCGAAGAATCTCGGAAGAAATATGTCACCGCTGTTTCTGATTTGCTCAATATTGGATACTCCAAAGTGCGGGCAATCTTGTCGTATGGTTTGCGCGACGACGTTGACTTAAGTATCGCGCTGTCGGTGACGGACAAAATTGTAAGTTGGTGTTTCAAGAATTAACATTGTTGGGGTGTCACTCATTGGTGCCGATTGCAGGTACCGTTCGTTCTTCAGGCGCTGTCAATATTTGTTGAGGACCGTGATGTCGAAGCGTGGCGCAAACAAATGCAGATAGACTCTCACCAACACCAACAACAAAACGCCCCATCTTCTCAAGAGTCACAGTCCCAAAGCAACTCGACACAACCAGCTTCCACCAAAAACACCGACGACGACGAAATTGACCCTGCCACAAAGAAGTCAGATCTTCTTTTGAACGAAATCGCCATCATGTGCCAGATGTGCCATCATTACACGTCATCCTTGATGGATTCCCGCCTTGCACCACTTCTGAAATCAGCCGACAAAGGGAAAACTTTCCGCGAGCTGACGAGCATGGCACAGCAACTTGTTGGGGAGCTCATCATTCTCGAAAGTATATTTATGGCGCGGAACATTAAGGTTGCTGCATCGACTGTGCAGCCCGTTCCAATGGATGCGGAAGAGAAAATACTATGCTCCAGCATCGTGGAGGAACTATTTTACATTGTGAAAAAGTCTTTTCGACGATCAATTCAAAGTTTAAATGCAAACGCGGCTGCGGCCATCATCAATCAAATTGTGGCAGCAGTGGATGACAATGTGGGTCCAAGTCGGTTCATTCAAGCATTCAATCAATGGTAAGCGCCGCTTGTCCGTTGCCAATGCTCGCCATCACTCTTACAGCAGTTGTGTTTTGTGGCAGGTTGGCCGGGTTCGGATCCTCCGCACAAAATGAATTTGAACGAGCACTCTCCAACGCATTGGCAGGAGAAGAGCGTGTTCCTGAGGCCGTGTTCGAAGGCTTCAACAGTCTTTGCGTCGTGTCGCGAGAATTGGCCTCGCTGCAGGTTCTCATGGAGTCAGAGTTGCGCAACACTTTCTCACCGGAATCGCAGGTAAGCCACCTGCCATGAACAATTTTGGTGCATGTACCTTCATAACATCTGACTCCATTGATTCTCTAGGCTTTGTTTCAACATCCTTTGTCTCAACTTCCACAACTACATGGTGCTTGTTCCAAGGTAGGTAACGTGCCACAAACGTTGCGCGTTAGCAAATTTAATCCGCACGACCTGACTGTGCAGGCCCTCAGGCATTGCCTTGAAAGTTTCCATCGCAGTACTTTAGATGCCGAGGTCAGGGCTCGTCTGGGCGCGCATTTTGAAGTTCGCCAGCAATCGTCTAAGAAGAGTGGCGGCTTCGGGTCAATTTTGAGTGGCTACAGCAGCAGTGCTGAGTCACCTTACATCCTGAGCGAGGAGGATTTCGTTGCTGCAGAGGCCAAGGAACCATTTGCCATTAGCTTTGTTGATGGCCTGCGTCACACGCTGTGGTACATACAGTGTACAGAGTTGTTGCTGAGGTTCGTTCTGATGAAATTTTCGCTCTGATGCTGTCTGTCGCTAGAGCTTCACAAGTTCACGTTGATCTGCTGCTGCGGTAGGTCAACAGCGGCGACGTTACTCGGTCTTTTGGTGCAGTCCATTGCATCAACTTTCGAGCACTGTGTGTTGCAGTGCCAATTCAATGAGTTCGGCGCAGTTTTGTTGGAGGCCGAGACGCAGTCCTTGCTTGATCAATGCGAATCCATTCTCTCAACGATAGACTCCAGTGCGGCAGACTCTCAAGAAAACGCTCGCGTGACGGCAAGTGCGGGGGCTGTACGAGTCACTGCAAGAGCTGCGTTTCGTCGACTTCAACACATTTGCCTGCTCCTCAATTTGGAGCAAGCCACTGATGTCTACGACACTTACGAGTACGACCCTATGGTGCTCAGCTTCCCCGAAATCCGTCGCATTTTGGGGCGAAGAATAGACTTCAAACCAAGCATCATTGCCCAACTGCGGCTCGAGGCAAAATTGTCCCAATCTCCTCCCGAAGGCGAAAAGGAGTAACATCATCAGTAGCCTGTCTCGATCATGGCACTTCACACAACAATTTGTAATTTGTTAGCGATGCACTTGAGCTACAAACATCATCATCGTGTACTACCAAAAGTCTGCAAGGTGCTCGCATTTATCGTAGAGACGCTGCGCTCGGTCCACCGGCGCGTCCTTTTTGTAATTGTCTTTCACCCGCGTCCCAGCACTGCATCGCCCTGGACCTTGTTCGTGCGGTATCGCTTCAAGAAACTTTCAAACACCAACAATCAATCACACCAACACCATCGCTAACCCCCTCAATAGTGTCTACATCAACATTCTCACCGAACTCGCTCTTCCCGAATTGTTGCTGTCCCGAATTCCGGAATTCTCCTCACCTCCACTCCCCACTCCCGAATTCCGAATTCTAAGCTGCTCCGCAAACTCTGCCCCTCGATCGAATTCCGACCCCTTCCGAATTCCGAATTCTGTCGAACAATTCGTTCACCCCCTCAATGCATCCGTCTTGTTCCCAGCCCACTGTTCCCCATTCAGCCAGTCATTTCATTACCCCCTTCAATGTTGTCTATTACTCTGACATTGCCGTGGCCGGTGAAGGTGCTCCGGAATTCGGACTGACGCTCGGAATTCGGGCGCACGCGCGCACACGCGCACACGCGCCGAGCGACCAGCGCACGGCCCCTCTATCGAATTCATCGGCGCACGTCAGTAACACGCGCAAACGAGTGCGCATGACGCGCGCATGACGCAGCGCCGTAGTGCGCCACTCCGTTTTGTTAGGGCGGTGCGGGTCTGCGTCCGTGTGTCTGCGTCCGTGTGTGTGTGCCTGTGTGTGTGTGTTGTCGCGGCGACTTGTGGTCCCGACCACTGCCACTGACCACACTAACGCTGTTGCAGGTTGCAGGCGTGTGGTGGTGGAGTGGTGGTGCTAGAAGGGTGGTGGTGGTGGTGGTGTGGTGCGTCGATCCGATGGCGAAACAACCATGAACAACACGAGGTAGGGCTTCGCTTCATCATCCCCCCCCCACCCCCCACCCCACCCCCCCCCCCCCCCC
>ENA-OWNT01002982-OWNT01002982.1-seawater-metagenome-genome-assembly--contig:-NODE-2982-length-16655-cov-7.390578_pt1 | contig 16655 bp, 17 predicted proteins | sample MGYA00238136_ERZ651165 | MGnify/ENA primary metagenome ERZ651165 (study PRJEB26861, sample SAMN08777766) | seawater metagenome | isolation source: coastal seawater | place: USA: Florida | collected...
ACCAAAGATGGTAAGCCATATATGAGTTATGGCGTAATGGGCGGTGCCACACAGCCACAAATGCACGCTCAAATACTTATCAACATGATTGATTTTGGCATGAACCTACAAGAAGCCGGTGATGCACCACGTATTCTGCACACAGGTTCATCGCAGCCAACCGGCGAGATCATGGAAGACGGTGGTTTTGTTAGCTTAGAGTCAGGTTTTTCGATGGAAACCCGCCGTGAGTTAATGAAAAAAGGCCACACCTTACAAGACGCGGTTGGCCCATACGGTGGTTATCAAGCTATATTGAAAGACCCGAAAACCGGTGTTTATTACGGCGCATCAGAAACCCGCAAAGACGGACAGGCCGCGGGATATTAGGTTCTCGGAAGTTAGCGAGTTTCAAGAGTAAAGTTAGCGAGTTAAAAGAGCTGTCAGCTATCAGCCGTCAGCTCTCAGATTCAAAACTATCAGCTAATGAGTTTTGAGGTAGCAGCGATTTTACATCGCGTAGGTGTGAAACTTATTTCACGCGATGGTTCATGGTTCGGTAACTCCCAACCACATACCCTGCAAATATGATAAAAATCAGCGCTGAGCCATTTTTCTTGCTGAACATCTTTAGTATCAATAAAAATTTATAGTTAGCAATGCATTACGTTATTTGTTAATAATAGATTTATTAAGTATATGAGCGTGATATCAGCTGAAATACGCGCGAAGCGCACAATAAAATTGTTAGGTGGCTAAGAGTGTCATATGAACAACCTAGACTATTGGATTCCAAACTGTTCTCCTTACATATCGAGAATGCTCTATGACATCGATAACCGAACTTTTACGATTGAATTTGTAAATAACGTGAATGACTTCAAGCCATTGTTGAAATTTGTCTGTAAATCCGTTCTTTCATATTCTGAAAATACAGTGGATGAAGATTACGATGACGACCTAATAGATGGTGTTATAGACATTGCTTGGAATGAAGTTGATAAAACTCTAGTGGTGTTAACTGATAAAAAGGAAATGATACTCAAGCTTGGACAAGCCCCCATTTGTGAAAACGTCACGTAACAAACTTATAAACACTCGTTGCCTGTTATGCGGGGATATAAGTTTCTAGAGTAGGAGTGAATTAAGTGCCTGAAGAAGCAATTATGCTTGCGGAAAAATTACTGAAAAGCGATGAAAATTACTTAGATAACGTAATTGCACTTTGGCGCATTGGAAATCAAAAATATGGTCAGTGCTGGGACTCTGATTTTCACATCTTTGGTGAAATTGAATCTGAAACAGACCATCTGCCTATAAATCATGTTAGATCGAAGTGTTCAGATGAGTTTTTGGCCAAAGCTGACAAAGAATTAGAAGAAACTATCGAATATTATCGGGCTAATGTTGTTAAAGCTTGCAACATCATTATCGGTAGTAAAAACCTATAACAAGCGCATGAAAGGATGTCTTAAGCTTGGCTTGAGCTCCTTCGTCGCAAATTTTAGCCAAGGGTTTTGTGATGCTTAACACGGCGTTATGTCATGAAGAATAGTATCCTAATTTTACTTTTGCTGTTGAGTGTAAGCTGGGCTTGCAATGCGACAATTGATATAGAATATCGAATAACAGAAGTAGCAAATAGCAAGTCAAGTTACGGTCTTAGCGTAAGAGCTACGGCTAGTGATCCTAAACGATTAGTTCCATATTGGCATCGGAAAGCTAAAGAGATATGTGGCTCAAAAAACTATAAAAATTCGCAGTTATTAAAAAAGGAAACTCAATGTGGAGATGCACTAAGAGTTAATAGAAACGGACAAAAATGCGAAGTTATTCCAGCCTCAGTATTTGGCACACTCCGATGTGAAAGCATATAACTAACTGTTTAATAGTGAACAAAATTCAGTTGGCTGATTTGGCTCCGCTCCAGTTCATAACCAAAAAATTTGCATATTAACAGGGGTTAGGTGCGGATGGCTAAACGTTTGAGTTTTTTATTATTTTTGTTTCTTCCTCGATTGGTTTGCGCTTGTATGTTACCGAATCAAGGTGAAGAGTATGATTCGTTAATTAAACTTGAAAAGTTAGAGAGTGAAAACAGTTATCGTATCTCGATTCCTCGAGTTATTGAAAACTCTAGTGGTTGGCCAACTGTAACGTTGATCTATACTTCTCATGATTTAGACAAAGATTGTAAAGAAAAAATTCTTAGTGATGGAACTCAACTGTTATGTCTTCCTCAAGAAGAAAATCGTGAAGAATTAACTCTAAATAGCACTTGGAAAAAGGCAATTGACTGGCTATCAAATAATAATTTGTACGAAGGAGAGATTCAAATCATGGAGCAAGAAAACTATTCCGTCGAAATTTCTGTAATGTGGGAAACCGAATTGTGTTTAACATTTGGGCGCAAAGCAATTGCCGAATAGTAAGCATGCCTAATAAACGCATTAATTAATGAACGTCTTAAGCTTGGTTGGCGCTCATTCTTAACTAATTATAGCCAAGCTTAATATGGCCCATATTGCGACGTTATATTTTTTGGAGGTAGGGTATGAAAGTTATCTCTGCAAAATTAAATATTGAACCTTTTCACTCTCTTAATAAAAAAGATATAAAACGTATTTTTTCTTTGGTTCCTGAAGAGTGGAAAATGGCTATCGATCAGGTTGTTTTGAGCTCCGAGTTGTTCGAAAACTCTCGCTTTGATCGACCAGTAATTCATAGTTCAATAAGTCGCAGGTTAAACGTACTTTCTCGTGGTCTAACCAAACGACGCATGGTAAAAGAAGTATTACGTGAGCTGGCATTAAATGGAGGTGTAGCACAATCAGGCTTCGCAAACCATGTATGTAAAGCTGAATTAGCCAAACTGGATGAAACAGTTGAGCCATTTGTTTTAGCTTTTTTTGAAGACGAAATATAACAAACAAATGTGCCGTTCACTGTGTTCCCAAGAACATAAACACCTGGGCTCAGTCTTTTAGCTCCGTATTTTAGCCAGGCTTTAAAGTGGCCCCTCTTGAGGCTTTGGTAGCGAATTACTAGAGTAAAGTTAGCAATGTATTACGTTATTTGTTTATAGTAGATTTACTAAATACATTAGCGTGACGTCGCTAGAAATATGCGAGATGCATACATTGTAAAATTTTTGTCTGCTATGAGGAAGTCTCTATCAGTTACTCCGAAAAAGCACTTATTGAATGTTGCAATTTGATTGCGGAAGACTTAGGTGTTCCAAAGCCAAAACCAAACGACGTAGTAGATAAATTAACGGAAATTCTGGTTAACCGGGAAAGCTATATTTGCATGGAAAAAGGCATTATAACTCAAGACGAATTAGCTATTCTTGTGTTTCAACACCTCTATAGCTTGGTAAATAGGGAGTTAGCTTCTGCCTATTCAATAACCTGCACAAAAGGTGTTGAAATACATGCCAAAATTAAACGAGCACTTTTACAAAATGCCATATAACAAACGTATGAATTCGTTACCTTCGGCCATACGGACAAAAACACGGCGCTGCTTCGCAATTATAGCGCAGCACCTTCTCCCTTTATGGGGGAGTAGGCATGCTATATGATGCAGATTAATAAAAATAGAATCGAGATAAATGGAAATATTGTTGAATTGCCATACTCAATTTTGGAAGCCAAGGAATTAGACCAGAGCATTTTAGTTATTTTCGACTACATGGAGTTTTCCCAAGATTCCGTAGCATAAAATTTCCAATGTATAAATCTAGATGGCTCTGTTTTATGGGTAGCAGAAAACCCCACAACTCAGAGTTCAGATGCTTATGTTAATTTTACAAGTATAGACTTAAACGATAATCAGGTTGTCGTAAATAATTTTGCAGGCTATACATGCACAATAGATCTAGCTGATGGTAAGTTACTAAAAGGTGTGTTTTCAAAGTAGCGCCTAACAAGAAGCTTGAAATAGATACGAACGCTTGGCTTGCGCTCGTTTGTCACTAATTTTAGCCCATATTTTCACCCGCAAATCGGGTGTTACATGCAAAGGATATTCATGCTCAGATTCTTAGTTTTAAGTTCTCTTTTAGTAACCTCAATTTATTCCACAGAGGTTCAAGCTGACTGCGATATCTCTGGTATTTGGAAACATTCAACTAAGCCAGCAAAATTGCTAGTCGACTTAAGTAAAGGCGAAATCTCTGTTCATTCTCATGATAACAATGTTAAAGCAGTCGGGTTAGTAGTTTTAAAAGGCCTTAAGTCTGGTTTAAATTCAGCAAATTGGGATGCAAAAATGTATAGTGCAGCTCAAGATTCATTTGTCGATGTTCAAATAATATCTGAAGGTTGTAATCAACTAAGTGTTAACTTTAACGGTGAGGAGGTTTTAGCGCTTGCCAGATAAAAGTATGTTCAAAAAGTTAATGCAACGTGTTGAGACTAAACTAGCTATTAAAAACTCAATTAGCGTACAAGTTAAAATTACGTATAAGATCATAGCTTCATTACTTTTTTGCGTTGCTTGCCTAACTTACGAAGATAATTCTATCGTATTCATTGCTTCAATAGTTGGGTTAATTGGAGTATGGATTTATCTCCAAATACTTTATTACTTATCCACAGATAAAGATTAAAGTACATATTAAAGCTCATTAATTAATGGATGTCTAAAGCCTGGCTAACGCTCCTTCACCGCTAATTTTAGCCAAGGATTTTGTGCTGCTTAACACGGCGTTATATGTCAGGAAGAATAGTTTCCCAATTTTACTTATGCTGTTTATGTGTCAGGAGTTGTTGATTGCTAGAGTTTATTTCTGAAATTGGGAGCAGTTTTAAGTGGGTCTACCGTGGCTTGCTATATTTTCTATCGTCGTCATATCAGCAAAGAGTTCTCATTGAGTATTCAAAGCGTGGCGCAGTATGGAAGGTTTTTGACATTATTATGAGTGTCGTGTTTATGGGCTTAGAAATACTTCTAGTTTTTTATTTAACTAGGCAACTTTAGGCATTGTCATATAACAAACTACTTAAACCGCTTGCGGGTTCGTTGGGGCAGTAACACATGTTTAGCCAAGCTTAAAAGTAGCCCCTACTGGAGCTTGGTAGCTAAGGAAAGTAAGGCATTGAAATGACCTACAAAGAATTTTATTACAGTATTGATTGCAAGTTTCCTTACCATCAAGAATGGGAGTGGAAGCAAATTATTGATCAATCAATTGAAATAGGTGAAGACGCGCCTTTTCTAGTGCTTCACGAAATATGCAGAGTTCCTGCCTCGGAGAAACTAGATCAAGCAAAGCATATGGAAATATATAAATATTGGAAGCAATCGTTTGCCAGCCCAGTGCAGGACATCGTTGAAGCTGCTTCTCTTTCATACATCAACAAAACTGAGGTCTCAGACTCCGAAGCACTGGGTATAATGGAAGAACTTTCAGCGTTTCCAAAATCCTATAATGCGCTTCAAGTTGTCTTGTTTTCTTGTCCAGATGATAATGAGTTGGTCGAAAAAAAATATGAAAGCATTGTAGCTCAGTGGAAATCGGCTACTTAACAAGTAACTCAAAAGGACACAAAACCGCTGGCTTGTGTCTCTTCATCGCCAATTATAGCCAGCTATTTTTTGCTTCTTAGTTGAGCGCTAGGTAACAGGAAATGGGAACTGAAATACTTGTATTGACTTACTTAACGACTCCATTGATATTTGTGATCAATATAGCCTTGTTGTTTAAAGGCAAATTCCCCAATTCAAAAGCTCTAGTGCTATTGCTTCTAAATGTTGTTTTCATGGGCTATTTTATCGTGCCAGGACTATTCAGTGAGCACTTTATCCAAGCCTACTTCGTAGGTGGCTTTTTTCTCATTCCATTTCAAATTATAGCGGTATTAGTTGCTAAACTATTAAGCTGTAAAATCAGCAAGTTAAAAGAGTTAAATAACATAAATCGCGCGAAATAAATTTCACGCCTACGCGATGTAACTTTACTCTTTCCCTTTGAAACTCGCTAACTTGTTGGGTTTCGCTGAGCTCTACCCAACCTACAAGCCATCGCGCGAAATAAATTTCACGCCTACGTGTTGTAGCTTTACTCTTTCCCCTCGTAGCTCGCTAACTTGTTGGTTTCAATCTGAGAGCTGACGGCTGAAAGCTGACAGCCCTCTTAGCTCGCTAACTTGTTGGGTTTCGCTCTGCTCTAGCTAACTTACAAAACATCGCTCGAAATAAATTTCACGGCTACGCGATGTAACTTTACTTTTTCCACTTGTAGCTCGCTAACTTTCCCCTTTCCCCTTGAAACTCGCTAACTTGTTGGTTTCAATCTGAGAGCTGGCGGCTGATAGCTGACAGCTCTAGAACGTAGCTAACTCCCAACCACATACCCTGCAAAACCAAGCACTTTAAAGTACTGTTTTGGGGTGCTGAAGCGGGTTTCATTCATTAATTCTGCAAAACGAATGCGGTCTAATGGGTAAAACTCGTGCTCTAGGTTATGGCGCATGCGTTCTACGCCGACCTCGGTTAAACCTAACTGTGAACATAGCTGTAGTTGAGATTCGCGCTCAAAAGTGGTTTCTGGGCGCATTAAATCGGCAATGTATAAGTTGCTCGATTTTTTAAGTTTGCTGTGAATCGCTTTTAACAGCGCTTTTTTATCGCCGTTATCTTCAACAAAGTGCATTACCAGTAAACACAGTGCGGCGTCACATTGAGTGTCGATGTCGTTGATATCACCGCAGTGTACTGTTACGCGATCGCTAATGTTATGCTGGCCAAACTGTTGCTCGGCAATATCGAGCATGTCTTGTGAAATATCTTGAGCAATAAACTGCCAGCTGGGTTTTAGCGCCGCTAATTCAATGATTTCTTTACCTGTTCCGGCACCAATCACTAAAATGCACGCTTCATCGCTCAGCGTGGTTGCAAGTTGTGCTGCGGTTGCTTGATGTAATAGCTCATAACCTGGAACTAGGCGCAAAATGCGTTCGTCGTAATGATTTGCTTCTTCGTGGTTAAAAGTAGGCATGCTAATCCTTTAAATAACTGAGATGGTCGAATAACCACCTGGTTTTTTCGCCACATGCACTTGCGTGGCAACGCGTTCGGTCATTTCTGATACGTGAGAAATAACCCCTACTTTGCGGCCTTGTGCTTGTAGTGAATCAAGAGCATCCATCGCGATGCTTAACGTTTCACTGTCCAACGTACCAAACCCTTCATCGATAAACAAAGAGTTTATTTGCACTTTATTCGACGATAACGAAGCAAGCCCTAGGGCCAGTGCTAACGACACTAAAAATGACTCACCGCCCGATAATGTATTAACAGAGCGCTGCTCATCGGCCATGTCTTTATCGATAATTGCGATATCGAGCGTTTGCCCTATGGCTGTTAATTTGTAGCGTTTATTTAGTGTCTGTAAGTGACTATTCGCGTAGTGCAGCAGTATTTTTAAGGTTTGCGTTTGCGCTAAATTACGCATGGTTTTGCCGCTGGCATCCCCTAAGACCTTATTGAGTAAATGCCAGTGCTCATAGCTTTTTTGCTGCTCAACCAATTGCTTTTGTTTATCAGCCAGCGCTTCGCTATTTTGTTGATGGGTTTTAAGCTCAGTCGCAACTTGCAATAATGCGTTATTTTCTTGTACTTGTTGCTCTGTGGCTTTATTAAGCTGTAATTGCAGCTCATCTTCACCGAGAGCTGGCTTGTCTTTTTGATGCTGAGCCAATGCCTGTTGTCGTTGTTTTAAAAGAGCCTCTGCGTCTTTTAAGCTACTTTCGCTGGTGTGGAAATCTGCCAGAGTTTGTTTGATTTCAGCGGGGTTTATCGTTAATAGCTGACTAACAACTTGCTCATCCAAGCTTGGGTGCTGCGATTTAAAATCATTAAACCACAGACTAAAACGCTCATTTAGCGCAGCTTGCTCTGCGGTGAGTTCTTTTTCACGCTCGTCAAAATTGGCGATTTGAATGGCTTGTTCGTCACGCGCTTTTATCGCGTTACTATGGGTTGCTTGGGCAAGTTGCAGTGCCTGCTGCGCTGAATCTATCGCCTTTTCAAGCTCTGCTATAAACTCATCTACCGATATCGCCGCGTTACTAAATAAGCCCTCGCGCTTTGATTGTATCTGCGTTAATTCGGTTTGAGTTTGGCTTAGTTGCTCGTTGCACTGAGTTAAAGAGGCATGTGCTTCGTTAAGTTGCGGCGTTACATGCGCAAGGTGCTGCTCAATGGCTTTTAAGTTCGTTTTAAGCTCATCCGCCGTTTGCAGCGAAGCTTGATAAGCCTCAACATGCTCTGCAATAACCTCTAAAGAAACGCTTTGTGTATTGAGTGCCTGCCACCAAGGTGCACTGGTGAACTGTTGATTCAGGGTCGTATAAAGCTGCTGATGCTCATCATTGAGCTCATTTAAACGAGTTTGCAGATTATTTAGCTGTTGCTGTAATTCGTTTAACTGCTGCTCTTTGCTATGTAGCGCTTGCCCTTGCTGATTATACTCAGCTTGCTTAGCCGCAAGCGTGTTTTGCAGCTGTTGTTGCTGTTCAAGGGTTTTGTAGTATTGCTGTTTTTGCAAGCTGAGCTGTTGTTGACGCTCGTTTAACTGATCTTCGGTTAAATCATTTAGCTCAGTACGATTAGCCGCCATGGTTTCTTTGAGGTTCTGTTGTTGAGCGCTCAGTTCCGAGATTTGCCCGCTTAACGAGCTTATCTGTTGGCTGCATGCCGACAGCTCATTACTTTTAGCTTGCTGTAATGCTTGCTGAGCTTTTAAGTGCTGTTTGGCGTTAGTTAGTTGGTTGGTAAAGTCGTTAATAAGTTGACTAAATTGCTCGTTTACCATTTCTTCATGCATAAACGGGTGCTCTTTTGAGCCACATACAGCACAAGGCTCCCCAGCCTTTAAAGTGGCGCGTAACTGGCTGACCCCTTCACTGGCTCTTAACTGCACTTGTTGTAAGTTTTGCTCACAAAACGAAACCTGCTGCTGTGCTTGCTCTGCCCCTTGCTGCGCATCTTTTAATGCTGTTTGTAGTTGCTGCTCAGTTTGGTTTAATGTGTTTAACTGGGTTTGCCAACTTTTTAACTGCTGATGATTAGTTTGCCATACTTGGCGCTTTTCAATCAGGTGTTTAATCGCCTCAAGCCTAGCGTCGATATCTGCCATTGATTGGGTGTTTAAACTCGATTTAAAGGCAGTATCTTGCTCATTTAGGCGCTTAATTTCTTGCTCAAGGGCTTGATATTGAGTTTTACACTGCTGCGCAGCTGCTTGCTGCTCATCAATTTTAGGTTGAAGAGCTTTTACGTTTTGCTGTGATTGGCTAATTGTGTGCAGTTGCTGGCTAAAGCGGCTTAACTCACTTTTAAAGAATGACCAGTCTTTTGCTAATGGTTGCCATTGTGCATGTGTTTCTAAATAGCTATTTATTTGCGCTTGTTGATCGAGCTGTTTTTGCTGCTCTGCTTTATGGCTGTTTAGTGTATTAGTCAGCTCTTGATGATGGTGCTTAGCTTTCTCTGCTTGTACTTTTTGCGCCGCTGCTTGCTGGTTTAATACAGCAAGTTGCTTATCTAACTCTCGGGCCTGGCTAATAATAGGCTGCGCGTCTTTTTGTGCTTGCTTTGCTTGGTTTAGTTGCGCGGTTTGCTTCTCAAGCGTTTGCTCAGCGTCTTTGAGCAGTGTTTTATGATCAACATTTAAAAGCTGCTCACGGTTTTTAATAAGTTGCCCATGTTGAGCAGCAATCGAAGTAACGCGCTCGCGGTTATCTTTTATTTCTAGGCATTGCAGGGCTTGTTTCGCTTCAGTGGCTTTTTCAGCAAGCGCGTGCATTTGTTGCTGTAATTCTTGCTTTGCTTGCTCTGCCTGGTTTAGCTGTTGTTGCTGCTGAGATGCTTGCTTGTACCACCCTTGGTACTGTTCAAATTGTTTTATTTGCTTTTGCAACTCAGCAAGTTTAGCTTCAAGCGCTTTTTGTTCTGCTTGTTTCGTTTCGACCTGTTCAGGGCTTAAAACCTGATAGTTACTTAAACTTAACTTTAACTGCTCTAATGCTTGCAGCTGATCACGATGGCGTTCAAAAATTCGCTGACCAATACGGCTAAATTTATCGGTGCCAGTTAAGCATTCAAGTAGTTGTGCACGCTCATCCCCGGTTGCTTTTAAAAATGCCGCGAATTCATGTTGCGCAAGAAGTACTGCTCTTGAGAATTGCTCAAAGCTCAAACCAATAATACGCTCGATTTCTTTACCTGCCGCGCTTCGATCGGCGATTAGGGTTTCATCAGGTAAAGAGTGCAGGCTATGTTGTGCAGGTTGTAACTTGCCATCGGCTTTATTACGCGCTCGGCTAAAGCTTAACCTTGCTCGGTACTGTTGTTTATCTTGGCCAATGAAGTCAACTTCGGCATAGCCCTGCCCTGCCCCGCGGCGTAATAAGTTTCGCGAGTCATTGAGTTTGATATTGTCGCCGTTAAAGTCAATTTTATTGCCTGTATCACCGCGTAATCTTGCTGTTTTGTTATAAAGCGCTAAGCAAATGGCATCGAGTAATGTGCTTTTACCGGCGCCGGTATCACCGGTGATGGCAAACAACCCTGCTTCTTTTAAAGGCGAAGCGCTAAAGTCGACTTCGGCGTCTAAGATAGAGGCTAGTTGGTGAACACGAATCGCTAAAATTTTCATAGTAGGTCCTCTGCATTCAATTCATCGATCACTTGGCTTAGTAAGCTTTCTAATTCTTTTGGCACCGCCTGCCCTGCCATATCTTTATTGTTTGCAAATGCTTGCTCTAAAAGTGAATGTGGATTTAGCGCTTCAATTTGCGAGACATCTTCAAATAGGGTTTGTTCATCGTCTTGCTGGTTGCTTTGCTGACGTACTCTTTCAATGCCACAAAACTTAACCTGCTTACCTTCAAGGGCTTGTTCTATTTGTTCTCTGAAAGTGGTGTCAGTGTCATGGGCGCTCAATTTAACCCGCAGATAGGGCGCTAAATCTTCATCTGTTAAATCGAGCTGTTTTATAAGCTCACAGAGTTCGTTCAGTGGCACACAGTCTTTTTCTGGTAGTAACATGACTTTACAGAAGCTAGGAATGTAAAGGGGGTTTACAGAAGTACCTGAGTCAGTAAGCTCGACTATTACAACTTGATGTTGGTAACGCCTTTCAGAAAATGACATCGGCATTGGCGTGCCACTGTAGCGAATGGTCTCTTTCTTCGCGACGCTTTGAGCCTTATGAAGATGCCCTAGTGCGACATAATCAGGTTGATCAGTAAATATGCTTGCCGATATCGCATCTTCACCACCAATCACTAAGTTACGTTCAGAATCAGATGAGATGTCTCCACCTTTTGCATGCAGGTGGCCCATAGCAATTAATGGCGCGCTTGGTAATTCGCTTGCTGTTTGTAATGCATCTTTGTAGGCAAGGGCAACGCCTTGATTGTATGTTAGCGGCTGCTCTTGTTGGCGGTTATAGCTGCTTAAATCACTACTGCGTAAAAATGGCATAGCAACAACATTCGCATCGCCATTTTTTGTGCTGATTGGCAGTACTACTTCATGAGGAGCATTGCTATCAAAGCGGCCAACAACATGGGTATCAAACTGAGCCAATAAAGGTTTTGCCGCCATAATTCTATTTGCTGAATCATGGTTACCAGCAATAATCACTATGTGTAAGTCAGGGCAATGCTGCTTAGTGGTTTTAATAAATTGGTAGAGTTGGTTTTCTGCGCTGGCAGGAGGTGTTGCCGTATGATAAATGTCACCCGCAACCAGTAGTAAGTCGATCTGTTCTGACACAAGCGTATCGGTTAACCAAGCTAGAAATGCTTGATGCTCATCGAATCGGGAATGCTCGTAGAATTGTTGGCCTAAATGCCAATCAGATGTATGAAGGACTTTCATTAAACGCTCTTATTATTTATTAAGAGCGTCAATATACCTAAGCTGAGCCAAGATGCCCAGCCTGGTTTGTTAACTTAAGCTATACCAAGCAAAAACCACCATTGGCAAAGCTAACAATGCCATGATCATAGGTACTTTAAGCGCTTTAGTTTGCTTAGCTTGTAAAATCTTAAGGGCATTTGTTTCATTACATGCCGCTACTTTGTCGATATAAAAATACCCTGAATCTAGGTACTGTTTACAATTTTGTTCGTCCGCTGGAATTGCAATTAGTTCTTGTTGTTTTTTTAGGATATAGAAATCCATACGCTCACCGAATTCTATGCTGATTACCAAACATTTTGGGGTTTAAAATGCATGCTTCGCAGACCCCAAAATCAAAAAAGTGGGCGATTTTAAATACAAATGGCAGTAAATTTCAATAGCAAATGTCGCAAAATTTAATTTATTGCAAAAATAATGGCAATTAAGGATAAAATTACCAGTGCAGTCGGGTAAATTAGCCACTTTTTAGACCCATTTACACTAGGGTTCGTGCGAGATAATGCATCTGACTCATCACAAGCTGCAATCACTTCGACAAATTCAAATCCGCGTTCTTTGTACTCGTTTAGAATTGATTCTTGAGCAGGAATGGCTGCTAAACGAGAGTCTTTTTTTACAATATAAAACTTCATCTAATCACCCTTTCATCATTAACTAGAATTTAAGTCGATTACCTTCTCTTTAACTGTAATGCTTTGGAATGAATTAGTGCTGAATTAAAATTAATCAGTTTTTGTAAACCCCCTTTACAAGATATTAATTAAAAAAAGCAACAATTAATCTTGATTAGTAATAACCCATGAATACTACCGGAAAAATACCGCAATTTATCGTGATAATGTTGCAACTTTGTTTTTAGTTTGCGATGTTACGGTTGCAAACTAATTACAGGATAAACAATGAAAAAAGCAGTTCTCAAATTGAGTGCTTTGATATTGCCTTTAGCAGTATCTTCAGCTGTTATGGCGTCATCTGTTGAGCAAACTAAAGGCTCATTCGTTGACAAGTTCCGTCAGCTAGATGAAGCACTTCCAACTCCAAACGTATACCGTAGTGCAGCCGGTGAACCCGCTGAAAATTACTGGCAACAGCAAGTAAACTACGACATCGATGTAAAGCTTGATGAAAAGAAACGTCGCTTAACAGCAAGCCAAACTATCGAATACAAAAATAACTCGCCGCACACCTTAAAGTATCTTTGGTTACAGCTAGACCAAAATATCTTTAAATCTGACTCAATTGCTGAAATGACATCTACTTTCAATGGTAAAACATTGCAAGGTGATCCTCAGCCAAAATCAACTAAATTGAGCTTAGGTCAGTTACGTCGTCAGCAATTTATGGCCGACAACGAGCTGGGTTATCAAATCGCCAATGTTAAAGACGAAGACGGAAAAGAGCTTAAAGTTACTGTAGTAGATACCTTAATGCGTATCGACTTAAACGAGCCGCTTAAACCGGGTAAAGACGTTGAGTTCAGCATGGACTTCGCCTTTAACATTGTTGAAGAAGACGCCGTTGGTGCACGTTCAGGTTATGAACACTTTGAAGAAGATGGTAACGATATCTTCTTATTAGCGCAATGGTTCCCTCGTCTTGCTGCATACACTGATTATGAAGCGTGGACTAACAAAGCTTTCTTAGGCAGCGGTGAGTTCACACTTGAGTTTGGTGATTACGATGTAGAAATTACAGTACCTGCTGACCATATCGTATCGGCAACGGGTCAGCTTGATAACCCAAGCAGCGTTCTGACTAGCACACAGCGTAAGCGTCTTGAACAAGCTGAAGATGCTAAGCGCCCTGTTTTCATCGTGACTGAAGAAGAAGCGTTAGAAAACGAAAAAGAAGGCACAAACAAAACGAAAACATGGCATTTTAAAGCTGAAAATGTACGTGACTTTGCGTGGGCTTCTTCACGTAAGTTTATGTGGGATGCAAAAGGCTACCATCAAGGCGGTAAAGATCAGCCGTTAGTAATGGCGATGTCTTTTTACCCTAAAGAAGGTGGTGACCTTTGGAAGAAGTATTCTACTGAGTCAGTAGTTCATACAATGGAAGTGTATTCACGCTTCTCGTTTGACTACCCTTACCCAGTTGCTCAATCTGTAAATGGCCCTGTAGGCGGTATGGAATATCCTATGATCACCTTCAATGGCCCGCGTACAGATCTACAAGAAGATGGAACTCGTACCTACTCGCAAGCAGAAAAACGCTTCTTGATCGGTGTGGTTATCCATGAAATTGGCCACATTTACTTTCCTATGATCGTCAATTCTGATGAACGTCAATGGACGTGGATGGATGAAGGCCTTAACAGCTTCTTAGATGGTGTTGCTGGTCGCGAATGGGACCACACTATTCCTTGGGGGGTTGAGCCTCGCGACATCGTTGAGTACATGAAGTCTGAAAACCAAGTGCCTGTTATGACACAGTCAGACAGCGTATTACGTTTAGGTCCGAATGCTTATACTAAGCCTGCTGCTGCACTTAACATTTTACGTGAAGTGATCCTTGGCCGTGAGCTATTCGACTTTGCATTCAAAGAATATGCACAGCGTTGGAAATACAAGCGCCCTACTCCTGCTGATTTCTTCCGCACTATGGAAGAAGCGTCAGGTGTTGACCTTGATTGGTTCTGGCGTGGTTGGTTCTACACCACAGATCACGTTGATATCTCGCTAGACAAGGTTTATCAACTTCGTTTAGATACCAAAAATCCTGATATCGACTTTAATCGTTTACGTGATATCGAAGCTGACAAGCCAATGCCGTTATTCGTAAAACGTAATAAAGAAGAAGGTAAAAAACTGTGGGTTGAAGAAAACCCAGATGTAACTGACTTCTACGACGAAAACGACCGTTTCACAGTAACTAACAAAGAGCGTAACGCGTATAACAAATTCCTTAAAGGATTAGAGCCTTGGGAGCGTAAAACGTTTGAGCGTGCAATCAAAGAAGATAAAAACTACTACGTACTTGAGTTCTCAAACTTAGGTGGTTTAGTCATGCCTATCTTATTAGAGCTTACTTATGAAGATGGTACGAAAGAAGAGCAGTACATTCCGGCTGAAATCTGGCGTCGTAACCACAAGCATGTACAAAAGCTAATTGTTACAGAAAAAGGTAAAAACCTAGTGTCTGTAACAGTTGACCCACGCTGGGAAACAGCGGATGTTGATGTAGAAAACAACAATTACCCGCGTCGTATTATTCCATCACGCATTGAAGTGTACAAACGTGAGAAGAGTAAAGCGAAAGTTAGCCGCGATATCATGCAAGATATTAAAACTGAGCTGAAAAAAGACGACGAGAAAGATGCTAAGGAGCAACAATAATGCGCTTTGCAGCCATTATTTTTGCTTTATTACTGAGTGCGCCAACCATGGCGCACCAGTTAAAAGCGTCTGTGACTACCGTGTTATTTAACAAGCGCACTAACAACATAGAGCTGATGCATCGTTTTTATTTACATGATACAGAACACGCTGTTGAACATTTGTTTGACGGCAATGCTGATATCTTAAGTAATAAAGAAGATCAAAAGCGTTTTGCTGATTATGTTGAGTCACATATTGCTCTACAAACTTTAGGTGGCAAACCACTTGAGCTTAAAGATGTGGGTGCGCAAGTTGATGGTAAATTCTTTTGGGTTTATCAAGAAGTCACGATACCTGAGGGAATTCATGGCATTCGTATGAGCAACGGAGCACTTCGTGATCTATGGCCAGCACAAGTGAATATGGTAAATATTGAAGGCAAAGGAAAGGTAAAAACACTGACCTTTAGCCAAGATGATACCTGGCTTGAGGCAAGGTTTGAGTCGGTCAATCCAGAGTAATTCCAATCCTAAAGGATTAAAAAAGTTCCTTTTTTAATCCTTTGATCCTTTAATTAACCCATTTCGTAAACTATCTTATTAATGGGCTTCAAAATTTTCCCAACTCTCATATACAGGGATTTATATGACTATCCATGACAACAATATCCGTGGTGTAATCTTTGACTTAGATGGTACTTTGGTTTCATCAGAGTTAGATTTTTCACTGATCAAAGCGCAGGTAGGCTGTCCTGTTGAGAATGACTTACTTGCTTACATTGCATCATTACCTTCGCCTTACATGCGTGAAGAAGCGATGAACATAGTTCATCAGCATGAACTCATAGATGCACAACACGCTCATTTATTGCCAGGTGTTGCTGATGCAATTACTAGGCTTAAAGAAAATAACATCCCGATGGCGATTGTGACTCGTAACTACGACCGTGCAGCTGCTATTAAATTAAAGAATAACCCCTTACCAATAGAAACTGTGCTGACTCGCTCTGATGCGCCAGCTAAGCCTGATCCAAGTGCTTTAAATGCGATTGCGACATTATGGGAACTTGATCAATCAGAGTTACTTTATGTTGGCGATTACTTGTTTGATATTCAGGCTGCGCATAATGCAAATATGCGTGCTTGCTTGTACGCGCCAGATGAAATTCCTGAGTATGCTAATCAAGCCGATTATGTAATGCATCATTTTTCAGAACTACCTACTTTGGTTGACTCATTCCAAGAAAATAAGGTGTTATGTTAAATAGCCTTGTTTTTTATTTTTCCTGAGTAATTGTTAGTTTTTTATTTTTCTAAATGTCCTAGTACTAGCCCAAGCCGTCATGAGTTGCTAAAATATCGGCAATTATCAAATGTATTCATAGAGGCATAAGATGGGCAGAGCATTTGAAGTCCG
>ENA-OWNT01002983-OWNT01002983.1-seawater-metagenome-genome-assembly--contig:-NODE-2983-length-16652-cov-4.545158_pt1 | contig 16652 bp, 16 predicted proteins | sample MGYA00238136_ERZ651165 | MGnify/ENA primary metagenome ERZ651165 (study PRJEB26861, sample SAMN08777766) | seawater metagenome | isolation source: coastal seawater | place: USA: Florida | collected...
TGTTGGTGTTGGTGTTGGTGTTGGTGTTGGTGTTGGTGTTGGTGTTGGTGTTGGTGTTGGTGTTGGTGTTGGTGTTGTCGTTGTCGTTGCCACACGAGTCGGATGGACTTCTTGATTGACAACTGCCTCTACCGACGAAGGCCAAGTGTTTGTTGGGGTGGAACCATCCAGCGATGCAAAGGCGTCGTGTGATAAGTTGTGTGGTGAGGTTATCACAAAAACACAGCAGAGTGGGCGGTGACCAGATTTCAAAAACAATCGTCACCATCTCAAAGCTCAACTCAACGAACCGCCAGTTCCACATACCAACAGAACGCTGCGTTTTCACGCGCCGTCCTCTTTTCTTTTGCGGTGGACACTATTGGTTAATCTAAACGTCAAGTGAAACGGTTCCAGTAGTCATCTTGATGTGAGACAGTTAGATTCGACCTTCCCAAGTCATCACAACACTCCGCCATGAAAAGCTCGCCAACAAATTATGTAGTGGTTCACGAGAATCGTGAAGAGGGCGCTGTCGTAGGCTTCGAGAGTCTCCAAGCAAACATTTTGAACTTTAGCTTTTGAAGTTTTTCGACTGCTTCTCGTTTACGGTCGTGCACGGCACCTAGGCGGATTGCGCTATGAGCGCCAAACACGCCCAGCGACGCGGCGCCACGGCTTTGACCGCACTTGCGTTCTTGTCAACCACTCCAAGTGGTCAATCTCATTTCATTCCTCGTGCTACCGGCCACTGTATTCAGTGGAAGCCAGCAGAATTGGCCGAGACGACATGGCAGCCGTTGGCAGGAACCCCCAGCGGACAGCTGCTCTGCCGACCACAACCCGAAGGGCAGTTCGCACCGCACACGCAGTTTGAGTTCATCCCGTACAAAACACAATCTCTTCCCGTTGGCATTTATGACAGTGCAACCCGTCAATGCTTGGTCAACGGCAAGGTGGTTGCACATGGTATAGTCGCGGAGCTGGCCTTCACGGACCCCAGCTGCGATGTCTGGTGGCGCACTGTTACATCGGATGTGATGCCCCCGATGACAGAGATGGCAATGCACTTTGGCTCCTCGGCGGCTCTTCCAGCAGTCGAAGCTGCGCCAGCCACTTCTGCGGACTCTGATGATGCCATGCTCACCCCTCTCTACGGCATCTGCAGGTCCCTTGACGAGAACCCCGAACTGGGAACGTTGCTGTTGAACGGAGACAATGTTGGACACTGCATTATCCACAGCTCCGGCAAGTCCACACCGCGCGTCATCGTTGGAGGCGGATATGATATAATCCAGGCTCGAGAAGGCAATAGTGGAGGCTGTGAGAATGATGCAGACGAGGCAAAACAACTGTCCGCATCGTTGAGTGCCAAAGTTGAGAAATTCATCAGCGCGGAAGATCGTCGCCTCATTGAAGAAGTCACTGGATACAGCTTTAGTGAACTTGCAGATGAAGCTTATGCCTTAGGTTCTTGTGAGCTGCGACAGGTGCTGTCGTCTGTACGTTTCATTCCACATGACCTCAATACGAAAGGACTAACTTTGATGAGACACGTTTTGGCGGAGCGAATGTACGACCAACGGCAGGAGGATCATGGATCCATGGTGCGTGTACCCGTAGCATTTTGTCTCGGGTTGCGACACTCAACTTAACTGCAAATTGCTATTGCTTTCAAGGCTCACCCCGACTTTGCGACGTGGCGACGTGATGGAATGATACTAAAAAACCTCGACACTCTCACGGACGAGCAAGTCATTGGTTTGTAAGCATGAAAGTTTCCACCTACAAGTGCACCACCACCGTTGTCTGATTTTTGTTCGTTGGAATTGTGGGCTTGCTTGTGCAGAGTTACTGCAAATGATTAGCGGAGAGAGCACAATAGGGATTCCCAGAAACATCGAGTGGGCTGTCAGGTACACCACCCATGGTGAAGGTGACCCACAGTACGATAAACACATTGACAACGCCGTGGGCCCTATTTTTAAAGCTTGGGTAAGTATCACATCACCAGCGCAGTTTCCGCTGCACGAGCTTTAACAAAGATTCAACACAAGATGTAACATCAATGCTTACGCTCTCATCCACGTTTGGTCGCAGGTTTATCCGGCGAATTTGACAATGGCTGATGGGTTCGTGCCATGCCGTTTGGTTCAGGTCTTTCATCAACGAGCAACTGATTTCAAGGCGCACTTGTTTATTCTTGGTGTCTCTAGTCCTCTCTTTGTGTCTCCGGGTTCACATCGATGCACGCGTGAAAAACTGCAGTGGATGCATTCCTTGACGACACCGCCCGCAGTCGAGGTCAGTCGGCTGGCGTGCACACGATTTACCTGCGCGATTGTTGTCTCAAGGACAGTTGTGATGTCAGGCCATGAAAGAGCCAGCCCTACGCCTGCACGGAGATGAGACGCAATTTGGTTTTCGGGTGAGAGTTTGATGCTTGGTGCTGAAGTTCAGCCGTGCGAGAGGTGATGGTTCGTGCTTGACAATTGGTCCCCAGGCCCAGCAGCCAATTCTTCCGCTTCCTGGAGCCGAACGCACTTTGTTGCTAGTGGACACTTCCGGGATACATCGGAGAGGAACTGCGGCACCAGGCACACGGTTTGTTGCCGTTCTTTCTTTTTGCATGTTTGCCGTGACTGACTCTTTTGTTGTTGTGGCCATTTCGATTCAGCCGTTTGGCCTGGCGTCTCGCTGGAGACAATGCTGGCGGTTTGCCGCGGCTCGACCCATTTCGGCTGTCGCAAGACCACTCCACGCATTCCGAACTGTAGATCAACGCGTCGTGGAATCTCGCAGTTGACTGTTTTATCACGTTTATTAGTTTCGCAATTGATTTTGTACGTCATGTTCGACGATCATTTAAAACGTTAGCTTTACTTCTCAAAATTTCATGACACGTCGATGACCAACTTCGAAGTGGCGTCAAACTCGTACCACTTTCTGCCATCTTGAGGCGCTTGCTTCAGTTCAGAGAGTCCGCGAGGCAACGATGACAACTTTCCAACGGCGGATGTGTGACCGTGCTCAAACGTAATTTGAGCATCCTCCTCACTGTCAAAACCAAGTTGTGCCAGAGGAAGCCCAACTCTTCCAATGGATCCGACCGGCGCTTCCGTGCTGTCCACAATTAGTCTGAAGAGCTTGCCCGCGCGCGGGCTGAGCTGCCACGACACATGCACCGATCCAGTGCCATGTCCATGCAGCGCCAGTGAACCCTGGCAGCTGGCAAGGCCACCGAGTTGAGGTGCCACTTCGTATCCTGGTCGTAATTCAGGCTGTGTGGTGTTTGTTGAATCGACTGCAATATTCCCAGTTGTTCCCGCAGGCCGCAAGCCGAGCGTGTAGAAAGACAACGCACTCGCTGGCCCTGTCGACCAGCCGTGCGCATGCGACATGTAAATGCCTTGAAAGGCAAATTGACCACTTGACTGAAACCCTTCCCAGAAGGTGGACGCAGTGCTGTTGGGAGAGTTGAGCATGTAACCCCAGGTCAAGTTGATGAGCTGAAGTCCGTCATCGGTGGCGCCGGCCGACAAATGAGCCAATACTTCCATTGAACCTGGGAAAGTTCCGATGCCGGGCGCACCGTTGTAGATCCACTCAGGAGACTGCGCACCGAACTCTACCCAGTTTTCCTTCAAGTTCGCCAGAATTTGCGACTTGCGCTCAGGCAGGGTGACGTTCAACCATACCATCAGAGAATTGCCATCTTGAGGGTGCAATGTACTGGTAGGATTGTCGATGTAAGCTCCTGTAGAGTTGTCCCACAGGAGATCATTGATCGTCGCCTTAAGATCCGTTGCTGCTTTCCCATAGTACGTCGCCAGTTGAAGATTGTCCAGTTCTGTTGCAGCACCAAGTAAAATGCAGGCCTCAAACGAAAACAGAAAGAGAGTCGAAGATGAAAATGGCGACTTCGAGCGTACCTGTCGCAATGTCAGCTGCATTTTGGAGGATGTACGCCAGCAACGCATTCGCAGCGATGTTCTCGCCCCCTTGCCCACCTCTTTGCCAATCTGCCGTGGCGTCAACGACCATCAAGCCCGAAGCACCGACTTTGCCAAGCGAGCAGTTGACGGCTCGTTGATAACCATCCTAGCACAAAACAAGGACATAAGGTATTATTGTCAACCGTCAACGCCAAAGCGGCAAGAAGGTCGTAATACGCACCCATATTCCAGTGGACATCCAAGCTTTAGCTTGCTCCGGTTCGGTGTAGCGGTACACATTACCGGTTCCCACCAACGTCCACAAATGGTAAGTGTCACTCCCCCACGCACCCTGACCATGAGGGCATTGGTCTAATGGTCCTTCAGGCTGTTGGCAGAACACTTCTGGACCAACGTAACTGCAAGCACACCATGTAAAAGTGAACAATAACGAAAAAACCATAATTAAAGCCAAGTGCTGAATTCCCGTTGAATGAAAGACAGGAGATGCGCAAAGTCAACGCAAAAACAAGCACACAACATCACTTACGGAAGCATTCCGGTCACCGGATCTTGATAGCCGTACAAAGTTTCAAGAGACCACCTGCTGGAGTTCACGTCTCCGGTTGTGGCGAATAAGGCGTCACTGGACACGCCCATGTCTCCTGGCCAAATTGTTCTGTCTCGCTTGGCACCATCGACCAGAATCGACTTGCCAACGCCAATCAGGTTACCATTGTCCCACCCGGACGCCGGCGGCCCCCATTTACGCCCATGCTGCGGATCGATGGTGCACAGCTGCACAGTGTATGCACATCCATACCACACTTTGTTGATGCTGTCATCGGATGAGTAGAAGTGGTTAGCGTAATCTGAGGGGATATCGAAAGTTGGAGCGGCGGTAAAGTTGACCCACACCGCGGAGATTGTGACAGAGCCCTCTGTTTGTAAGAATACATTCATGTAGCGGAAGCCGCCACGCATTTTGTCCACTGATGGCGTGTATGTCATGCCGGCCGTCAGAGGTCCAGAGCTCAGGAAGCCATCTGGGCCCTGCCCGCCATTGGAATGGTCTCCGGCGTACTGTTGACTATCGCCATCACGGCAATCCGTTCCTGTTCCGGTGGACGGGCATAAAGCGTAGTTAGAGGATTCCGAGTACGTGATCCCAAGAGACTGTGTACTGTCAGACACATCTTCGATGGAAAGATGCGTAAAACCTGCAACATTTTTGCTGAACGCGATGACGACGAAGGACCCCGTGCCATTGAGCACAAATGGCTCTTTTAAAGAGCCATCGGAGCCGACGGTGATGTCTGTGTAAACCAGCGACTGGCTGGCTTCATCGTAGTGCACCGTCTGCGATGGCACTAGCGTTCTGTTTTGCGGCGAAAAGTTGTACTTGTCCCATGGGTTTTGAGCCCAACATGCACAACAGCCGAGCACTAGGAGGGCCAACACGAGCATGATCGTGCAAGGCCAGACTTTGGGGCAGCTTTCTTTCAACAAAATCGTCCACGGAGAAAAGTACAACACTTGAAGCTAGCGCCTCAGCATCATCCCCATGACGTATCGTCCCGTCAGCCCACCACCTTTCTTCAAAGATATCAACGGCGTGTCCACATCGCTGGGCTTGCACCCCATTCTCCCATTCTCAATCAAGATATTCATCGTCACGTCACCAGCTTCACCAGCTTCACCAGCTTCACCAGCATCACCAGCATCACCTGCATCACTAGCATCACCAGCCCGTCCACATTGTCCCCACTCCCGCACACGGCGCAACCATCCTCGAGACCTCAGCACACGCGTCCACACAACCTTCGTCGTCGCCTGTCGCAAGCAAACATCCCCGAACAGCAACACATTCAACACAGCGACCCACCGAAAGTCGAAGTCGAAGTCGATTTCGAAGATCGTTCGTTCGTTCGTTCGTTCGTTCGTTCGTTCGTTCGTTCGTTCGTTGACGACCGACGACCTCGACAAAACTGCGAAGCTCGCCAGCGTGTCAGCGAGCGGCGAGCGGCGAGCTGGTGCCGACAGCCGACAGCCGACAGTTTGAACTCCGTTGAGAAGTTTCGTCGGAACGACGCGTCGGGAGTGATTCGCGACGCGTCAACCACGGATTCGTTCTACGACAATTCACGTTGGATTGAAACGAACGCAGGACGAAGTGGTAGAGTGGACTGAAGTTGTTGTTGTCAAACAGGGGGAGCCTGCGTGTTGAGTGTTCGGTCATGTGGCATGGTGATGACCCGTTGTCATGTTTGGCGCACATTGCGCACTGCAGTGTTATAGGAAGGGGCGCTAGCTCTGATTACCCCTTGGTTATAGAATACAGCACGCCGGGTTTCTCGGTTTTTTGTCTCTTTGTTTTTCTGCCACGATGAGGTGCTGTTGTGTGTTGCACAATGCTTCTGGTTGTTTTACCTGCAATCTGGACAAATGGATTGAAGAACCTCATCGGCGGTGACGCGCGCTATGCGTCCGACCCGGAGTGTCGTGGTTGCAACGATGCTGTCGCTGTCTCTGGCTCTCACAGTCACGTGTGCTTCCGTACAGCTAAGCAACCACTCTGGGATTCGCATTTTCGTGTACCCAATCGCAGACTCGTTTGGAAACAGCTTTGCTGAACTGAACCCGCTGTGTGACCCCCACGCAGCGGAATATTCTTGGCACCGCATGTACACAACTGAGGTCTTGGTCTTTGAGGCACTTCGAGAGAGTCCCATGCTGACATTGGACGCTTCACAAGCGAATTTATTCTTCGTTCCTGTGTTCCCCAGCTGCCACCTTCACACTAGCATCCCAGTTGATGCAGACGGGCTTTCTCCCAAGAAAGCATTGAACTTCACTGCAACGTCGGAATATCTTGGGGACGTACTACGAACGGTTCGAGAGAACTATCCGTACTTCAACGCTTCCAATGGAGCAGATCACTTCATGATGCTCACTCATGACATCGGAAGGGGATTGCTCGGGGATCGACGATCAGACTTTGGTCGAATGTTTTTCCTGACACATACTGGCGACACAGTTCCGAGACCCGAACACTACGGACAGTACATTCGACTGTATGACAACGATGAAACATTTGCGCAAACTCTCGGCCATCCTTGTTTCGAGGCCGAGCAGGACATTGTTATTCCACCGTACACCGGCATTCAAGTGATTGGTAGTGCACACCACTGCAATGAGGGTGACTTCAGCTCGTGTCCTGCACTACCGCCGCGCAGCCAACTTCTCGTTGACAGCCCTATCACTGGAGACAACAATGCTGAAGGCGCTAGGTCGTTGTTGTTCGCTGCTCCTCCAAAAGAGGCGTACCCGAGGAGAAAGCTGGCCTCCTTTCGCGGTAGTGTCAGCTCGTCGGCCGATGACATCCATAGCTTTGGCACACGGCAACGCCTCCTGGAACGGCAAAAGTCGGCACAGCCGTTCAAAAGTGTCTTCGTTCACCCCGCAGTTCCAGGTGGGGACCCCAGCAGGAGCTTACCATATCGCAAAGCCTACTTTCTCGACATGTTGATGTCGACCTTTTGTTTGTGCCTCCCCGGTTTTGCTCCGTGGACTGCACGACTGTACGAGGCAGTTCTGTTTGGATGCATTCCGGTGGTCGTGGAGTCTCAAGCTGCGGAATTACCATTCGCGCGGTCTCCCTTCAACGCTGACGGGATTCTCTGGGTGGAAGATATTTTGGTCGTTGTGGGCCACGATGACGTGGACACTCGGTTGGAGGATATGCTGAAAGAGCTGTCAACAGAAGAAATCGAAAGGCGTCAACGGAACATGCTCTCTGTGCGAGACAAGCTATGGTACAGTGACGGCTGGTCCGACGGCGCATTGGCCGAGATTATGTCGCAACTACGGAAAAGGATAGTGAGTCAACATTCCGCACAGTAAAATCCTGTTGCGGAATAAGCAGCTGCAGTATCAGTCGCACGCGTTTTTTATTTATTTTATGATTGAATTGTCGAAGTGTTATCATCAACATGCAAAGTTATCATACATTCAGTCCTTGTTCGCTAATCGGGCGACACCGATGAAAGCGCTTGAGATCCACCGTGCACACGCCGTTTTCGTCCCGCAACACGCATGGAACAAAATCCTGCGATGACGACCACATATTATTGAGAATCAATGACAAGTAAAACATAAGCGTTGAAGAAAACGCAGTGACCGATACCTCGTGAAATCCGATGTCCTCGACGCGGTACGAATATTGGCACTGGACAGCGGCAGAGGTGTACGTTTCGTAAGCCTCCACAATGACGACAATTTCTGTGTTGTTGCGGATCATGGCGCTTTTAACCTGGGATTTGGCAGCCAAGGCACATGACGGCAAACAGACGTGAGTTCTCAGTGCCTGAAGTTGTAGCACCTTCATGCCTTGATACGGACCCTGTCAGCTAAGCGGAGCAGGTTTTCTGTAGAATTCGCGGGATTCGTGATGATCTTAGGATCTCTTGCGCCCGGCACGTCATCTTGGTTGGCAAGACCTTTGTTGGTAGCTTTCGCTTCGCTACTTTCTTGTGAAGCTTTGCGACGAGTTTTTCGGGCCGATTTAGGGCTCGGCGCCGAAGTAGCTGCATGGCCACCTTGAAATGACGGATGCATGGGGCTGTGGAAGTCGATTTGATGCGAAATTGTCGACGGGAGGCACATCAACAGGTCCGCTCCAAGATTGTTCGTCGCGGATAAGCGGCCGCTATGAGTATGACCACTGCTACTGTGGCCGTCAACTCGCATTTGATAATGCTGGCAATGCAGCCTCCTGTAGTCAGCGAAGGTGAACCACCGTACACACGGAAACATGAGTCTGGATTCACGTCTACCGGTCTCAATTGACAAAAGCACGCGGCACAAGTGAGAAGCAAATACAACAAAGAAGTGATACTGACGTGTTTCTGACATCGTCTAGCTCGTCCCTCACCGCGAACACTCGGACGCTGGCGCCGATCAAGCTTGCGCTTGGAGCCAGATCACACACTCTCGCCTGAAAGTAAAGCTTGTTGTTGCGAACCAAAATGCTGGCCTTCTGACCAAAGGCCACAGTGTTGCTTCGACGCTGGCCGCGAGATATCCTCTTCAAAAGGCACGCATGTGCAACACAGTGCTTGTGTGAACATCGGGCACGGAAGTGACGATGTCCGCCACCAATACAGAACAAGGTTGCACACCTGGTACAGAAGTGTGAGCGTGAACGAGTTCATGAGTAGTCCGGCCAATGACTCGGTCATAAGCACTCCAATGCCTGACCAACACTCTCCGAAGAATGCATCGGGCGCAGAATATCCTGAAGACAAGCGGCCAAGAATGTGGAAATAAGCAGAATAATACACTTGGCGTTTGCAGTGACCCCAAATGCGCGCCGAACCAATTGTCATCATGGTCTCGATGCTGAAGTAGTACGCATCGAGAAATGTGGTTTCTTCCCCAAAGTTGCAGCTCATTTTAATCGTGGTCCACAAGAGCGCAAAAAGCACGAAGAGAAAGTTATATGTGCTGAAAACGATCAAGGCGAGCCATTGATATGAGAGGTCAAGCAACATGTGGTGCCAATCCTGCGAGCAATTTGGACACGAAAGCCGTCATGTGCGATGAAATCCTCAGCACGGTATCAAGAACAACGCGCATTACGGATACAATACCTGCAGGTAGCGCATTGGCGATGCGTTCTGAATGCGAATGTTTATCGTCGTTGGTGTTGCGTGGCAGCACAACCGACGTCTCTTCACGATTGGCGCCTTTCTTCGTTTCATGGTGATGAGCGACGACGCGCCAGCCGTCACATTCCTAGAATGACGGTGGCTGTGCCCAGAACTTGACGAGCGCAAGTGGCGGCCTGCTTTCGCCGATTTCGGCCGCACGGCTTTCAGTTCGAGGGTTGCCGGTGGTGCGGAGACCTTCCGCTCGCTGTCATCGTCGGTGGTTTCGGTGTCTTCGCCACTGGTTTCGAAATCGTCGTCGTCGGGAGCGACGTCGTACACACTGGTGCTATGAGGATTGCGCGATGCCGCCGTCTGAATCAACTTGCCGGTTGGTAGGCGTAGACGTGATTTCGGCATTTTTTGTGCGAACGATCACAAAGGATGAACTGTGCAGCCCAATTCGCTGGGGCGAACGTTGCACATTTTTTATCAATTTTTCTTTCTCAGAAAAACCAGTTCTAGGTGCATTCTACGAACATGCATTGACACAGAGAGAGGGAAGTGAGCTGATACATCACGAGCGTATGATTATACTTCAAGAAACAGTGTGCAGACCACGCTGGTGCTCAACCCCAAACTCCGTGACCGCGCCACAAAACAGCAGTGTTGGCTCGCGGCACTCACTGTCCAACGCGCCCCGGCGGGCGTCGATCTGTCTATTCGGTCGTTCCATTCGTTGCTCCGTCGTTGGTCGTTCATTCGATTCGATGTTGGTCGTTTGTTCGATTCGCCGTTGGTCGTTCGTTCGATTCGCCGTTGGTCGTTGGTCGTTGGTCGTTGGTCGTTGGTCGTTGGTCGTTGGTCGTTGGTCGTTGGTCGTTGGTCGTTGAGTCTTTAGTCCGTCGCCAGTCGCCGTTGTTCGGTCGGTCGCAGCTCGTCGATGGACGGTCGTCGGTCGTCGTTGGAAATTCCGGCGTCGACACTGCGGAGTTCCTCTCGCGGTTGGTTGGGTCGCTCGTGGGCGCATGCGAGCCAGGGAGGTCGGGAAGTCGGGAAGTCCTGGAATTGGTCGTTCGTCGTTCAGAATTGGCGAGTTGTTCGGGCTGTCGTAGTCGTGCGAGTGACCAGTCGTGTCGTCGTTCCTTTGGTGAGTGAGTTGGCTCACCGCCGTGAATCCGGCGACTTGTAGTGACTGTGGCGACCGGTGACGGTTCGTTTGGAGGGTGCACTTTGCAACGTGTGTTGACAAGCACGATTGGGCTTGGTTGCAAGCACTTCGCTTCGGCGTGCACTTCGAGCTGCCCCAAAGCAAAGTAGCGGTCACGGACGGAGGCGCGGCGGGATTACCGGAAAGAAATATGCTCCGCGCACTGCGACGCGTTGTGAACACTGCGACTCATCCGCCTGCGGTGTCGAGCAGCAGAACTTACCAAGTCGCGAAAGTTGCGATTCGAACGTTGGTCGGCTCCACCTTCCCCACCAAACTGCGACCTCGGGAGTGGAAAAGTCCAATCCGCGCCCAATTGAGATTTACTCCACCGAATAAGTCGACGAGAAGGCTGTCGCTGCTTTTGTCGCGAAGTGAAGTTGTTCGGCCACTGGCCAGTCGGCGAAATATGCTGCGACTCGGCAGCGCCGTGAATGCCACAACAAACACCTGGACAACTGTGGCACCCGCTGCAGACACCTTTCCCTACGGCTGGGCCATCGGCGGCTCTCTTGGTGGCCTGGTGCTGCTGTTGCTAGCTTTTGTGCTGGTGTTCAAGCTTAGCAGCCATTGGCACGCCCATGTTGTAAAAACTTCGGTCCCTCGGCCACCAATTGAACCGCTCGTCAAACCTTCTCTTCCTATTCCTGGCACATTACGCCTGCTCACATTGAACATATTCCTGCGTCCTTGGGGCATTGCAGACGACTCTTCCGATGACCACAAGGAAGTCCGGTTGAAGGGTTTCTGCGACACTTATCTGGATCACTACGATGTGCTGTGCTTGCAAGAGTGCTTTTCGACGTTGAACTACCGCAAAGCCTGGTTCATCAAATTAGCTGTGAAGAGAGGTTTCCGTTATTTTGCCGAGTCGCCGCCACCAGACTTTTGCTCAAAGAAATTCGTGGATGGTGGATTGTTAATTCTCAGCCGACTTCCATTCGACGAGGCACCCAGCTATCACAGTTATACTGAAGGTGTTGGAGCAGACGGCGCGGCAGACAAGGGTGTTCTCCATGTCGCCATCAGACTGCCGACTCTTAGCAAGGACACTGACGCAGAAACCCCAGAGTCAAAGAGCCCGACCAAGCCTGAGCGCCAGCCTGGTGACGTTTTGCACATTTTTAGCACTCATCTGCAGGCAACCTATGCAAGAGTGGATTGGGCAGCGGCCAGAGTCCAGGTGCACCAACTGAACGAGATGCGAGCGTTCATCGACAGCAAGACGAAGTCACGGCCTCAAGATCATGTTTGTGCCACATCTGTTCTGTGCGCCAATGTTGACCGCTGTTTGTCTGTCATGGCGTGTGTGAGCTTACTCTCCAATTTCATTGTGTCTAGGTCATTCTCTGTGGCGATCTAAATGTCGATCGCCTAAGCGACGCTCACCGATCGCGGGCTGCGCACGGCCACTCAAACATATTTCCCGGCGAGAGCAGCCCCACATCCAACGTCGAGCATCACGGCGACGACATTCCGCTCGAAGAGCACATTGGCGCACGCGGTTCTAGAGCTGCAAACCCTGCCAGCAAAAGAGCTGGCGCTGCCCTAGAAGACGTGATGGCGCTAGAAAGTGGAGAGTTCAAGGAGTTGTTGCCTCATTTCCATGGAGGCGAGCATCCTGCCACGTTCATCGCGAACGTGGATAAGGTCACGGGAGATTTCGTCGGGTCGAATTTACACCATCAGCTATCAACCGAAGAGTTTCGTGGGCGGAATTTAGCCACAAAAAACGAGTGCCTGGATGGCGTCTACTTCCGCCCAGCAATTAAGAATGCCGAGTTGGAGGGGCCGACGCTTGAGCCACTGTCGTGTGAAGTGATGCAATTCCCGCTCGACAATCCGTTCGGGCGGGCCAGCGATCATTTTGGCATCAAAACTGTTTTCAAGTTCTGAATGTGTGAAGAAATTCGCCACGTCATCTTTTTAAATTTTATTTATTGTTCATACAGCGCACTTCACGGATCGTGACAAAAATGTCGGCTTCACTAAGCCATGTTCAAGCAAATGCTGCTTTCCCGCGGGGTCGCTCAAAAAACATTCGTGACATTCGAGTTTCGTGTGCAGTGCATCAATAGACAACCAACAAATGCACAAAACCGAAAATGATTGTCCCTCCTCTGTCACCACAGCGCAGTCATCACGAAAGCGATGCACACCACAACAAGACTCCGACAAGAGCACAACGAGAGCACAACGAGAGCACAACGAGAGCACAACGAGAGCACAACGAGAGCACGAAGATCACACCGATAACAATCAGAATGCCAATGTCTGCAAAAGGTACAAGGTGGGTATTGATGATTCTTCGAAATACCGTGACAGCGTCGTCACAAAGCACCACATCACGTAGTGCTCTTCGCCACGTCTACGTTGCGCTCGAATTGCAGCGAATGCGCTACGCCGGTCGATCAAAGGCCCTGGTGGGTGCAAGTCAGTGCAGGTATTCAAAGGCAGGCGCAGTGTGCAGGTAGGCATGGTATTGGTGTATCACATAGCCTCCGACGGCAGAAATGTGGTTGTACAGGCTGTGTATCCGTCGTCGAAGTTGATTGAGCCAGAGAGCGACAGTGGGCTGTGAGTGAGGGAGGAAGGGTGGCGGCGCCGTTACGTTCATCGTTCATCGTCCGTCAACGACAACGATGACAACGACAACGACGACGACGACGACGACGACGACGACGACGACCGCGACCGCGACGACGACCGACCCGACGACGACGAATGGCGACAACGACGACGACGGCGACGACGACGAATGACGACGAATGACGACGAATGACGACGAATGACGACGGCGGCGGCGGCGACGATCGATGACGGCGACTTCGCAAACTTGCCAACTTTTGCGTCGCGGTATGGCGACGTTTCTTTCACTGTCGTGCTGCCGTTTGTCGTTTGCTATGTTCGTTTCGGCCTTGTCGTTTCGTTGTTGATGTGGCAATCATGCGCTGATCGTCGTTTGTCGTTCATTCGTGTGGACCGTTATGGTCGCTTGAATGAATAAGACCACAGATGTGTGGCTGAGATGAAACGCGATGCTTATAAAATAAACTAGCGATTCGGACACCGCAAATTAGTTTTTGTTCACCGTTTTCGTAATGCACGAAGTCCGATGGATGTGATGTGATGCACGTGCGTTCACAACGGTTGTGGTGAATGTCGCCGAGGTGAACAGTCACTCGACGTCAACAAAATGCCGAAGGGCTCACCGGCAACGATGTCAGGACCCGCGTCTTCTCGCGACAGGAAGGGGAGGAAAGGGAAGAAAAAGAAAAAGAGGAGAAAGGGCAAGTCCGCTGAAGAACCGGAAATCAATTATGCGGCGTTGCGGGAATCGTTGCGTGAGCGTTTGGTGTGTTATGCTGTGCACCTTGTCTGACGCCAGTATCCTTGAAAATATCGGCATGAACGAGTGATTGATGTTTGTGTTTTTGTTCTTGTTTTTTCGGCTACAGAAAGCGATGAAAGTGGGAAGTCAGCTGCCAGACTATTTCAAACGAATTCATTACTCATCAGACGAAGAAATGGTTGATGGGTACAAGATCGTGGAGTTGTTCACGCAAAACACGGAGTACGACATTCGAAGGTTGCACACTATATTCTGCAATGTGTTAACGGTCGACCTCACAATCTTAATGCTCCTCGTTGAGGAGAAGAGGAAAAGGCGTGACATCGCACCTGGTTACAACGCAGATGGCACGCCTTCCAAGGACGTGTTTGTTCGGTTGGAAAAGGTGGAGAACGAAATCAACGCCACAAAGAACCAAAAGTTCTTCTACCGCCGTCGAAACGTCGTCGTCTTCATGTACGTTTTGCCACTGCTGGCACATACTGTCATATCCACCAATTCAATCCATATTTCTTTGCGCAATAGGGCAATGACACCAAAAGTTGTGCGCAACGCTTGGGAGGCGCCAGTTGAAGTTGATGTGAGACCTTTCGTTGATGCAGCTATTCAGCGCATCATTGAGACTGCGACGGCAGTGGTGCGTTGTGGAGCTTATTTTGTGATCATCGTTGCCCGCTAGAGGCTCACAACTCAATGGTGCTTGCACAGCAATTATCCACCACAGTCAGGTGTCCATTGTGCGGAATCCCTCCACCTTGCTCACATCGTGCGGATGCGGCTTGGCTGAACAAAGTCCGCAAGAACCGTGTCAAGAACCACGCCTTGTCCAAGGCCGACCCTGAATCTGAGATCAACGGCACGGCTGCGCCCGCGCAACAAGTGGTGAAAAAGCAACGCCAAAAGTCCGTGCGGGAACCATACATTGTGCCTTGGGTAGTACAAATAAAACATGCGTACGAGAATAAGCCGTCAACGTGGGCTCTACGGCAACGGCGCGAGGCCCGGCGACTCAAGCGAAATGGACCAGTGCGTGAGCACTGCAACAGGAAGTTGAATAGAGACCCAAAAGTGAGATGGATCCCTCCTGAGTACCGCGACCATCCCATGCTGCAGGTGGGTCAACCTGTTGCCTTGTATATTCAGTGCCATTCCGTGGATTGATTGGTTTTGTTGCCATCCTCCTTGCGTAGCCAAAGCCAGAATTCGAGTTGATCCGCCACACTGAGCTATATAATGGATCGCTCGGGGGGCGCGCCATGAAGTTCAATTACAACCACGTTCTGCACAATTTCGATGCCCAGGTATGTTGACGTCACTGGCAATCGCATTCCACGAAATGAGCTTAGGCGCGATGGTTCATTGCTGTTCAGGTTCCTGGTTTCGTTCCGTCGACTAAGAAGCGATGTGCAAACTGCACGTTACCTCTGTCGACGAAAGAAGCGAAAAAGAGGGTTTGTTCGAAGTGTGCAGCCGCGAAGAGCAGCTTGGCGATGCCACGCAACCCACGCCGTGACGATGCGTCCACGCTTTTGCGCAACTTTTATATCAAGGAGAAAATGGTGCCATAGCCCTGCCACCAACACGTGACGTTGTGGTGCGGTCATATTGCCTGCGGCCGGCTATTCAACCGAGGGCTCACCTACTATTGGCGGTTGGCGCCAGGGCAACACAGCCGATGTGATGTTGTTGTAAATTTATCACACATCAATGAATGGACCGTAGAATCCACCGCTTGCCGCCGCTTGCACACAAGCCTGCTGATCAGGTTCACCGCGGTCAGGATTGAAGTTGTTCTTATTCAGCTCTGCAAGACGGTCTTGCATCTGTTTCAACTTGTCTGCAATTGTCGTGTTGGTTGAAGCTTGCTTTGCCAAGTCAACATGTTCAGTCTAGAATCACCAACGACAGCAGCAACAAGAAACACCATGGGAGTCAACTCAGCTGCGCATATTTTAAACACAAACACTGCGAAATTCCATACCTCGTCCTCGAAAATGTTGAATAGGCATCCATCCCCACAGTCAAAATCCCAGTGTGACCTGCATGCAGTCGGGCACTCATTACCACATCCCGAGGTCACTGCCAAGTGTTGACGCGGCACATTCGAGTAGCGATCAACGGGACAACAACATCACAAAGACGAACCCGAATTTAATTTGAGGTGGCATTGGTTGAGGGCCTGTCATGTTTGGGTACAGCGGCGCGGTCCATCCTGGTGAAGGTGCACATTTCACAACACGTTGTCAGACCCATCGCAAAGTTGGCAACATTACAAATAATCGTGTCACGAGCAACCACGAACCTGTTTGAATTTGATTTCCGAGGACCAATTTCCACCCATCAGCGAGCAACAGAGACTCATTTGACAAATGAATCTCTTGGCGCCCCGCCGCTGACGAGTTGCTCAATCCGAACAAAGATAACACGCTGTTGGAATCCACCGGAGGCAAGTTCGCCGCAGCCGCCGCCGCATCTGTGGGATCGACTCCAGCAGCCTCGCAGAATGTCGTATACCTGCATACACGGCG
>ENA-OWNT01002984-OWNT01002984.1-seawater-metagenome-genome-assembly--contig:-NODE-2984-length-16642-cov-4.438092_pt1 | contig 16642 bp, 18 predicted proteins | sample MGYA00238136_ERZ651165 | MGnify/ENA primary metagenome ERZ651165 (study PRJEB26861, sample SAMN08777766) | seawater metagenome | isolation source: coastal seawater | place: USA: Florida | collected...
TGACAGTGCGACAGCGCGTTGCGCTGAGTGGCTCAACGCTGCCACGTGGCAGAATCGACCACCGTCACGCAGCGACGCAGCGACGCAACGACGCAGCCAACAACGAAGTCTGTCACAGCCCAACGCCCAACGCGCACATCCCATGGATACCGTGCCGCCTGGGTGGGTAAGACACCGTGGTGCGTGCATCATGTGTTGTGGCAGACCGTGCGGTGCGTAGGAATGCGTGGTGCGAAGGAGTGGAGTGAAGGGATGGGGCGGGAACGAGATGATGTGCATTATGCATGGGTGCATGATGCAGCTGCGCCGACATTACGTGACGAACGTCTGCGCCGGATTGAACAACTAAACCAACAGACTTTTGTTGTCTTTTTATATTTGTAACTGCGAGCTAAAAATCAATATTCAACACTCCAGTCAACGATGTTACACGCAGTGAGGCGGACCCTTGGCAGCCGCATGACGCAACGCATGATACGCACAAATATGCCGTCCACAGCAACCTGTGGGCAAATGATGCAGTTTTCTTTAGGAAGTGATGGAGTTCCAGAAACAGAACTCTCAGAAATTGCATTTCACCAAGTCGCAGACGCAACGCTAGATCACTTTCAGGAGAAACTCGAGGCACTGGAGGAGGATTTTGAACTCCTTGACATGGATTTGTCCGATGGCGTTCTCAACATAGATTTTGATGACCACGGACATGGTGTATGGGTGCGATTTTTGCTCGTACTGCACTGTCAAATCTTTCGTTCCGTAGAATGTTGACAATTACGTGTGCGCTGCTGCGTGGTTATATCTTTCAGGTGTTGAACAAGCAAGGCCCCAACAGGCAGATCTGGTGGTCTTCCCCAGTAAGTGGCCCAAAGCGCTTTTACTACAACTCACTCAGTGCATCGGAAGAGAGTGTACTGCAAATGTTAGATGAAGGAGAAGTTGAGCAATTGTCTCGTGGCTGGTACGTGCTGTTGCGAGCCGTATCTGGTGTCATGCGCTGCACAAGCTGTGCAAGCCTCGACGACTCATGTGTCCTTTTATCGTTGACGATGTTCGTACGATAGGCTGAACACCCGCGATTCGACTCCCCTGCTGCAACTACTCCAAAGCGAAATGTCAACACTGAAGCCTGACATTGAGATTTAGGGTGCTCCGAACGCACACAAGCGGACTATTTGAAACGACATCATTAACATTATTTTTGGAGAGTGTACGTGGCGTTGTTACCTACATATTCACCGGCACGAAGCGCTTCTTCCACAACTTATAATTTGGAGTTGACTTCCACCTGTTGAGCCCACCACCAGTGGGGTCAGGTACATGTCGTTGGCAAGCTACGTACGAATAGTAAAAAGCAACTATATCTTTGCAAGTCTTGGTTTTGATTAAGCGCTGCAACACGTGAAAGCGTTTGCCAAACAAGCACATTCCGCTTTCGAACTTGGCAATCTCGATTGGGCTCCTACAGTTTCCAATCACATGCCGACGTCGCGTTCAGTGGAATTGCACGTCGTGCATGATGGCACAGGGACCCGCAGTCGCAATATGACGCACCATTCGTCCACCACATTGTGCTCTCTCACTGGATTGAGGAGTCCTCCGAGAACAGACGGACTGAAAAATTCGCCCAGGACCTGCGTTGCGCAACAATGCCGAGATAGGTCTTCAGCACCACTGCGTTTGGCTACGGACCAACAATTCGCTGCAACACATTGAGGGTGCAGTAAACGTACCTCCATCCGCTTGCTCGCGGGAGCTGCAGTCCCGGCCGCAGGTTGGTCGTTATCTTTGTAGAAGCGGTCGGCAACCATGCCGACATAAGTGTTCACGATATGCTCGGCTCGCGACTGCACCATGGTTCCGCCGCTGCTTTCTGCTGCCCTGTTGAATTCCAACGGCGTGCAAAAGTGCAAAACCTTGTTCGCATTGTTGACCTAGCAATGCGGCAGCGAAACGAAATAAGCTCGCGCTACTTCCCAACACGTTGCTGAGGCAGAGATGCAGGTCCGGTCTAAATCGTACCGCGGCTTTCGCACGATGGCGCAGCGCCTTCAGCTGCTCGGGGCCGCGAGAGTGCGACGCAATCAGCTTCAGTGCTGTTTGCCATCCTTTCTTCGCCGTCTGTGCAGTGTGCGATTGTCGTCAGAAAATAATGTTGTGAGGCACAATGCGATTGACACACGCTGCGAAAATCTCTCACGTACCGGTGTGGCGTCCATAACAGAACAAGGTTCAAGCGCAAGGTGACGGATGAGGTCCATGGGCTGCATTGCGGGGGGTGAAGGCGGCCGAACTGCCTGCTGCTCTGTTTTCGGAGCAGCTTCCGTAGAATTCTTCGGTTTCGGGCCTTTCCTCCGTGGTTCACGCTTGAGCCGCTTCGTGGGTGCAACCGTCGGCGACGTTGTGGAAGCATTAGGCGTCGCGGAATTCGAGGACGTGGCCGGAGACGTCGATGGCGCTCCAGAGGCACCACCGCTATTTCCCTTGCGCGATGCTTTTGAACCCGCGCGGGAACGCTTACCGGACATGTTCCTCTCTCGGGCAGGTCCGACTATCGTTTGGTAACGGGTTGCGCGCTCGACGTGGAGTGAGGCCACAATCGCGCCAATCCGCGCAAATGCACGCAATGCTTGGTTTTTATTTTTATCCTTGAGCAGCGAGCAGCTGCCGGCTCCGTTGTCGGGAAGCAACGACCGCGAATTGCAGGCCCAAACGTCAATCGCTCTCGTCACCACCCACACACTGTTTTCACTGCAGCTCTTCCTTCAAACGGGTTCCTCGATTACACGTGTGTCTCCTCCCTAATACCCTGCGTTTCATCCAAGAATGTCTATCATTTCCAAAGGCGCTCCTTCCCCTCAACCTCTGTCTGGCCACTGGGTATCCATGCTTGCATCCTCACGCGCAAGAAAGAGGGCACACTGGAGGTGTCGTGGTGTCGCGGTCGCCGTACACCTGACGCAGCCAACTGCGTTGATATCACCATTCGCACGAACGCGCGCACGCACAGCGGCACAGCGGCACAGAGACGTAAAGGTAGGCAGAAGTCGGCACAGTCAGTTTTCCATCAAAATGCAAAGAACTCGACAACAACAACGACGACGACGACGACGAACGACGAACGACGACGACGACGGCGCGAAATTTTTGTTTGAACGAACGAACGAACGACGACGAACGAACGAACGACGACGACAACGACGACGACGATGTGTAAATACACGAATTCGCCACTCGCACTCACTCGCACTAAACGGGATAAGTTTGTCATTTTACACGTTTACAACGTGTAATTACAGTGATTACGCCGAGTAAATGTGTAATTACATGTTTGATATGTGTAATTACACGTTTTATGCGTCGGTGAAGTTCGTGTAATTACATGTATATGGCTATGGATAATGTGTAATTACACGATATCACCGTTCAATTTGTGTATTTACACTTTTAGTGACTGTTTTTACACATTTTACATCCCTAAAACGTGTAATTACACGATTTTACAGCGGTGTGTCGAGATTTTTACACAGTGTCGGCGCGCAACGCCGTCGTCGTCTTCCTTCCGTCTGCGTTGGCAGTTTCTTCTTTCAAAAGTCAGTTACACCAACAACGACGACGAACGACGACGACGAACGACGACGACGGCGATGCCTCTACTTCATTCATTGCATGCATTCATTTCATTTGAACGAACGACTGCTTCGTCGGCCCGTAGGCATTCACTGTGTCGTGTCTGCCAATCAATGCCTTCACCGCCGTGTGCTGTCATAGTCTTGTCGGTGGTCGAAGTGCAGTGTCATCTTGACTGGATGTACGTACACGACGGTGCATTTGTGATGGTCGCTTTTTTTAAGATGGCACTGATGCGCTCGCTCACCGCTCACCGCGTGGGCTTGTGCTTGTGCCAGGACGAACCACGACGAGGGAGCAAGTTGTGAATAAACATTTTAATTTCTGTAGTGTGCATCTTGTGGATTGTTTTGTTTTCCAAACAACTTTTTTGGGGGTGGGCTGGACATACTTGTGGCGCTATACAGGCAGGTGCTGTCGTCATAGTTGTCGCCTTGCTGTACAAAGCAAGTGACGCTCGGTATCAAGCATTGCTCAGTGTCTCGTCTCCTCACGACAGCGCTGAAGTGACACCATGGCTGATACACCGAGCGCCGATGAGCACGCGCGTTTCGAGAAATTGATGGAAAAAGTGCTCGAACCTTACAAGGACGTTCCCAAAGAAGTTGGCGATCGCATTTACGACCGCCTGTCCAGCGAGTTCGAGCACCCGAAGGTGTCCGAACTTGAATTTCTGCTGCAAGAGAAATTCACGCCAGAAAAGGCTCGATACTTATTGTTTTTCCCTGACCCAGTCATGTTTGGTAAATTCTTCCCGAAGTTAATTGCGGACCCTCCGCATGGAGCCCCGAAAACACACCCTCAGGTACGTGTATTCTTGTTCATGTCCACGTCGTCATCCGTTCTCCCTCGTGGGTGCTCCACGCTGACTGGTCGCTGTTGTGTTGCTCAACTAATTATGCAGTCAAAGATGCAAGTTGCTAGCATTGCGTTGCTCTACTTGGTGCATTGCCAATCTTGGCCCCACATCAAAGAATTCGTTCTTCGTGGTGGTCTTCATCAGTTGGTGCGACACCTGCTGCACCCCAATCTGTACATCAGAAGCCAAGTGTTTGAAATTATCAACAGCATCACCGCTGTCGAGGTACCTATGATGTCAATCTGTGATGATGACATCATCGTCATGGTAGATGCAACTCGCCTACCTCTTTTTCTTTCTTGCGCATAGGAATTCGACTGGTTTGCCCCCCCACAGACCAAAGAGGACACGGTACTGCATGATAGGATGCTGCACATTGGCGACGGCTTGATTTCGAGACTGATTGGAAATTATTCCAGGTACCTGCAACGAACGATCTCGTCATCCGTGTTGTTTGCTCTTACAACACCCACTTACCGATGTAATTTCCTCCATTATGTTGAATACCGTTGGGACAGCTCATTTCCAGGTGGTTCACATCATGCTCTCCGGCTCATGGTACGTCCATGTCCTGGTTTTACTTCTGCAACGAGTGCTGGGTTTTCAAGCCTATTGGCATCTGTTTCGCTGTGCTGTGTAGGCTTTCTGGCTCAGTTGGTCTCGAAAACTGTATTGGAGCGGTCGATCGCCCATAACTACGGTAAGCACCTGGGCTATGAGTAATAATGATGTTCACGCACGCAGTCGTTAACTTGTGCACCACCTCTCAGGCCCTCATCAAGAGGTTGGAGGATTGGTCTAAGAAGCAAGTGGACTCGGACACGTCTGCCGAAGAAGTGAAGCTGGTTCGTGTGTCTCCTTCGTTCCGGTTTTTGTCTTTGTTTAAACCTTGTGTTGACCCTTGCCTGCAAATATCTTCTCTTTCCAAAGGCCAAAACTCTTTACGATGATTTCAAGCGGTTTGGCCCCAAGGCTGCTGAAGCCCCGCAGACTGCGCTTGGTTCTGCCGCCGCGGACGCCCTTGGGCTCGGCGAGGAAGTTGATCCAGAATCGCCTGCAGAGCAGCAATTTCGAGCCGCCCAAGGCCTTACTGGACCTGCGACGAAGGGTTTCTTGAACCAGAAAGTGTTAGATGTGCCGCGTCCTGTCGAGGACGTTGGTGAAACCTCCACCGAAGCTCCTGCGTATCAGCAGAAATCCGTCGAGCCTGCGTCGCAGCCCGAAAACACACACCCTCAAGATTTTATTGCGGCCGCTCAGTACGATGGTCCGCGAGCAGGGTTCTGTTTCCGTAAAGGCAAGCAGGGTGTTGGCTACTATTCTGACAAGAATCAACCGGTCGACACCGACGACACAGCCGCCGAGCCACCGGCGACAGACTCAGCATCATCAACGGAAGAAACGGCTCCACCAAAGGCAAGCGGGTTCGATTCTGACGATGAAATAGAAAAGATGCGTATCGCAGCACCGGCACCTGCTGAGGTGGCAGCGAAACAAAAAACCTCTGCTCCAAAGCCTCCGAAGGGGCGCTCTGAAAAAGATGATATTCCAGATGCCCTCAACGACTCCGACGATGACTCAGACTTTGCTGGTGATGATGATACACATCCACACGACGACGATGCCGACACAGATGATGACTTGCCAGAGCCAAGTTGGAAGACATCTTCTCAGAAAGACAAATCAAGCCATCGTGAATCTGAGGTCAAGAAGGCAAAGAAATCGGCACCGAAGCCTACTAAAAATGAGCGCCAGCCAAAACCAGACTTAGTCAAAGGCCTTGACGCCCAGACTGCTGAGATTATGGCACAGCTCCTCAACCGCGGTGCCACTGCATGGGGCGAACCAGTCATTTCTTCCGATGAAGATGAACCCGCTGTGACAACAGACGAGTCTGGTGCGCGTTCAGCCGCCTCTGCCCCTTCGATCGCTACCGTTAGTGTTGCCGGCAAGGAGAAGAAAAAGAAGAAAGACAAGAAAAAGTCCAAGAAAAAGAAAGAGACCAAACCCAAAAAGAAGAAAGACAAGGAGTTTGCAGGGTTCGGTGCAGCCCCAAAGGCGAAAAAGGCTCCAAGTTTGACGAAGCCTCCGAAGTCTGCGCGAACGTTAGAGGTGTGTAGCCGTTGGCACTTGATGTGTGCTGAGAAAACTGTGCGTTTAAATTTTGACAAATGCGTGCCCTCAGACAATCATCAAGAGTCATGCGTCCGACGAAGCATGCTCAACCCTCGGAACATATTTTTTGGAGCAGGTCGGGTCATACCCAAGCGCATGCTGCACCATACCCTGGCACCATACATCACATATCGTCCTTCCACTTTCTATTGCATAGGTGGACCCAGCAGTTTTACCCACGCTCCTGGCGACGGGCTTTTCGAATGAGGGCTTTGCCGTCATCCTGAAGGTGTTCGAGGTCAAATTGTTGCCAGAACACACGCAGTATGTTGTCGAATTTTTGGACCAGTTCACGAGAATTCCCCGATTCTCCGTAGTGGTGAGGATCTGTTGAGACGGCATGCTGTTCTGCATTCGATGTCTTGAGTGTCAAATGTTGTATTGCTACGCTTGTGTTTTACAGGCGATGATGATGTCAAGCGGCGATCGGCAGCGGCTGGAGAGGATTTGGGACATAGTTAGTACGAAGACAAAAGGGCAGCACCCAACAGAAGCCATCCGGAGTTTGTATGTTTGAGTCTTTAAAGTTTATTATGTGATAGTTTTGTTTTGCAAGTTTGTACGCTTTGTGAAATCGTTTCATCAAGTCCTCAATGACAGTTCACTTGCGATTGACAACTGTTTCTATTTCTATCGCGACGCGAGCAACGTCTGAATTGCAGGGATGATCGTGGAATTCGCCAGCCACCCATACCCTCCTGGGCTGGTCTTGGTTTTCGGGCAATGTGGTGACCTACATGGAACAATTGCACAGCAACATTAGTCCTACGTACCGTTGACAATATACCACCAAGAGCAACACACCAGCAATTTGTTTCGTTGAAGCATGATGTTTGCGGAACCGGCCCGCACTTTGCAATGATCGGTGCGTGCAAGTCAACCGTGGGAATGTCGTATTCTGCCATGATGGCGGCAGCATCGCGGTTGTTTTTCAAAATAACCTGGTCGGTGTCGTCGTTGTTAAGCATTGGACTTGTGAGCGCAAACATGAGTTTCACACTTGTGGCATTTCCGGCGGGACCTGCCCATGCCCGGAGCTTCTTTACTATATTTTCGAGGTGCGGCGCGTACTCCCAATACGGTCCAGCCTGGCCAGGGATCGTCCCGTTCCCGGTGTTGTGGAGACCGAAGTTGAAAAACAAGACGTCAGGGCGCAGCTCCGTGCCATCGGGCGCTCTTAAAAGGTAATCCAGACATTGATCTCCGTAAGCAGTTTCCTCTGCTCCTCCGTCTCCGCCCCATGGTGAGTGCTGGACAAGAGCGACATCAGCGAGCACGTTCGCGACGTAGGGCGTGTATCCGATGCTAACGCTGTCGCCAAGGACGAGCACATTTGGCAATGAACTCGAAAATGGGATGGGAGCACCTTGTTTGCAGACTTGCTTTCCAGCAGTCGGTTGTGGCACTTGTGTTGAATCGTTGGGAACGCACTCCGTCACCACAGCGGCGCCAGTACCAGTGTCTTTGCACGTCAAGCCTGAAGGACAAGCAGTGTAGCCGTTGGCACAGCACGTTGCGTTGGCCCAGTCGATGCAACCCCAATTTCCGTCACCTGGAGCCCAATGCTGCTGACAACAAGTCGCTGTTGCAAGAGGGCACGCAGTTCGGTTCAGAGCTGGCTCCAATCCGCCACACGTTGCCCACCCCTCGGGAACCGCGGCAGTCACCACTGCCGGCGCCACAGTCGCTAATATCCACTTCATGTTCAAACAACTACATCTAACGAACCGAAGTATCAAAGACAAAAATTTGGCTGCGAACTTTGCTCTCGACATTAGTAAACTCACTTATCTTGAACTAGTGCTTGCTGCCAACACAGTCACTTTAATTAAAGCCACAGTAACCTTTCATACCATGCGCACTCCACGGCAGCAGCTGTTGATCGCAGACGGTGCACATCAGGAAGATGGGGATGCCTACTCGCCGACCACAGACCAGAGTATCCACAATTCTCTCCACACGCGCACACACCACACACACCACACTCAGACGCATGCACTGCCGTCGTAAGAATGACGAATGACACGAACTTGAAGCGCTCCGTGAAACGGACCGAACGTCGACGAACTTTGAAGGACGACAACCAAACGACGAACGACGAACAACAACGCGACGAACGACGACGACGACAACGACGACGGACGACGGCGGCAGCAAAGATATGGTTTGGCACTGGGCGTGCACTACGGCGTTTGTGCCCAGTACTGACTAGCGTACTACGTCGTACTGGTGTTCCAGTGCATTCAAGCGAGAGTGAACCGTCGAACGAGATGAAAACTCTCCCAGACGTCGATTTGCGCGATGCGGCGACTTCGTGCACTGGAGACAGATGTGATGTGATGTCGGGTGATGACGATGATGATGATGATGATGATGATGATGATGATGATGATGATGATGACGATGATGGTCGTGGTCGTGGTGGTCGTGGTGGTCGTGGTGGTCGTGGTGATGATGATTGCAAGCTGCCACGTTAATTAACTAACCTTGCTTGTGCGTCCGTTTGCTCAGTCGTTCCGTCGTTGCGTCGTTAGTGCTTGATCGTAATATGAGGTCTGACTGGACAGCGCGTCGGCACGCAGACACGCCGGACACGTCGACGCCAGCGACAATTTCTTCTGGCGTGGCAGTAATGTCATCGTCGCAGTGCGCGTAAGCTGTGATAACATTTTGCCGCCGGCGAGAGCGGGAGCCAATTTCAATGTGCATATATGTCACTAGATACAATCCCAATCAAAAAGTGTAACAAGTCTAACTAAATACTAAATTGTTAGTCAACAGAGAGAAAAGTTCATCTCCGTCCACTGTGTTTATAAACATGTGAGGTCGCAGATCTCCGCTGCATGCTGCTCAGGCACAGCTCACACGCACATCATAGATGCAAAAACAATGCAACTTCTCTTTCAATACACTCTTGCACGGACAATCCATTGTCGCCACCACACGTGACGTCGACGAAAGTTACAACTTCGGATGCGTGGCCGCTGTGTACCAAAACTGGGCAGCGGTAAATGTCATTGGATGCCGTCGCTCCTACTTCGTCAGTGACACCCACGGAATCAGCACCATTAACCTGCAACGCGGCCGAAAACGACCCCACCCACGACAACGATGCGTGCGATGCTTCGATCTGCGGTAATTCTCGTGCATCACCCTCCTTCTGCCACACGCACTGAACAGCCAGCGGTGACAAACAACATCTGTGGTTGAAGTAGTACGGTGAAGTAGCCTTTAACAGCCGGTGGTTGGACTGATCCCATTCCGCGCCCTGCAAAACCAGGCCTTGCAACAAGAAATCTGCACTTTCCACGCTCTTTGCAACAATGAAACCGCCAGAGAATAATTCCGGCCGCCGAGCGGAGTCTTCAGGCTCCGCGTGACACAACAGAGCTGCAAGCTTGACCAACATGGTTGGCACGTGGGTGAACATGCCCAAGTGCAGCGGCATGCCGCCAGCTCCGACCACCGCCACGTCGGGGGATTGAGCTATGCGACCAATAATATCCTGCAAGTACTGCAATTTTTCACGAATGGATGTGATCCACGGCCACAGACTTTGTCCACAACCGTCGGACCCTTCAATGTCGCTCATTCCCCCGTTGCTAATGTCGACTATTGGTGATCGAGCAGGCGCCCTTGCGCCCAGCGGCAGCCTCCACCACTTTTGTGGGACTCTGTGCTTGGTGAGAGCACGAAGCAATTCCGCGCAGAACGAAATACCAGTGACACTCCCGCACAGAACATTGATGAGAAGCTTGCAATCCTCGGTGAATATGTGCAAATGAGTCCGCAGGAGTAGCTCTTCAGATTGTATGGTCTGCAGCAGCAGTTCATTCAGCCAAGATGGTGTGTCAACGTCGGCTTGGACCTCGGCGAGTGTTGCCATCTGGCGGTCGCACGAAAGTAGCATGTTGGCAAAATACTCCTGCAGTTCTGCCACATGTTGCACCATGTCAAAGGACAATTCATCCACAGGAAGGACGATGTCCAACAATCGAGGATGACCACAAACAGGATATGGAATTTCGCCATTCCCAACTCCATTGGCGCCCAAACCAACCATATCATGAGTGTCTTGCAGGGCAAGCTGGCCAGCGATCAATCGAATTCTCTTGTCCACCTCAGACGGCATAACGCCCTGGATCTTGCGAATTCTCCATGTTTGCGCTGCTAAGCGCAATGTCCTACCACAAGCCTCATTGCCTACCACAACGTCGGCGAATGCCATCGACATCACGTAATCCATCCATTTGTGCAACGAAGACTCCAATGACTCATCAAACGAAGTGATGTCTTGAACGACTTGCAAAAAGCTTGAAAAATTCCAACCGCCCATTGCAGCAGACCGCGTGGCCCACGGAGACACTTGCATTCTTCTGGCATGCAACATTCTAGCGTAGAAGTTGAGCAACCGAAACACAAGTTTCTGTCCATGAAAACCTCGAATGGTTTTCTTCTTTGCGCCACCAAACGATTTCCCTTTCTTTTGGCCGAAGAAGGGCGATCCCGCCGACAAGAACGCGTTGTACACACTGTCTGCGAGATCGCACACATTTCTGTGGTGCACCAATATTGACTTCTTCGCCACAATACCCAAAACAGACGACACTCGCTGATACACGGGATTGGTGTTGGTCTTCGACGACTGGGGCCCAGGAGGTTTGGCATGAATTATCTCGAACGCAGCTTGTTCGTCGTCAAAATTGTTTTTGGCTCCATTTTTCACCTGAGCATCATCAGTCGCTTCAACAACATGCCTCAGTGGTTCAGGGACTGCCAGCGTGCGTATGTCAAACGTGAGCCACAATCGAAACGTCTTCGCCACTTTGTCGCCGGTGTCTCGCAGCTTTGTGAAAATAAAGCTGATAACATCTAAGGCGGTGGATTTTCCAGGTGCAGGTGCAACTGTGGAGAGCGCGTGTATGTTCTTCAACACAACCCACGTCCCAGACAAAAAGCCCCTGTCGAGGGTGCTCGCCTACATCATGTCAACCACCAATAAGTACCACGTGCCACTTAGATGCACCACACTGTCGCTGAAACTTACCAGTTGATCTACCCAATCTGATGGGGACACTAACGAGCGTGCATTGCTCGCAAACGGGACACCAAAATCAATGCAAGTGAGCTTTGTTTTTTGCGCTCGAGCTGCGGCCTCAATAGCGGCGTCGACTTCCTGGAGGGAAGTCATGTCTTCTGTGGTTAAGCAAATTGGCACGTGGCAACTTGATAAACGCGTCGACACTTCTCTACAACTCCATCCGTCTTTTAATCGAGCCAATTTCTCTGTCGTTTCAGGACATATTTGACGCAAGAGCCTCAGGCTCAAGATGGCAGTCCAATCAGGCCGCAAAATAGTCAGGACGAGGAATTGGCAAAGAGGACCGAGTTCTGGTAAGCCCGGGCAACACGACTCCGCTGCGTCAACTGGGATTGCATGGGGAGACCCTCGCAAAAGCACATCCCACGCTGGCGCGTTGTTCGCTATCACATATGGCAACTGCCGCATTGCTGAAAAGTTACCATCAGTTTCGCCGAGGGTATCCCAAAATGAAAAGCAAACCAATCGTAGAAGCTGCCAATCCCTGCCTGGTATGACTTGCTGCAATGCAGTTGGAACTTCTCGTGTTGCTGTGTAAGATTGCTGCCGCTGGGTTCTTTGTGTGGCCAATTGAGATGCAAATGCCTCCTTCGCAGCTTCGACCTCTAACCTGCTTCGCTCATTTGCAGCATCCATGGATCTCTTGCCAGTGTTAACTTCATTGTCCATCCCGTCTACCTCCTCGTCAGAGCTATCATTGGCGTCTGTATGCATTTTGTGTCCTTCTTGCAGATGCTGCTGTCGGCTTTGCCAAGCGCGGGCGCGTTCCGAAATGGTAGCTTTCAACTGTGCGTCCATTTTCTCCGCATGCGCAGCTGAAAGCTGCAAAGCAACTGCGCTTGCAACTTCTTCAGCACGATCGGATACTGCATCAGCGGCAGAGTCAACGCCACTCGATGTAGAAGGCAGTTCACGACGTTGTATCCGGTCCAATGCGTCAACGTAGACCTTAGCTAGTTTTCCTGAGTTGTTCTGTACGATGTGAGCCTGCGATGCGTCCAGGCGTGGTGCAACCAAAATGGCAAACGACGCCAAGTGAGCTGGCCCCATTGCTAATATTTTCCTCTCGAAGTAATCCATTGTGATATCAGCAACAAGCTCCTTCATGACGGTCGGGGTGCAAAAGCCTGCAGCAATTGGATCATGATGACATTAGCACTACCACATTGACAACAGCAAGAACAAATCGTGAGCAAACCGCGAATGATAGCTGTGTCATCGTCGTCATTGGTGTCGTCCTTCGCCTGCACAGGTTTTCGCAATCGAGGAATTGATCCATCATTGCCAAGCTCTTCTTTTTCTCGAGCTCTTTGTCGAGCACGTTCATCCAACTTGCGCTGCTTATGCAACGCACGGAGGCGAGTTCGAATACTCTCTCGAGCTGAAGCGGCAAACGTATCAATGGAAACGGGGTACAACACACTGTTCAAGTGGCCAACCTTGCTGAAATGCTGCGCCGCATCAAACAACTGCACAAGTCGTTTAACTAATGGCTCAGTGATAGCGATAGTCTTTGACCAAGTCGAGATTTGTGATTCTAGTTGACGCATTTGGCGGTGAAGAGGCAGGAGGTGCGCATCTGTGGCTTGCATCCTTCTGAACACTTCGTCAAAATTTTCTTTGGACAAGCCCAAAAACTCTTCCATTATGGAAATCTTTGACTGTTGAAGTTCTGCCTTGAGTTGTAACAGATCACTCACCGCCTATTAAGCAACAAGCAGTACAGTGTCATATACTGATATCGAACGAGCGCGTGTGTGGACAACGCGCGCACCTTTTGACGGTTCTGCAATTCCTCCCGGGCAACTTCATTGACCACCAAGTCTCGAAACAGCGACTCCAACTCACGTCCGCTGATATTTGACTGCGTGAAAACGATAGGACACAGTGATCCTGTATACGCTCCTCGCCAACCTGCTAAAGGCGATGACTGCACAACAAAATGAAGTTGAGGTGTCAAAATTGCCTCTCCGTCTTTTCGGTTGCGTTGCGCGGTGCTTGACGCGTTTGAATCATTGACGAGAAGAAGAGCGGACTTCGTACTCTTGAGCGTAGTGCTCACTGAAGGTCCATCAGATTCAAGGTTGAATACTTCAGATTGGCGGAGGTCGTACGCGACCTTGACACTCTGAAATGTCGTGTCAAACATAATTCGCGCGTCCTCGGCGACAGCTCGTTCCACATTCGCATGCACTTCACTAGCGGACAAACGCGTGTTGATTTCACGCAATTCCGTTGGGCGGAATACTTTTGTCTGTGATCCGACAGCTTCTACGGCAAGGAAACATATACAATTATCACCAAGATCGCGATGCGACTTGAACAACGCAATCATACGATACTTGCCTTCAATAGTGTCAACCGACACGGTGGTGCTTTCGCCTGTTGAATTAAGTTCAGGATCTGCATCTTGCGCAGCAAGCTTCTCTGCAGCGGCAGCGAGTCGCACTTCTTGCGCCATGCCTTTCAGAGCTTCTTCAGATTCACGCTGCAGTCTATCTGCTTCTAGTCGTTGCTCCATCGTGGGCGTGTAGTGCTTTTGAATCCAACGACGCGCTATCCCATAAGTGTCCACAACAACCGGCCATCGGCCATCTTCTTGCGCCATGTGCATGATGACAACGTTCTCGACAGCCATGCGACTCAAGGGTAGGCCGTCGTTGCACCACTCAAACACAACTTGTTCTTTGGCGAGAACTGTGTCAATTCCAAACGGATTGGTGGATGAACTACTAAAAGTTGTGGGGAGTTTTTCTTTGCTCAGGGCTCTCGCCCACGCATTGGCGACGCGGTTGCGAGTTTCAAAGTCAGCAACGCCCAAATACCTGTCATGACACAAACAACAAGGTCATCGACAAAGTCAATTGCAAGAGAAACAAAAAGCACCACGTACGTTGCCGTTCCGGCAGCGATTAATAGGTCGCCGTGCAAGCATTTCGCAGCAACTTCAAGCTCATCTTTCATTTCAACCCACCCAGGGTACTGAGACTTGAACAGACGCTGAATTTTCTGAGCACGGTACAGTTTGTCCTTGCTGATAGCACATAATTGTTCCAAGCGCTCGACCTCCGCTGTAATTTTGCGCAACTCAGCGCGGGCGTTTTTGTCGACTTCTTCTCGTTCCTCTAATTTTGCGGCTTCTTGGCGAAGGATCCCACGCTTCTCAGACAAAATGTTGTCACTCTCTTCAGCTTGGGCTTCCAAGGGTCGAATACTCCGAAGGGCCATACTGTACCGAAACATGGCGTGAATCCAACATACGAACGTCTCACACTCCGGCGATGTCTTGCGCATCTTGCGAAAGTCAAAGTCCGGATTTGCGATGAACGGTTCTCCGGCAATGCGGTTCATGATAATGTCAGGAATTGCTTCTTTGCGATAGGCTGTCAACATGGTGATCAAATCGCTCGCATCTGATATTAGACCCATTGCTGGCTCCCAGTACGCATCCACCAATGGCAACGTGGGATCGTTGTCAGGGGCCTCACCTAGCATGACGCAGAGTCCAGCTAATGCAAGTTTCAAATTGTACGGTGCGCTCGGCATGAGGCGAATTTCATCGAGCGACGTCTGCTTCAAAGACCGCACAGATCGCATTGCGATAGAAACTGCTGGATCGACTGTTGCATAAAGGTTGCGGATCTCCTCCCTCAAGCGAGATGAAACACGCTTCTGCTCCGCGGCCGCCTCCTTAGCTTGTGTTGTCCGATCTTCTTGTTTCGAGGTTTCATCTGCTGAACTGGCGAAGACCTCAGCAAGTCTCGATTGCTCCTCTATTTTGGTCTGCAGCACAGGCTCCTCACGCTTCAACAAGGAGGTATTCTCATTGATCGAACGAATAGCTTCGTCGTATCGGTCAACTGTCTCAGAGCATTTGTTGAAACTCAGGAAAATGTTCGGTCCAACACTGTGAAGTAGGCGCCAGAAAAGTTCGACGCAGCGTTCTAGCAAACTCATCGCAATCATATGTGATCCCCACATTGACACAGCCAAGTGATGCATCAGCGCAGCGCAATATTCGATTCGCGCGGTGACCTCAGCTTGCATCGCAGTCAAAAGGTGCGATGACTTGTCGGAAGGTTGTCTGGAAGGTTTGCCGTTCGGATTTAAGATTTCACTGGTTGACAATCTGCGTACATCTTGCTGCTGCGCCTTCTGTTTCGTCGACAACAGCAACTCACTCGGCATCGTCGCGTGTCGAGAGTGTTTGGCGGCGCCGTGAGCCAATGGACTTACGGCTGCCGGTCGATTCTTCCGGACCTGCTCTAGGATGAAGTATCGCGACGGATTTGAGTCCCGTTCGATCTTTTTGCGGAGTACCTCGACAGAAAATGTCGACAAATTCGAAGACGGCCAAGGGTGTACCCACATCGTCTGGCAGCTTGACACCAAGCGAGTCCAGGCTTCGCTTCGGATTCGGACGACAGCTCCTGTAACAGACTGCCGTTGCGACGTCTGAGATGCAGCCACGGTGTCGTTCACTGCTGTGAACACAAAACGTAAGCCTTGCGACAGTCTCTGAGTGATCAACCGCGCGGCGGCTGAGCGAGTAAGACCATCAAAGGACGACGCATGCAGGCGGCTCAAGAGAATGTCGTTCATTTCAGCTGTTCTAGGTAGCTGTCCCGTTGTGATGGCACGCAACAATGCGCGCAAGCAAAATTCAGGTGCCTCATCCACCCCCTTCAAGTAGACAACTATAGGAGGTCCGCCAACCACAGTCTCCGCTACGCAAACTTCCATTAAATTCAACATCCAGTTCCGCCAAGAATCAAGTGAACTGGTAATGTCCTCCACATCGAAGCGAAGCAATTTGTACTTCGTGACCAATGACACCAAATGCACGATGCTCCACTTTCCGACAGCTGGTGGTCCAATCA
>ENA-OWNT01002985-OWNT01002985.1-seawater-metagenome-genome-assembly--contig:-NODE-2985-length-16641-cov-3.879800_pt1 | contig 16641 bp, 4 predicted proteins | sample MGYA00238136_ERZ651165 | MGnify/ENA primary metagenome ERZ651165 (study PRJEB26861, sample SAMN08777766) | seawater metagenome | isolation source: coastal seawater | place: USA: Florida | collected...
TGAGGAATGCAAGTGCACGATTGGGTTTTCGTTTGGTAGGCGCGATTCGATCCCAAGCATGTGCATGTTGTTGAATTGCCCTCTGATTTGCTGGTGCCACCACAAATTCGACAGTGGGCGCTCCCTTCATTTTCTGCAAAATAATCGACAGGGCAAGGAACGCAATCGTCGGGATGCACACCCCCTTCGAGGGAATTGTACTTGCCAGCAGGACATGGGATTTCTTCACTGCTTCCTTCCGGACAATAGAAACCAGCTGGGCATGCATATCCGTTTTGAGTTGTTACATCCGTTGGCGTTGTGGAAGTACAACCAGCCAAACACACATAGCCGGCTTCGCAAATATCGCACGCCGACCTATTCGCACGTTCACCAGCAGTACCCGCCGGGCACAGCTGACATACGAAGTCCGACGAATTTCGAGGCAGGTGCTCTCCCGAGTCCCAAGTGCCAAGAGGGCATTCTTCTGGCTCATAGGAGCCGGCCGTGCAGTCTGGATCACAGGAGCCTCCCGTGCAGAATGTACCTTGTGGGCATTCAATGCCCTCGTCCGTCCCCAATGGGCAGTAATAGCCAGCTTCGCAGGGGATACCCGTGGAGCTGCCCTCTGGGCAGGTAAATCCGCGTGGACACGCTTCGTAAAACGATGATCCCTCCAAGCACGCAAAGCCTTCTGGGCAGATCGTAGCGTTGGCAGAACCTTCAAGACAATAATGCCCAGCTGGGCACGTGAGGCATGGGAATCCATCGGCCAGAATGTTGCCTGTCAAGTTGGCCACAGGGCTATATTTTCCCGCTGGACAAAGAGTCTCCGCGGCTGCAGTTCGAGGACAATAAGTGCCACCCGCGCATGGGACTGGCTCCGAAGCGCCTTCTGGGCAGTAAAAGTCTGCAGGACAGGCTCTCGGTTGGCGGCTACCTTCGCTGCAATAAAATGACGGCGGGCACAACGTTGGTACTGTCGTTTTCTCTGGACAGTAGTAGCCCGGCGGGCACGCTACTGTCGCATTGGCGGCATTTCCGCAAACATAACCTCCTGGACATGTCAAGCATGCATCAATTGCCACAGATCCCGTCAAGGGATTGTACGTGCCGTTGGGGCACGCTTGCAAGTGAGCCTCTGCTACGATTAAAGTACCGTTGACGCTCTCCACGTAAGCCGGAGCACAAAAGTGACCCGCCAAACACTCTTTGCATTCTGTTTCGCCAATAAGCTCTTGATACTTCCCGGCAGGGCAGTCGACAGCAGTACCAGGGGGACCTGCCTCGCAAAACGAATTAGCTGGGCAAAGACCACCTTCCTGCGGGGACGAACTTCCCGCGTCGCAAACATAGCCAGCATCGCAGAAACCACCGGCCGCTCCATCAAGCGTGCAGTTCTCGACAGGAGTTCCATACGCGCAGTCCATTGGCGACGCTGAAATACTGTTGCCTTCCAAGCAGAAGAAACCTGGCTCACACTCCTGACCCGCTGAGGAACGGCCTTCGAATGGGCAAGCAGACCCATCCGGGCAGTCGTCGCAAGTGTTGCTGGAGCCTTCTCCCGGAAAGGAACTGTAAGTCCCGGAAGGGCACGCAGTTGGTACGCTCGTGCCAGTTCCACAATAATGCCCACGCGGGCATGTTTCTGGCCAGATTGTACCAGCTGTAGAGCAAACATATCCGGATGGACATGTTTGGCACTGTGACGACGATGTTGCGTCCGAAAACGGTTGAAACTTTCCCGGTGCACAAGGTACCGGTTCCGCAGAGCCAGTTCCGCAATGATGCCCCGGAGGACATCGAAACACGGAGGCTGATTGCCCGGGCGGGCAATAAAATCCCTCTTCGCAAATGTACTCCACAGAAGTATTTTGCCCATCTGGAATGGCACAGTAGTACCCAGCCCGACACGTGCTGCAGAACAGCAAGTCCTCGTTGCCTTCTGCAGTTGTGTAAGTGCCACTGGGGCATGGTTCTGGAAACGAGGACCCTTCTTCGCAGTAGTGTCCGGCGTCGCACAAAACACATGACGAATTGGATTGCGCACCTAACGCTCCGTTGTATGTACCAGCCTTGCAAGGAATCGGCTGGCTAGATTGCTCTGGACAGAAATGACCTTGAGGGCATACAACAGGCTGCGAAGTGCCTTCCGGGCAATATGTGCCGGCCTCGCATACCCCGCCTGTACTGGTGTCGTTGTCACGTGCATCACCATCGCTGCTGTAAAAGGAAGGCGCAAATACAGAAGCATTGCCAGTGCAGTAATACCCGGCACTGCAGTTGCCTGTTGGCATAGTGAGGCCCTCAAACTCACAATATTGACCTGGTGGACAATCAAGGCACTGTTCTTCAACAACGAGGCCTGGCGTCGGACTGTACTTTCCGGCCGGACACGGCAGTGAGTGTGAGGACGCGGTTCCCTGCGGACAGTAATATCCAGCTGGGCATACGCCGCCCATTTCCGCTGACGTGGAGGCAGGATTGCTACAAAAGTGTCCGGCGGAGCAAGGAAGACAATCTGAGACTGACTCCGCGTCGGTGCCAAGAACTGAGTATGTTCCTCTTTGGCACACTGCAAATCGGGGATTACTCGTGTTTGCTGGGCAAACTGAGCCAGCCATGCACGACTCAGGCTCAACTGTGCCACCAACGTCGGCTCTGCACTGCTTTCCTGCAGGGCATGGCATGCAGTGCACAGAACCCTCGGTATTCGAATAACTACCGCCTGGGCATGGTTCCGGCGCTTCATTGCCTCCAGCGCACTGGTGCCCTTCGTGACACGAGACCGCTTCGGCAACGGTGCCAGTGCCCGCAGGGCAAAATGACCCCTGTGGGCACATGACATGTGGTATCCTGGTCTCTGACGAGTTGCACACGAATCCAGGCGTGCAATCGAAGCACGAAGATTCGCTTCCAGTCCCCTCGATGCTTGCAAACGTTCCCACAGGACATGCAGTGGGCCTCGACGATTCGACATCACAATAGCTTCCAATTGGACAGATGTCATTGACAAAGGTCGTCCCGTTCTCCCCGACGAAAGAAACTGCCCACGGTGTTGGAGTGTAAGAGCCGTTTGAGCAGTAATACCCAGCAGCGCATGCAACCTGTTCAGCTGGCAAATCTACGACACCAATCAACAGAATGCACAGCAGTTAACATTGGACGTAAACTCGAACAAATGAAGCAAAGTACAACTTGCCAGCAAATTCCGCGCTGCAGAAAAATCCACTTTCGCAAGGGGTTGGAATTACTGCTCCTGCAGGGCACTGCCAACCTTCCCAACAGATATCACCAGTATCTCCGTCCAATGGTGTCGACTTCCAAGCACCGCCAGTGCAGTAAAATCCGGAAGAACATGGGCCAGTGACGGTGGCTTCCCCACCAATACAGTACTTGCCGGCCTCACACGAACGACAATCAGCAGACGTTTGGCTGCCGTTTGAAGGATTGAAAGTCCCAGGTTCACATGGAGATGGCAAAGCGGTGCCGTTTGGACAAAAGTGCCCAGCAGGACACACATTGAGTTCGTACGTTAATGCCGTGTGCCCATAGTAGTCACAGTAGTAACCGGCTGGGCATTGCGAGCATTCACTTGCGGCTGATAAGCCTTCGTGGTCACCGAAAGTGCCTGGTGGACATGGCGTTGGGTCAAGCGTACCACTCGGACAGTAATAGCCAAGTGGGCAAGGGGCACCTCCCACCAAGACTTCGAGGTCTTGCAGGGCGAATTCACACTCGCAATGGCAATCCGCGGCGCCGTCAACATCTGGATCTAACCCAAGGAGTTGAACGGCGCAAGCAGATTCACGCTCGGCGCTCGAGATGTCTTCAGCGGCCGCAGATGTGTCAGATAACCACTGTTGGACGCACACCGAGTATCCATCGTCGACACAAGTTGTTGCATCGACGAATGGACCAACTGGAGTTGCGGACTGCGAACCACGCAAACATTGATAGCCGGCGTCGCATGGCCCAGAAGGCGCCGTGAGACCGGTAGCGTTGCAAAACATACCGGGGTCACACAGAGTGCACTCTGAGATGTACCGAAGACCAGTATTTGCAGAATACGTGCCGACTGGGCAGGGAAGGCCACTACCACCACTTTGGCAAAACAAGCCCGCAGAGCATTCGTGAAGTTCCAAGCCGAACCCATCACCACCGTCATCGCCATCGTCATCACAGTCCGACGCCACCTCAACAGCGGAATGGCCATACTTGTCCACACTCCCCGTGCTGCACGAGTATCCTGCTTCGCACGGCCCTGAGACCGTGGTTGCGCCGTCATTCCCAGGGCAATAGAAGCCTTCCGTGCAGTTAGTGCATTGACTTGAATTTTGCAGTCCCGTTTGGTTGGAAAATGTGCCGGGAGGGCACGGTTGCGTGTTGCTTGTGGTAGCAATTGGGCAAAAGTATCCTGCAGGACATTCTGTCGGTGTTTCCATCGCAGTGTCGGGGCAGAAAAAGCCAGGTGGGCACACCGTACAGGAAGGCTGCGCGACAGCGCCATTGAATGTTCCTTGCGGACAAGCAGTTGCAACTTGAGCGCCGGCACTGGAAAAATAGCCTCGAGGTGAGGGCACCGACGTGGCATTCGTAGAGCCTTCAGGGCAGAAGTATCCGGCTTGACAAAAGTCGGTGGGAGCCAGTAAGCCTTCAGTCTCACAGTACATGCCCGGTTCGCACGCAACACAATCGCTCACTTCTTTGGCGAACGACGCATTACCGAAAGTCCCAATTGGACATGGTATCGGGTCCGTCGTGTTCGCTGGGCAGTAGGAACCCTGAGGACAAACACCACCTACAGTAGCATCCCCAGACACGGACACATCTGGACTTTCGATGGCCACACTCATGTTACAATAGAACCCTGCTGCACAAATCGGAGGTGATGACCCGGTACCCGGAGGGCAATAATGCCCTCCGGGGCATGGCAGACACTCGTCCTCGGCAACGGCACCCTCGTATGGCAAGTACGTTCCCATGGGGCATTTCGGAACCGAACTGTTTGTGCCTTCTGGACAGTAATGCCCTTCGGGGCATGTGATCCCCGGGCTACCTTCGTCACAGTACAGAGACGGTGCACAAAGCGTGCACACATCGCTGCTATTTAGTCTTGTCCTGTTAGAGTACGTGCCCTCCGGGCAAGGCACGGGCGAGAAAGTCCCCACGGGGCAGTAGAAACCAGCGGGACACACATCACCGCCAGTTTGCAGCGTGCCTTCGTCTCCCGCAACTCCCGTCTCAGGTCTACTGGACGACACATTACGCAAGCAGTAAAAGCCAGCGGCGCACTCGCCAGAAGGTTCTGTCAGTCCTTCCGAGTCGCAGTACCAGCCGACGTCACACAAAATGCAGTCGTCGACACTAGTGGCTCGTGTCATATTTGAATACGAGCCCACTGGACAGGGGGTGCCTTCAAACGAGCCCATTGGACAATAGTGGCCACGAGGGCAGGGGTTGCTGCGGTTTGCAACGTGGTCGGGGCAGAGAGCATCCCGCCCATACGCGTCAACAGAACCGGACGGGCAATAAAAGCCTGCATTGCACAACCCGGAAGTGCTGTTTAATCCTGCGTTGGCACAAAAGTGGCCTGCAGGACAGACGGTACAGTTGCTCTCAGCGACAAGGGAGTCACTTGCTCCGTATGTTCCGCGGGGACACGGAGGTATGTCCTCGGTCATGTTGACTCCGCAGTAATAGCCTTGGGGGCACGGCATCGGCCATGTCATGTTGAAATATGGGCAATAAGTGCCTTCAGGACATCCTTTGCAGTGCTGTTGGCCAAACTCATCATTGTACTTGCCAGGGACACAAAAATGGTAATTCCAGTCTCCTTCACTGGACACCGACCCTGGTGGAGTCAACTCGTCGCGTGGTGTTGCAGCGGTGCTGCCAGTAGCACAAAAGAAACCATCGTGGCATTGCCCGTCAGGCGCTTGGTTGCTGGTCCCCATGCAAAACATGCCAGGAGGACACTCAACGCAGTCAGATTCTTGTGTTGCACCTTGCCATTCGTTGTATGTGCCTGCCGGGCAGGATATCGGCACCGCAGTGCCCGCGGGGCAGTAATGTCCCTTGGGACATATGTCACCGCCAGCGCCTTCCCGCATGGGAGCTGCACTATCGGCGCCCCCAGAACAAAAGAAACCCTCCTGGCAAAGACCTGTCGGGTTTTCGCTTCCAGCTTCGCAAAACCAGCCTGGGTCGCACTCAGTACAATCATCGACACGCTTACTCCCAGTCGTGTTCATGTAAGTTCCAGCAGGGCATTCCTCTGGGTGTATTGAACCCCGTGGACAATATGAGGCGGTCGGGCACGTAGTGTTGGTGGTACTGCCTTCACTGGGACAGTACGTGCCTGGTGGGCACATGCTGCAGGCGTCGCTTAAGTATCGACCTCCAGGAATAGGTCGATACATTCCAGCTGGACACGAAAATGGACACGACGTAGAAGAGCCTTCCGGGCAAAAACAGCCTGCGTCGCAGGTCTGAGGTGCTGTGCTTCCACCAACGCAATAATTGCCAGCCTCACAATTGGAACACTCATCGACGCTCGCCAACCCATCACGGTAACCCCAAGTTCCAGCAGGACAGGCAATTGGGGCACTGACAGCTTCTGGGCAATACGAGCCAATTGGACACGCATCTGTCAATCGGTCAGGAGCAACCATAGTATTCGCATCACAATACGTCCCCGCTTCACAGGGTCGCGACAGCATGGAATGAACTGTTTCAGTTTCACTTTCGCAGTAGTATCCGGCTTCACAATCATTGCACGCCGAAGCACCAGCGTCTGACCAATACCCTGCCCCACACTTCGTCGCCTGCACGTTACCTGTTCCTGGGCAATACCACCCAGCTTCGCAAGTCTCGCAACTTGAAAGTCCGGTTTGGTTTTGGTGCGTGCCCGCAGTGCACTCGGCTAAATCTGCCGTCGTCATGCCTTCCTGATCACAGTAGTGACCAACAGTGCAGTTGAGGCATTCATCAATCGTTGTTAAACCGCCGCTGTTGCCGTCGTATGTTCCTGTTGGACAAGAAGAGACGGAGGATAGGCTGCTGCCCTCAGGACAAACATTGCCCGCGGCGCATGCTGTAATGTCGCTTGAAGTGCTAGCTTCCTCGCATGTGAACCCCGCTGGACACAACACACATTCTTCCGCGTCTCTGATATGATCGCTGTCGGAGTACTTACCGGCTGGGCATGGAAACTCGGTGGAAAACGTAGTTCCTGGAGGACAGTAGTAACCCGGTTCGCACGGAATCATTTCCACACCGCTCCGCAAGCCAAAGGCAGTATCGAACCCAACTGGCAAACTGCTGTCCTCATAATCGATCGGCAAGCCTCCTGTTCCCTCCGGGCACGCGAAAAAAGGAGGGCATATTTTGCAGTCACCATCCGATTTGTACAGGCGGAATCCTTCATGGAACAACGTCACAGAATCCGAGTATTTTCCGGCTGGGCATGGGAAATCGTCAGGATTTACAGTTCCAGGAGGGCAGTAGTGACCGGGTGAGCAAACAACATGGTCGGAGGCGGTGCTGCCAGTTTCTGGGCACGCGTACCCTGGATCGCAGGGAAGACAATTTTCGACGTCGAATGCGCCCATGTACGGTTGATACTTGCCGGCTGCACATGCGGTTGGAACATGAGACCTTTCCGGGCAGTAGTGACCTGCCGTGCAATTCAAACATTGCCTCAACGAGTAGAGTAGTGCAGTTTCACGCAAGCTGCCGTAGGCGGCGCCCGAAGCGTCATTTACTTCTCCACCTGAATAAGTTCCAGCAGGGCAGGCGTAGCAGTTTCGGCCTTCCGGACAATAAATGCCTTGTCCGCCTCGATGAGGAATCATTGAGAAATCTCCAGCAGAAGCTGCCTGAAAATCAGTCGGAACTCTGCAAAAATGTCCTTTTGGACAAAGCGTACATTGGGACGAATTTCGAGCCCCTTCCATGAAGGAGTAAGACCTCAGCTCGCAAGGAGTAGGCTCATCACTGCCCGCTGGACAATAAAAGCCCCTGGGACAAGGGATGGCCATTTCAAGAGTCGATGCTTCGACAGGACAGTAAGTTCCCGCAGGACATGGGTGGCACCCCACCGTCGCGTTTGGCGCGCCGGCGTACACACCATAGGTTCCCACCGGGCACGGGGACGGTTCCGACGACGTAAGCGTATCGAAGTTCGGACTGGCTGCCGAAGACCATTGAGATGTGGCGTCTACAGAGTTATCGCAAACATACCCAACTTCACAATCAACAGTCTGTGGCCTTGGACTCGCCGACGTTGATCCCGGAGGACAAAATGAACCATCAAAACATTCACTGCACTCGCTAGCACCAGCTGTGCTGAAGTATCCAAACCCGCACATATCAGGCTCAGCATTGTCGCCGGACACACACGCGTACCCAGCAGGGCACTCAAGGCAATAACCCGCCCCGTCAGCGCTATATGTCCCGTCTGGGCATGGTTCGCACGTTGCGGCACCTGCGTTACTGAATTGACCTGCAGCGCAATCTGAACATGTGTCGGTTCCTTCCGCTGATGCCTCACCCGCCGCGCAAGGTTCACGGTCCTGTGCGTAAGGCCCGCCACACATGTAACCACCTGGGCAGGGAGTGCAGTCCATTTCCCCTTTGGGAGAATGCTCGCCGGTTGCACACGAAGTGACTGAAGCCGCCGTGCACGAGTAGTCCACGGGACACAGTGCGCACGCATAAGCATTCGATGACGACTGGTATTTTCCCCATGGACACGGTAGCATGATGGCAGCAGTGGTGTCGGGGCAGTAATGGCCGACGGAACATTCCGAACAAGCGGTTTGGTTCCCGATCGAATATGTTCCGGCCGCACAGGCTTCGGGCTCTGCTGTGGTCAACGGACATTCATGTCCAACAGGGCAGCTTGTACAACTCCGTTGGCGTCCCAGCGAGAAGTGGCCATCTACGCATGGGACATGATCATCGCCGCCACCTGGACATTCTGACCCTGTCGGGCATTCTTTGCAGACGGAGCGAGCTCTTCGGTTTTGATAGTAGCCAGGAGCACAAAGAATTGGAGCACTTGCGCCCTCCGGACAGTACGCACCCTTCTGGCACTGTGAACATCCGGATGAACCGAGCGCACTGAAATATCCACTGGAGCAGACGGTTTTGGTAATGTTTTCGGGATCTGTGCTCGATTCGCACCTATATCCCGCGGGGCAAACTGTGCAGGTGGACGCACCACGGGTGCTGAACATTCCCTCAGGACAGAGAATTGGGGCAGAAGTGGAGACGGGGCAGTAATGGTTCGCCGGGCATGGAGAACACGACGACGCGCCGGAATCTGCGTAAAAGCCGGCGGGGCACGATACCATGCTACCAGCAGCGGCAACAGGGCAAGCATGGCCTTCGACACAGGTTTTGCATTCCATTTGGCCAGCTTCGGAATACGTCCCAGCGGCACATTCAGTTGGTGCAATGTCAGCATCAACACTGCACGAAAACCCAGTCGGACACTCATGACAAGCCCAGTCACCAGCCAACGAGTATTGTCCGGACGGGCATGCCGTCGGAAGAACTGAGGGTGACGGGCACGAGAATCCGCTTGGGCAACTGTCACACGACGCGTCACCCACCAACGAGTACGTTCCTAACAAGCACGGAACTGCATGGGCTCCGTCCGGACATGTGAGTCCAGGTGGACACGGCTCGCACTCAACACTGCCTGCCGTATTACTGTAGTAGCCGTCGTCACACGGTACTGCTTGGCTAGGATCAGAACACTGATATCCCGCGGGACAAGACAGGCACGCAGTAGATCCGGTAGTATCTGTGAATGTGCCCTCAGGGCACGTGCCACATTCTGCGGCTCCTCCAGCGGATGCAGTGCCTACAGGACAAACTTGGACCGCGTCCGAAGTGCAGGCGTAGCCTGCTTCGCATGCAATGCATTGTGATGGCGCGCTCACATTTTGGAACTGGCCACTAGCACACCCAGTGCAGCTCAACGCCCCCACTGTGGAGATGGTGTGGTTGGGGCATCGGATTGGCCCGGATGCCGTGGACGGACAATAATACCCCGCGGCGCACTGTGTACATTCGGTCAGCCCGGGCGCATCGGCGTACCAACCCTCAGTGCACGAAGAGCAAGCAGTCGCCCTTGCAGCGCTGACGGTGCCGTTGTCGCAAGGCGCAGGGGCATCAAATGGAGTGGCACAGGAAGACCCAGCAGTGCAATTCTGGCAAGCGGAACTCAATGCCACGGAGTATTCCCCGGCGTCACATGGTTGTGGCGCGGTTCCAGCGCCTGCACAAAAATAACCGGCAGCACACTCCGTGCACGCACTCTGGCCCGAATTCGCTGCGTAGTACCCGGGATCACATGGTGTCAGCGCACCGTTCACGCAATAATTTCCAGGAGAACACTCCGTGCACGCTGAGTTGCCGGGCGATGCTGTGAAATAGCCGGCAGAGCACTCGGTACAAGCTGTACTTCCCGCAGTGGAGAATGTTGTCGCCGGGCATTGTGACTCAATTGCCGTGTCGTTGCATAGACTTCCTCCCGGGCACTCAGTACAACTCGTCACAGTTCCCTCAACTCCGCTGTACTGACCGGCTGAACACTGCGTGCACTCGGATGAGCCCATATTCGCAGCATATGTACCAGGTGTGCAGTTGAGTGGCTGCAACGTGAAATCAGACGGACAGTACTGGCCACGAGGACAGTCAACACACATAATGTAATCACTGTATGGATGATTAGTGTCCAAAACATCCTACGAAAATATTTCAAAAGAAGTTAGCTTGAAAATGCAAGAGGGAACTTCGTCCACGGCGTGCGCAACAACAAAACCACACAAAAATCGTACCAGGGTCGTCGTTGTTGTGGTTGTGGTTGTGGTTGTCGTCGTTGTGGTGGTTGTGGTTGTGGTGGTTGTGGTTGTGGTGGTGGTTGTCGTCGTTGTTGTGGTCGTGTTCAACGTCGTGACACTTACTGTTGTTGTTGTTGTTGTTGTTGTTGTTGTGGTGGTGGTGGTCGTAGTAGTAGTCGTTGTTGCAGACAGCTCTGCCGCACAGGTTTCATTCAACACGATATACTGACCAGCCGAGCATTCAACTGTCGCCAAGTGGCGTCGAAACAGAACGGGATTGAACGCATCGGCACCCGCAGTCCCGATCGACGCCACAGACAAGAGGATGACACCGATGAAGTATGCGAACTTGTTCCACATGGTACGCGCAGGGTGGGAGAAGGGCCCGATCGCTACATCAGTGCGCTTCAAATCCGATTCACAACAATAATTCCAACTCGAGGAGGGGAATGAAATAAATGTGGGACCTGCCCACTCCGCGGGTTGTGCGCACAGCCACGTCGCACCACCCACCTAAACAGTGGGATCCCAGGCCAAATTAAAATTTTCGTCTCTCAAAGCAAGGATTCTGATTTCGTGCTGGGCCAAATGGTTGAACCGCTCCTGTACGACTTTGCCGTTGTGCTGCGTCAAGCACAACAGTGCAGCGGCTCCATGCTTCTTTGAACAACTACTTTGCTGCTCGGTCTGAACAGTGAAGCTCAGTTTCAATCGTCCTTGACCCAATTGCATGCAGATCCATCGGTCAGCTCGTCAACCAATCCCTGTCACCTTCGCTAAGTATGTCGTGCAGTCTCAACCGTGCTGGATAGTTGGCCTGACTGGTTCATTGTTCGTTTCTATGACGCATTCCGACGGAGGGATTCAGTCGCTCGCGTGGTTGTTTTTCCACGCCCTGTTGTTGCATTGTCTTGTCTTATTGTCGTTGTCGTCAACTACGTCGTCGTCGTCGTCATGATCATCATCGGTAGTAGCAGTAGCAGTGTCGTTGTGTGTGTGTGTGTGTGTGTGTGTGTGTGTGTTGTGTTGTCTTGAGGTCTTGTGTTGTCTGTCGTCTGTCGTCGTTGTTGTCTGTTCGTTCGTTCGTTTGTTGCCAGTGTGCCGTTGGCTTGGCAGCGAACGAACGAACGAACGAACGAACGAACAAACGAACGAACGAACGAATGAAAGAACGAACGATCGAACGAACAATCAAATGAACGCACGAACGAACGCACGAACGACTGAGTGACGGAGTGACTGGGTGACTGAGTGCCAGAGTGAGTGAGTGAGTGGGCGAGTGAGTGAGTAGTGAGTGAGAGACTCTTTAGTGAAGTGAAGTGAAGGACAGTGCGGCGTTCATGCGTTCACCGTCACTCACTGTGATTGTCTTCCGTGCCACTCACTCACTCACTCACTCACAGTCAGTCACAGTCAGTCAGTCGAAGGCAGTCTCCCATACGCACTCACTCACAGTCACACACTCACTCACTCACTCACAGTCCGTCAGTCAGTCAGTGGCAGTGAGTGAGTGAAGGGTGCCGACATTCCGTTCAACATTTTCGTCCTTCGGTTTTCGAAAATTGAGCGTTTTGTAAAATAGAAATTTAGTACTGAGACTGCGTTTTGTAATTTAATACGCCGTTGATGATAGCATATTCAAGGAACATTATGAGCTTTTGAAGTAGACCAATTAAAGTGTACAGTACAAATAAATAACATACGAAAACATCAAATTTGGCCATTCGTCGTGGCGTCACCGTGACTGTGACCTGCCTGGTACAGTCGCCACTGCCACTGCCACCCCGAGCGGGGGTTTCAAACAGTGGATATCTCCCAGACATTTATTGTACTGACCTCATTCACCCACATCTTGCTGCACAAACTACAACAGTGAATATTGTTGACTTGAAAAAATGTTTGCACGCCAGCACAGTGGTTGCACGAATGAACGCGTTGCCTCACTGACGGTGGAACGGAGAGCGAGTGGCTGTGAGTGAGTGAGCTGACAGTGAGCTGACAGTGAGTGAGTGAGTGACGGAGCAAGCAGAAATTATCTATGTAAAATTACATTGTACTGGGTACTGTGTATCGTACAAAATGTACGAATGCGAATCCATTGTGAAGTGTGAGTTGGCCACAGTCGTACTAGGTTCCACATTGGACCAAGAGCTGTGCTGTGGTAGAATCCCGCACTTGTATACTTTGAATGGACGTGACATTTTATTCAGTTTCAGATGAAACCGAATATGTTTTGTACACATCAATGTTGGATTAATGAATGAGAGACGAACACCCTTTTTAGAGACGTAAACTCCCTAATTTTAAGATATACAGTACTAATACAGAGTTTTAAGTATCATAGTGCACACACAGACAAAAACCTAAATGTCGACTACCGCAAGTCAAAACTTTCTGTGTGTCGTGACGAGGCTGGCTGGCTGGCTGGCTGGCTGGCTGACTTGCTGCTTGCTGTTTCCTCACAGTCGTTGGCTGCTGACTCCTGCCGTGATGCGTTCGTTGATGCGTTCGTTGGTGCGTTGAGGAAGAAGACAACACGACGAGACGAACGATGACGACGACACGACACACGACGATGATGCTTGGATGCTTGAAGCTGTTCCGAGTCAGCGTGGATATTTGTTACGTGTTTTTGTCATCTCAACGCCGCGGTTGATGGGCGTGTTGTATCACGAAACACTTTAGTCCTTCGCCAGCCGACATCGGGCGTCAGCGGAGCGCTTGCAGCTGACGGCAAAACAACTCTTGCTTCCTACCGCGTCGATGCAAGTTTTCGTGAACGCAACACGAGTGCTGGACTTTGCCGCTGGATTTTAGTTTGTCAAAAAAAATCTCACTGACACTGAGAGTTTCCTCGCTTTGAAGGTATTCTTGACAGCCACAATGCAGAGGTGCATTGTGTCATGTGCCCTGATCGACGCGGAGTCCATCTACGCGCCTGATTACAGAGACCCCGATATTTTCGCGTCGGTCAGGTGCGGAGATGAAGTGCATAAGACTGAGAAATTTTCGACCGTGAACCCGAAGTGGATGCGACACTTCACCATTGGAATGAAGTCCAACATCACATCATCCAATAACTTGGTGATATCGGTGATCCACAGCAACACGATTGTGTTGGGATCGGTGTCCATTTCGTTGGAGTCATTGATCGGTCAAGTCACGCAAAAGTTGCAACTGCCGCTTCGTGGTGGCACGCTCGAAGAAAACGGGGACCCGGGGTAGGTTCACTCGCAGTTGCAATGCACTTCTTGATATATCGCACTAATGCGTGACATGCAATTCGAAAACGACCAGGTTCATTAATGTACAGCTACTAGTTCGCCCTTTTGAAGCCCCGCTTCTTGCGGGCAACTTAGCTAAGTTAGGAGGGTCGCATGGAGGGCGAGAAAACTGGAAAGTTCGTTACTTTGTGCTTGAAGATGACACTCTTTCTTACTACGAATCAGAAAAGGCGTAAGTGAAGGCACCGACAAGCGTTCACAGTTATGTTTGGCAGTCCATAAGTTTCATTGCTGTCATATTCGCAGATATCATCAAGGAGCAGAGCCGAAGGGTGTTATTCAGGTACGTCTTCCCTGAAGCTCGTCAAGTTCGAGGCATTTCACAGTGTTGACTGAGCCGTTGTGATATGCATGCGTGCAGCTCAATATGTTCTACGTCACGCCAGTATCAGAGAATGTTGCGCTACAGAAAACTCAGATCAAAATGAAAAAGCAGGCAAGTTGAACAAGTGTGGGGGTGATACTCCGACTAAATCTCACAGTGAACTTTGCTCATTCAGGCGGGATTTCCTTTCACAATCCATTCTTGCCCGAAATCGATCACGTGTAGCGCGACCACGGAGGAAGAAATGTATCGATGGGTTGACATGTTGATGAAACCGTTGGAAGCATACAAAGAGGAGCTCGATTCAAAGTCGTCTTAATGTTGACGGACCCTCCAGATAGCGATGCAAAATTATTGCTGGTCAAGCACTGTACAATGGCCAACACGCTACACCGACAACTTTGCAAAGTGCGAGGAGAACGAAGCTATGACAAGGAAAGATAGTGATTATACTTGAGTTTAGAAATTATGCCAAAGATACGAGCTACAAGTTACACACCGCAGGCATTGAGTAGTTGAGACAAAGAAAGTCTTGCTGGTAAACGTCACAAACGAGTTGCAGCAGCTCGCTACTCGCACGCAAATCCGACATCGACATTGGGTTTCTCGTCGCACCGCGCTCAGCCGGGTTTCGACGAGGCATTTTTCGAACGTGAGCCAGATCAAGCATAGTTTCAAGCACTTGCCAATCCTCTTTGAAGAGTTCGACGCTACCGAGAAAGTCAAATGCGATTGGTACTTTCGACTGTGGGTGGGACAAATAATATGCCTGTTGGGCCGTGTGCTCTTCCCATGGCCCGCCATTTCGGATCACATCCCGAAAAAATGCCTCCATTTGAGTTTTTCCATCGTGGGTGACGCGAACGAAGGGCATTCGCTTGGAATCACCGTATGCACCACCCGCTGCACCACGCTTCGCGACAGTGTGGAACCCAGAGAGAAACCTTTCTAGTGGGTCACGGACGAACCCGAACACAAAGAAACCTTGGGTGCTTTGCATCGCACCATACTCCCCGCGGCCCAGATGAGGTTGAAAATGAGTTACCGTGCCATTTTCGGGGTTGATCGTGCACTTGCTTTGGCGCGCACGTCCAGATCCAGGAAGTCCTGTGAGTTGCTTCAAGGTAGTTGAAGCGACTTTCGCAACGTTGATGTACACATATCGGTGCGACTCAGACACCCAGCACAGCCCGTGCGGATGCCGGCGCTGCGAGTTTGGAGACAAGTGAATGCTTGGTGTCCAGTTACATTCCACTTGGTTGTCTTCGCACCCACCCTCCGAAGGACATTGTTGGTGATCTAATACGAGGCATGAGCACAACACGTTCAGAATGAAAACGCAGTAAACTGCAGCGAGGAACTTGTGCATTGTGATTACTGCGACCAAATTCGACACTGTGGTCTTCAGCCTCAACTCCCATCACCCGCCTCTACGCCTGCGCCGCGTTGATTTCATTATTTTTTTTTGAACAAACATGGTTGTCGATTCCATTTTTATTGTCGACGGCAAGATCGATCGCTTTCCACGGTTGTGCATCACAGTCCAACACTCACGCAACTACTTGACGAAACTTCGATGACTGAGCATCGGCCTCGTCGCCATTGCTGCCAAAATCGAAGTTGTCCGCCAAATCGCACCGAGACAACTGCAACGCGGCATTGTGCCACATTTTTACTAGGCATCGTAAATCGCCTCTGGTTTCTTGTTGCGTAATAGATATCGGTGGCTCTGTCTACTTCGTGAGTCCTCGTACGAGTAACAGTGTCGACGATGTTGCGATGTTGCTGTTCGTGGTTGTGGTGTTGGTTGTCCATCGTCGTCCGTCGTCCGTTGTTGGTTGTTGGTTGTCGTTGAGTGGCGGTTGCCGAAGAGGTCTGAGCACACGTGTTAAAAGTGCATTGAGCCACCACATAAAAGCGAATTGAAGGCAATATTGTTTACTCGGCCAGCGGGCTGCTTCAGTGCTGTTGTTGCTCACAGAGTCGCGAAGTCGCCGTTGTTTAGCCAGCCAGCCAATCAGTCGCAGTCACGCAGTAACACAGTCGCGCAGTCAGTCGGTCTCACTCAGCGAGGACGTCACGTTGTCAAGTCGTCCGTCGTCCGTCGTCCACGTTGTCACTTTTGCGTCGTGGCGTCGTGGCGTCGTGGCTTCGTGGTGTCGCGGTGTCGTTGCCGTCGTTGTGTTGTTACGTCGTC
>ENA-OWNT01002986-OWNT01002986.1-seawater-metagenome-genome-assembly--contig:-NODE-2986-length-16640-cov-5.578700_pt1 | contig 16640 bp, 8 predicted proteins | sample MGYA00238136_ERZ651165 | MGnify/ENA primary metagenome ERZ651165 (study PRJEB26861, sample SAMN08777766) | seawater metagenome | isolation source: coastal seawater | place: USA: Florida | collected...
TGGAGGGCGTGCGCGCCCTCCTCGATGACGGCAATGCCCGCAAGGCCCTGAGACGACTCGACCGGATCGCGCGCGATCGGGATCCGGGTGTGGAGGAGAAGCTGCTGCGGGCGGCTGCGCACCTCGCGTTGAACGAACGGGCTGATGCCACGCGGCTCCTGGAGGAGGCGGCCCCGACGGTGCCCCCCGGCGGGCGTCTGGTCGGCGAGGCTTGCCTGCTCGCAGCGGACCTCGAGGCGTACGACGCCGCCGAGGCGCTCTGCCAACGGGCCGCCGAGGTCCCGCTCGCGGAGGCGCGGTGTCACGCAGCTCATGCGCTCGCGCTCTCGCGGATGAACCAGGAGCGCTGGGCCGCAGCGGACGCCGCCTTCACCCCATGCCTGGACCCGGCGGCGGGGGACGACGCCCTGTTGTGGTTCGACGCAAGCCTGGCGGCGGCGGGGCAGGGCAAGGTCGACCTGGCTCTCGAGCGCTTGCGCGAGGCGTCCCGGAGGGACCCGGCCTCCATCGACCCGGCGGCGTTCCGCGAGCATCCCGCGTTCGAGGGATGGAGCAGGGATCCGCGCGGCGCCGCAGCCCTCGAGTCCCTCGAGCGAGGTGAGGTGCCCTGAGCCACCAAGCCGGGCCGGCGCCCGTGCGGACTGAGCCCTTCGCCGGCAGGCGGCCTCGCCGGTGGTTACCATGCCCCAATGACGCGAACCGTGACCATCGTCGTTCCGGCTCGGAACGAGGCGCCGTCCATCGGAGAGATCCTGGACGGGGCGCGCCCGTACGCCGACGAACTGCTCGTGATCGACGGCCACTCGACGGACGGCACGGCCGACGTGGCGCGCGAGCACGGGGCTTCGGTGCTTCTGGACGACGGCAAGGGCAAGGGGAGCGCCCTCCGACAGGCGATCCAGGCCTCCACCACGGATCTGATCCTGTTCATCGACGCCGACGGCTCGCACGATCCCGAGGACATTCCGCGGGTCCTCGCGCCGCTGCACGCTGGTGAGGCCGACCTGGTGATCGCCTCCCGGCCCATGGGGGGCAGCGACGAGCTCCACGGGGACTTCGAGAAGGTCTCCCGGATGATCGGCTCGCACATCATCACCCTGTGCATCAACTACCGCTTCGACGTCCGGCTGTCTGACAGTCAGAACGGCTTCCGTGCCCTCACCACGGCCTGTGCGCAGTCCCTGCATCTTCGGGAAGACTCGACGACCATCGAGCAGGAGATGCTCATGCAGGCCCTGCACCGGGGCTACCGGGTCAAGGAAGTGGCGGCTCACGAGTACGCCCGCACCCACGGCAAGAGCACCATCGTGCTCAACCGCGTCGCCCATCGGTACGTCTATTCGCTGGTCCGGGACCTCTTCGTCAGGAGCCCCGAGCGGTGAGCAGCGAGCCGGGGGCTTCCCTTCGCCGGGATCGCGCCCTGGCAACTGGCCTCGGGACGCTCGCCGCGGGCGCATGGTCGGCTGCGCGCAACCTCCACGGCGCCCCCGTGACGTTCGACGAAGACGAAGTCGGCTACTTCAACTTCGCTCGCGCCACGGCAGAGCTGATCTACGACCTCAAGCCCTTGCGGCTGGTGGAGCAGCTGGTGGGGACTCCGCGCCCCCCGTTGGTGGGGCTGACCGACGCGCTCACCTTGCTGCTCCTGCCCGCCCAGCCTGCGCTGCTCGCGTTTGCTCGCGTGTTCTGGACCGCGCTCCTGCTCTGGCAGGCCAGCGGCCTCGCCGTGGATCTCCTGTCCAACAGCGGCGCGTCCGAGCGCGTCCAACGCCGGGCCGCCGCGTGCGCCGTCGGTCTGCTCGCCACGGCGCCCCTCGTCCTCCAGCTCGGCAGCTCGCTCATGTACGAGGTACCGCTCGCGGCGGTCGCTGTCGTGGCGGTGCGGGAGCTGCTCCGACTCGGACGCGAACCTTCGAGGAAGGCGGCCGTCAGGGCCGGACTCGCCTGCGGTCTGGGGCTGCTCATCAAGTGGACGTTCCCCGTGGCGATTGTCGGACCGGTGCTCGTCCTCGCGGTGCGGGCGCTCCGAGCCGGTCGGTCGCTGCGGCCCTGGTTCCTCGCGGCGGGCGTCGCGCTCGCCCTCGCCGCCCCCTGGTACCTGGCGACCGCGTCGCGGACGCTGTCGTTCGTCCTCGACGTCAGCACCGGGGAGGGGGCGCGAGCCTACGGGGCTGCGGACCGCTCGGCCCTGGAAGAGGTGGGCTTCTACGTCCCCGTGCTCCTTGGATCACTGCTCTGGTGGCCGCTCGCGGGGGCCGCCTTCTGGGGCCTGTTCCGAGCCGTCCGCGCCCGCGTCGACGGCGCGTTCGTCCTCCTCGCCGGAGTCCTGGCGCCGCCGCTGCTCTTCTCCCTCCTGGCGAACAAGGAGGTGCGCTACCTCCTCCCGATGGTCCCGCTGCTCGCGGCGATGGGAGGCGTGGGGCTCGCTCGGGTGGATGGACTGCGGCGGGGGGCAGTGGGCGCGCTGGGAGTCGTCGCCCTCTTCAGCCTCGGCGCCGGGCTGCCGCTGCAGGCGAGTCAGCCGGTCCAGGCCGAGGACCGCTCCCTCGGTCCCATCGACGTCCGGTGGGATCCCTCGGCGGGCGTCCCGGCGGTGCCCGTCGATGTGCGTCTCGCGACTCCGCTCGGGCCGCTGGTCCTGTGGTCCCGGGGCGATGTCGGCTTCTTCTATCGCCACGGAGTCCCCGACGACCTCCCGTTCGACGAGATCGTCGGTCGGGCCGAGGAGACCAACCCCGGCGGACCCCGCGACGCCGTCGTGCTGTCCCCGGAGACCTGGATCTGGACGCCGTTGTGGACGCTGGCGCTGGAGCGGCGCGGCTGGACGGCCTGGCGGACGAGCCAGTGCGACGCCTTCATCGTGGGCGAGGCGGCGTACTTCCTGAGCGTGGAGCCGCCCGGGGCCTCGACGGTGCACTGCCGGGAGATCGCGGAGCGTGCGGCGGCCGCGTTCGAGGCCCTGCGCCCGGAGTTGCAGGTCCTGGACCGCTGGTCCTTCGAGGGGCGCCGGCTGACCCTCTGGGTCCATCGCGAACGCCTCTACGCGAACGCCCACGGCGCGGACGAGGACCCGTGACCCCCGCGGCGGGCTGGCTCTTCGCTCCGGGATAAGCGCCGGGCGGTTCCTGCTCGTACGATGTCACCGATGGTCTGCTCGAACAGTCGGGATCGCCACCGACGACGCTGGCGGGCGCCGTGACCCGGCGCCGACTGCTCTTCCTCGCGGTGGCCGTCCTCCTGCTCGTGGCGAGCCGCGTGCCGTTCCTCACCCACCATGGGGACTGGGGGATCTTCGATCTCGAGCACCTCTGGATGATCACCGACCCCGCGGCGATCACCCGGGCCCGGGCCGTCAACCCCGAACAGGGTCTCACCCTCGCGCAGTTCGACGAGCCGCTGTTCGGCGTGCACTTCCACGCCGGCGGGCGGTGGGTCACGGACTCCGTGCGTCTGATCGGCAACGTCACCGACCAGCACACGCTGTTGGAGCTGAAGCTGCTCGGGCTGCTGTTCAGCCTCGTCGCGCTCTCCGTCTACCTCGCGACGCTGATGCGGATCTGGCCGGAGGAGCCGCTTCGGTGGGGTCTGGCGACCCTCATCACCTGGCTCGCGCCTCCGACGCTGCTGCTCTGGATGACCCTGATGCCCATGGGGCACTACATGGAGTCGTGGCTGTTCCACGCGCTCAGCCTGCCGGCGGTGGCGCTCGCGGCGTCAGGTCGGCTGGGGCCGAAGAGCATGGTGCCGATCGGCGTCGCCTGCGGCGTGGCCTGTGTCTACGTCTTCAGCAACATCATCTTCGCGGGCCTGATCGGCGCCACCTACCTGCTGTTCACGACCGATGCGCTGCGCCGGCGTGTGTTGACCCTGTCGGTCGCCGTTCTCGCGTTCGCCGCGACCTGGCTTCCGTTCGCGGGCTCTCGTCTCCCGACCCTCTGGAATCGGCTGCTGATCTCGGGGCCCCGCCAGGCGTCGGCCCAGGCCGACCTGGGGGAGCAGGTCCTGCAGAACCTGAGCTTCATCGCGTCTCCCGAGCTCCTGCTCCGCGGGGACGGGTTCTGTCACCGCGGTCTGCTGGCCGTGCTCGAGCCCTCTGCGGGATCCGGCGCGGACGGCCTCGCCTGGATCGTGGTGTCTGCTGCCTTCCTGTCCGTCGGGTACCTGGGCTGGCACGTGGCCCTGCTCGTCAGGCCGTCGACCCGCCGGGCGATGGACCTCCCCGCCCGGCTGCTGGCGGTCAACGGGCTGCTCCTGATCGCCTTCGTCAGCGCCTACCTGCTGTTCCTCGGCGGTCGGGGCGCCGAAGGCCGACACATGCAGTACGTGAGCTACCTGACCCTGAGCTACCCGCCGCTGATGTACGGGGTGTCGATGGGCGCGGCGGCGTTGGTCGCCAAGAGGCACCGGGTGCTCCGTGCGTTGGGTGCGGTCCCCGTCACGGCGCTCGTCGGCGTCCTCGCCCTCGGGTGGGTCCACACCGCCCAGTGGGCCTCCCGCGACATCGACCGCCCCGACGTCCAGCGCACGGACTATCGCAAGACCGGCGAGTTGATCCCGATGGTGCTGGGGCCCGAGCTGGACACCGCCGAGGCTGCGGCCGGGTGCCTGGCGCTGTTCCCGGAGAACCGCGCGTTCTGTGAAGCGAAGGCCTGGGAGATCGGCATGGGTCAGCGGGGGACCCGGGACGACGTCGCGGAGCTCCGTCGATTCTGCATGCAGGCGGCGCCTGAGGACCGCGACGCCTGCGGGGTCGCCTTCGGTTGGCTTCGCTACCACGTCCTGGAGTCGGAGGGAGCCGGTGCAGGCCCGACGGCGGCACAGCGCGCCTGCCAGTCCGAGCCGGAGGACCTGCGCCGCGGGTGCCTTTCGGGGGCGTATCGCTCCAACCAGGCGGACCCGTACAACATCCCCTGGTGGTCGGTCATGAGGACGCTCGACCTGTGTCAGGCCCGGGAACGGACGCAGCCGCTGTGGGCGGAGCGCGCGTGTCTCGAGGTGACCGCGTGGGCGATGACCGGGATGCCTCTGCTGCCGGAGCCCGACGGAGGGCCCGTGCCGGAGGCCTGCGCAGCCTGGCCCGACGCCTGGACCGGGCTCTGTCAGCGGCTGGGGACAGTCCGTCCCGCGCGGGAAGGCGAGCGGAGCTGTGAGGAGGAGTACGTCGCCCGCTTTGTCCCCCGGCTCGCGGAGCGGAACTCGCTGGTCTACCAGCAGTGTGTCTTCGTCGACCTGCTCCCCGATCACCTGGACCTGAAGCGGGGGTGGGACTCCGACGACTCCATCGAGTGGCTGTCCGGGCGCGAAGCCGTGTCCGATCTCCCCGGCAGCGCGGACCTTCCGTCCCCGCTGTCGATCCTGCCGTCGTGCGTCATTGGTGTGGCCCGCGCCCTGGAGGGGGTCTCCTGCTCCTGGAGCGGGTCACCCCTGCGGCTTTGAGATGAACGCCCCCGACCACCCCGCTCGCCCTCAGCTGCGCCGGATCCTCCTGGTCGGACTCGGCCTGCTGCTCCTGAGCCGCGCGCCCTTCCTCGTGCAGAACGTGGATTGGGGCGTCTTCGACCTCGAGCACCTGTGGATCCTCGGCGACGCGCGCGCCTCGAGTGTGGCCCGCGCCGCGGCCGAGGGGGCCAAGCCGTCGCTCGCAGATCTCGACCCCGGCCTGTATGGAGAGCACTTCCACGCTGGGGCGCGCGTGGTGACGGCGGCGATGCGGCTGGTGGGGGACCTCACCGGGTCGTTCTCGCTGCGCGGCCTGAAGCTGCTGGGCCTGCTGGGGTCGTGCGTCGCGCTGGCCGTGTACCTGGCCACGCTCACCGTCGTCTGGCCGGCGGCCCGGGTGCGGTGGGCGGTCATGACGTACGTGGTCTGGCTCGCCCCGCCCACGCTCTTCCTCTGGATGACGCTGATGCCCATGGGGCACTACATGGAGACGTGGTTCGTGCACGCCCTGTGGATGGGGGGGCTCGTCCTCATCCTCCGGGACCGCGCAGGGCCCGTCGCCCTCACGGGCATGGGAATCGCGTCCGGCCTGGCGTGCGTCTACGTATTCAGCAACGTGGTGTTCCCGGCGCTCCTGGCCGGCGCGTTGCTCCTGTCCTCCAAACGGCCATGGCGGAGTCGGCTCGCCGGGCTCGCTGCGCTGACCGCCGGGGCCGCTGCGGTCTACGTCCCCTTCGCCCTTCCGCGGATCTCGATGATCGTCGATCGCCTGGGCAGCGCCGGGCCCAGTGAGTCCGCGTCCACCGGCCTTGTCACGCATTCCTTGGAGAACCTCGCGGGGCTGCTGACCACCGACCTGATCGCTCTGGGAGACGGCTGGTGTTACCGGGGGTTCTTCGCGCTCTTCGAGCCCCCGTTCACCTCCGGCGCCGTGACGGCGGCCTACGTCCTGGCCACGGTCGCGGCCGGAGGCGCCCTGTTCCTGCTGATGCAGGTGGCGCGACTCGTCCTGGGCAGGACGCGCGCGGAGATGACCCTCGGACAGCGCGTGCTCGCCGCCAACGGTGTCCTGCTGGTCTGCTTCCTGCTGGCGTACGTGCTGTTCGTGCGGTCCCGCGCGACCCCTGAGGGGGAGATGGAGTACGTCAGCTACCTCACCCTGTCGTACCCGCCCCTGCTGTTGGGGATCGGTGCTGGCTGTGCCCGCCTGCTGGAGCTGCGTCCGCGGGTGGCGAGCGTGCCCGTCGGCCTCCTCCTGCTCCTGCTCGGCGCCGGCTGGGTGCACTCGGCCGCGTGGGCGACGCGCACCATCGACCGCCCCGAGGTACAGGGCCCGGACCAACGGGACCTGGGTCGGCTGTTGCTCCTGATGACGAACGAGTCAGGGGATCCCAAGCAGATGGTGGACCTCTGCGTCCAGGCCTTCCCGGGCGACGAGGCCTACTGCCGCACGCGGGCCTGGGAGATCACCCTGCGCGCTCGTTACGGGGAGTGGGGGGACCTCCTGCAGTACCCCGGCGCCTGCCGCGACGTCGGCGACGCAAACCGTGGCGCCTGTGAGGCAGCGTTCGGCGCGGCCGCGTATGGCGTGCGGGTCGAGGCCGGGGACGAGTTCGGCGAGCACGCGGCGGCGAAGGCGTGCGGACCGGCGACGGACCCCCGGGGCCGTGGGTGTCTGACGGGCGCGTACCGGTCGACGCCCCATGACCCGTTCGACGTGCCCTTCTGGTCACTGATGCACGTGCTGGACCTCTGTCGGCCGCGCGAGCCCGGCGGCCCGCACTGGTACGAGCGTGCGTGCCTCGAGACGACCGCGTGGATGATGAGCGGGATGCCGACGCTGCCGGCTGGCACCGGCACGCCCAGCGCGGCTTGCGCGGCCTGGCCCGAGGGGTGGGTGGGGCTCTGCCAGTCCCTGTCGGGTGTGCGCCAGGCAGGCCCGGACGAGCTGAGCTGCGAGGACGCCTACCTCGCGCTGGCCGTGCCGGCGCTGCCGGAGCGCAACCTGTTGATCCACCAGCAGTGCGCCTTGGCTGACTACCTGCCGCGGCACAACAAGGTCATCTGGGATCGGGGCTTCCCGGTCCCTTCGGAGTCGGAGCTTCCGCCCGAGCGCGCGCGGATCCTGCCGGGCTTCGCGATCGAGCAGACGGGGGCGATCTCGTTCCTCCCGTCCTGTGTCATCGGCGTGGCGCGTGCGCTCGACGGGCTCGAGTGCTCCTGGCGCGGATCGGATCTGACGCTGTGACTCCGCCACCCGCGGTGCCCCGCCGCGTGCTGCTCCTCACGTTGGCCGCCGCCAGCCTGCTGCTCTGCGCCAGCCGCGCGCCCTTCTTCGCCCAGCACGTGGACTGGGGCGTGTTCGACATGGAGCACCTGTGGTTCATGCGGGACTCCGGCGCCGTCGCCCGGATGAACTCCGTGCCGGGCGCCTCCGGGTACACGCTCACGGACCTGGAGCCCTACCTGTTCGGTGGGCACTTCCACGCGGGGACCCGCGTGGTGACCGACGCCGTGCGGCTCGTGGGGAGCGTGACTGGGACCTGGTCGCTGCGCGAGGTGAAGGTCGTCGGCCTGCTCGCGACTCTGTGCGCCTTGTGGGCCTGGCTCGCCACGATCGTCCGGGTGTGGCCCGATGCTCGGCTCCGGTGGGCCGTCGGCGTGTACGTCGCCTGGCTCGCTCCCCCTACGTTGATGCTCTGGATGACGCTGATTCCGATGGGTCAGTACATGGAGACGTGGGTGTTCCATGCGCTCCTGTCGCCCGCCCTGCTGCACATTCTCGGGGGGAGGGCCAGCGTGCCTGCGTTGTTCGCGACGGGGCTCGGAGCGGGAGTCGCCGCGGTCTACGTATTCAGCAACGTGCTCCTGGTCGCGCTCCTGTTGACCATGCACCTGCTCTTCTCGGAGGGCTCTCGTCGGCGCCTGCTCGCGGGGGTGACGGCGCTCCTCGTGGGAGCCGGCACGGTTTGGCTGCCGTTCGCGTGGTCCCGACTGGAGGGGATCAAGTGGCGGCTGGAGCAGGCAGGGGTTGGCGAGCCTCGTGGGGGCGGTCTCCTGGGTCGGATCGCTGCCAACGTGCGTGGGCTCGTGTCTCCCGAGGTGCTCGCCCTGGGGGACGACTACTCCTATCGAGGGCTGCTGGCCCTGCTGGAGCCGCCGGCGGCGGCCAGCTCGATGACGGCCTCGTTCGTGCTCGCGGCGGCGACGCTGGCGGGGGCCGTCTACCTGCTCGCCCATGCGCTGCGTCTGCTCCGCGCGTCGACGCGGACGCACATGGACCTGCCGAGTCGGCTGTTGGCGGCCAACGGCGTCCTTCTGGTCGCTTCGGTGCTCGCCTACTGCGTGCTCCTGGACGGGCCCGAGTCTCCGCTGCGCAGGCAGCGCTATGTGAGCTACCTGACGCTGGTGTATCCGCCGCTGCTGTTCGGACTCGCGATGGGAGCGGCGTCGCTGCTCGAACGCTGGACGGGATGGCGAAGGGGGATCGCTGGCGCCGGCGTGCTCGCGCTGTTCGTGCTGCTGGGGGCGGGGTGGGCTCAGTCGAGCGCGTGGAACGTGCGCGCCATCGACCGGCCCTCGGTGCCGCCCGGGGACCACAAGGGGATCACGCGGCCCCTCAACATGCTCGTGGGCTCGTCCACGTCCGCGGGCGAGATCGCCTCCGCCTGTGATCACATGTTCCCCGACAACGAAGCCTTCTGCTCCGCCGCGGCGTGGGACCTCGCGATCGAGTCGGGGTTCGCGGGGCCCGGCGTCTCTGCCAGCGCGTGCGCCTCGCTGCCGGAGGCTGAGCGGGACGCGTGCGCCGTGGCCGTCGGTCGAAAGCGCTACCTGATGCTCGAGGTGCCCGGGCTCGAGCCCGGAAAGGACGGGATCGAGCGGGTCTGCGGCGTCGACGGGAGCCACGCGTCCCAGGCGTGCGCCACCGGCGGGTATCGGACGCGTGGCAAGGACCCGTACGACGCGCCCTACTGGTCGGCGATGACGCTGCTGCTCCTGTGCCAGGTGCGCGAGGGGACGTCCCCGCTCTGGGCCCAGCGCGCCTGCCTGGAAGCGTCGGGCTGGATGGTGTCGGGCATGCCGCTCCTGCCGCCGGTCACCGACGGGGCCGCGCCGGGCGCCTGCAGCCGCTGGCCGACCCACTGGCGAGGGCTGTGCGGGTGGCTGGGCACGGTGCGCCAGGCGAAGGAGGGGGAGCGCAGCTGCGAGGACGCCTATCGCGAGCGGTTCCTGCCGGACCTGCCCGCCCGCAACAGCCTGATGTACCAGCAGTGCGCCTTCCTCGACCTCGTCCCGCGGTTCCCGGAGGTCGCCGAGGAGATCGATGCGCGTGGGGGGGACTCGTTCCTGCCCTCGTGCGTGATCGGCGTCGCGCGCGCCCTTGAGGGGCTGGAGTGCTCGTGGCGGGGGTCGGAGCTCCGGCTGGGGCTCTACGACAGTCGCCAGCGCCGGGGATCCCAGTGACGCGGCGCGCCGTCCAGTTCGTGCTCCTCGCGGCCCTGGTGTTGCTGGGCAGCCGCCTGCCGTTCTTCGGGCAGAACGTCGCATGGGGGGTCTTCGACCTCGAGCACCTCTGGGCGATCACGGACTCCGCCGTGGTGGAGCGGGCACATCGCGTGGCCCCCGATCTCGGCCTGACCCTCCAGGAGCTCGATCACCCGCTGTTCGGGAGCCACTTCCACGCCGGCGGGAAGCTCATCACCGACGCCGTGCGCCTCACGGGTCGGCTCACTGGGGACTGGTCCCTCGTCCAGCTGAAGCTCGTCGGGTTGGCCTGGACCCTGATCGGTCTGCTCGCCTACCTGGCGACGGTCACGCACGTCTGGCCCGACGACCGCCGCCGCTGGGTCCTGGCGGCGTGGATTCCGTGGATCGCGCCGCCGTCCCTGCTCCTCTGGATGACCGTGATGCCCATGGGGCAGTACATGGAGACCTGGCTCTTCCATGCGCTGTTCCTCCCCGTCTTCGTCGCGGTGGTCTCCGATCGGATCGGTCCGCGGGCGCTCTTCGGGGTGGGTCTGCTGAGCGGCGTCGCCACCGTGTACGTGTTCAGCAACGTGATGTTCCCGGCGCTGATCACCGCAGGCGTTCTGTTGTTCTCCCAGCGCTCCCGGATGGCTCAGCTGGGGTCCATCGGAGCCCTCGCCGCCGGCGCCCTGCTGGTGTGGTTGCCGTTCGTGCTGCCGCGCCTCCACCAGATCCAGGAGCGTCTGGGGGTGACCGGCCCCTCGGAGAAGACCGCGGGGCACTACGTCCAGCAGGCGCTCCACAACGTCCTCGGGCTGGTCCATCCCAACGTGGTCGCCCGAGGGGACGGGTTCTCGCACCGGGGACTGTTCGCCGTCCTGGAGCCGCACGACGGCGGTCCTGCCTTGCTCGCGGCGTATGTGCTGGCGCTGGCCGGGTTGGCTGGCGCCGCGTTCCTGCTGGTGCACGTTGGCCGGCTGATTCGCGCTGAGTCCCGGGCCGCGATGCCCACCGGTGAGCGGCTGCTGGCCCTGAACGGGCTGATGCTGCTCGCTCTGGTGGGGGCCTATGTCCTCTTCCTCGACGGGACAGAGACCGAGGGGCGGGGGATGCAGTACGTGAGCTACCTCACGCTGAGCTACCCGGCGCTGTTGTTCGGCACCACGATGGGCGCCGCCGCGTTGCTCGACTGGGGGACGCGGGCGGGGCGGCGTGCTCCCACGGTGCTGGTGATGCTCGTGGTCGGGCTCCTCGGGGTCGGCTGGGCGCAGTCCGTCGCCGCGAACCTGGCTGGCCTCGACCGCCCCGAGATCCAGCGTCAGGAGTACCGGAGGGCCCCGTTGCTCGTGCGGTTCGTGGGTGGAGATCGCCTGCGTCGGAGCCAGGCCCAGGAGACGTGTGAGGCGCTGTTCCCGGACAATCCGTCGTTCTGTTCGGCGACCGCCTGGCGGGTTGTGGTCGAGGACCTGGTCGCGTCGCGGGGAGTGAGCTCCCTCCCGGCGTTCTGCGCTTCCCAGGAGCTCTCCGAGCGGGCGTCGTGCTGGACCGCCATCGCCGACCACCTGGTGCACGACCGCGCTGGCCAGGGGCTGCGGTACGGGGCGGACGCTGTGCGGGCGGCGTGTGGACCGCCGGGGGAGGAGCCGCCGGGGTGTCTGACTGGGGCCCACCGCGCCACGCAGCGGGACCACCCCCACGACATCCCGTTCTGGTCGCTGATGCCGGCCCTGGCCGCCTGCGAGGCTGGGAACGAGAGCGTGCCCCGATGGGCCGAGCGCACCTGCCTGGAGACCGTCGCCTGGTTGATGGTGGGGATGCCGTCGCTGCCCGCAGCGCAGGGCGAGGTCAGCGCCGTGTGTAGGGCCTGGCCCGCGGGCTGGCAGGGGCTCTGTCAGTCGCTGGCCAGCAGGCAGCCCGCCGAGCCTGGGACGCCGAGCTGTGAGGATGAGTACGTCGCCCGGTTCGTGCCCAGGATCCCGGCGCGCCACCAGCTCGTCTACCAGCAGTGCGCCTTCACGGATCTGCTCGTCGACCAACTGGACCTCATGGGCATCGCCGGCCTGAACCGCCACCAGGCGTCCATCCTGCCCTCCTGCCTGATCGGCGCGGCGCGCGCGCTCGACGGTCTCGAGTGCTCCTGGAGCGGGGCGGATCTCGCCTTGTACCCGCGATGACCGACGCCCCGTCTTCCCCGCTCCCTGCTGCCTCGCGGAGGGAGCGGACGCTGCGCCTGGCGGCGGTCGCGCTCGGCGTCGCTGTCGGTCTCGCGGTGGCCGAGCTCGGAGTGCGGATCTGGGGACAGGAGACGCGGCTGTTCTTGAGCGTGCTGGGCACGACCGAAGCGGACTTGCCGGTGCACCAGGCCTCCCCCGATCCGGAGCTGCTGTACGCGATGCGGCCCGGGTTCGACGCCGATCTCGACCTGGACGCGGCGCTCCTGAGCCCGGAAGAGGCCGCCATCGCGGACCGACCCCGGCGGATCCGCACGAACGCAATGGGCTTCCGGGACGTCGCGCGCACCCCCGAGAAGCCCGAGGGCGTGGTGCGCATCGTCTGCCTGGGCGGCTCGAACACCTATGGCGCGTCGGTCACCCAGGGAAACCCCTGGCCCGCGCAGCTCGAGGCTGTTCTTCGGGAGCGGGGGCACGCGGGAGTCGAGGTCTGGAACCTCGGCGTCGACGGGTATGAGACCCGGCAGAAGCTGCGCCTCGCGGGGATGGCGATCGAGCGCTTCGACGCCGACCTGCTCCTGTTCCAGCTCTACAACCGGGGCCCGCGCGTGATCCTCCGGGACACGGCCGGGGAGCTGGCGGTGGTGGACCCGGCCACTCTCGCTGACGACGGCGGCCTCTACCGCGAGAACCTGCAGCTGTTCCCGGGCCCCGGCTCCGTCTTCCTGCCGCTGGCCCGGCGATCCGTGCTCCTTCGCGTCAGCGTGATCGCGGCGGAGCGCGTCCTCCGTTGGGCGACGCTGGAGCCCGGTGAGGTCCCCCCGAGGCTGGACCGGCGGGCGGAGCGGCGCGCGATGGCCGGCTTCGCCGAGCTGGCGGAGGCGTCCCGGGGACGCGCGGCGCTGGTGTTGTTCGTGCCGCCCGTCGGCGGCCGCCCGCCGCTCGAGGAGCTCCGACTCCCGCTCATCGACCTCGAAGGCGTCCGTTGGCCCGATCTGCCGGACATCGCCACGATCCACCCCGGCGCGGCGACCTACCGTTGGTACGCGGAACAGATCGCGGATCGGCTCGTCGATGGCGGCTGCCTGACCCCGGCAGGTCGGTGTGGCGGGCTGCCGACGACGGACGCGCCGCCGGCCCCGGAGGTACACCGGGAGTGACGGTCACAGGAGCCTCAGCGGCGCGCCGCTCCACGAGCACTCCAGCCCCTCCATCGCCTTCGCGACGCCGATGACGCACGACGGGTAGAACTCCCATCCGTTGGGTTGCGACCCGATGTAGATGCACTGCTCGTACACGAGCTTGTTGGTGGTCGGGACCCGCTCGGCGAACCGCTCCAGGTAGATGTCCTCGCAGGAGCGCTCGTCCGGTCCCGCGATCCGGGCGGCGGCGAGGTCCTCGCACAGCCCGCGCCAGTCGTGCGGCCAGCCCGCGCAGGGCCCCGTGGCGGCCGAGGCGGAGGGCTCGGGCCACGGCGGCGCCCCGGTCAACATGGGGCCGAGCGCCTCGAGGCAGGTTCGGAACCGCCAGTCGCGGGGCGTGTTGGGGTCCTCGCCTCCACACATCGCCATCAGCAGCTTCTGCGAGCACGGGATCCCCACCCGGTAGGGCGCCAGCGGACCCCGGTGCACGCCCGTGAGGCAGGCCTGCCGAAGCTCTGGGGGGAAGTCCGTACAGCGATCAGCGAGAGGACCCTCGTGCGATCCCGTGTCGCAGGCCGCGCTCCCAGCGAAGCGGGAGCCGACCGCCGTCGCGCACGCTACGCGCTCCTCGGGCGGCGCACGCAGGCACCGGGCGAGCAGGTCCGGGTCGCCGGTGCCAGGCGCGGAGTGGGGCTCGGGAGGGTGGGCTGACTCGGCCCAGGCCAGCTCGACACAGAAGGAGTCACTCCCTGGATGCGCCTTCGTGCAGTAGTCGCGGACCTGGCGCACTCCGCTCGGCCCGAACTCGTTGCCCACGCCCATGGACGCGCTGCGCCGGACCTGCCGGAAGCTGGTCACCCCGAGGTCCGGACGATCGAGTGGACGAGCGACCCAGGTGGTCGACTCGACCCAGCCGATCGCCAGCAGCACCCCCACGAAGAGCACGGCGCCGCTGGCCGTCCGCCGGGCCCAGGGGTTCGCGTGAGTCACCCCATCCCACAGGCTCTGGGACGCGCCGAACAGCCAGACGCAGTACCCGGGCGTCAGGTACATCAGGAGCTGCATGGAGTCGCCGGGGTTCCGGAACACGAAGAAGCCCAACACCGTCGGAAGCAGGAACAGCCCCTGCACGGCGTACACGCGCTGGGGCAGCGTCATCTGCAGCCACCTGCGCGGGCGGAGCAGCAGGAGGGTGTGCCAGGTCATGTAGAGCGCACCGGCCGCGATCGTCAGGCCGATCACTGCCCCTGCGATGATCCCGAACGGCGAGCCCGCTGGCTCGACGAGGGCGAAGAGGCCGCGGAGGCACCAGGAGCCGCCTTCGATCAACGCGTCCAGGGTCAGGAACTCGTCGAGGTTGCCCGGGACGTTGTCGAACACCCGGATCCAGCCTGCTCGGTTCCCCGCTGCCTCGCTCGACGGGACCGCGACCGTGCGAACGCGGTGCACGACCTCGTCCATCCGCGGCCACGAGAGCTGGAGCCAGGTGACCGCCCAGGTCGCGGACAGGGCCACGAGCCGCACGAGCTTTCCGCGCCAGCCGCCTGCTCCCCAACACAGCACGCAGGCCGCGAACAGCGCCACGAACACCGCGTTGCTGAACACGTACCAGGTGGCCACGCCCGCGACGATCCCGAGGAGTCCGAGCGTCAGCGGGCTCCCCCGTCCGCGGCAGAGGGCGACGAACACGGGCATCGACAGCGCGTGGAAGAACCACGTGTCCGTGAAGTGACCCAGCGGGATGATCGTGATCCAGAAGAACAGCGTGGGCGGAGCCAGGAACGCGACGAACACCGCGAATCCCCACCGTGCCCGCTCCCCCGGCCAGGTCTGGACGAGGGCTGTGAAGTACGCCACCAGCGCGAGCAGGGATGCCAGCAATCCCACGAGCTCGAGTTGAAGCAGTCCGTCGCTCCCTGTGAGGCGGCTCAACGCCAGCACCGCCGCGGTCACCGCCAGGGAGCCCCCGTGGTAGTGCACCGTGTAGAGCCCCGGGTCGATGTCGATGACGGACCCGGCGCGGTCGAACACGCGCTCCCAGACCTTGACGGCGGCTGGGTCCTCCACTTCCCACAGGTGCTCGACCCAGAACACTCCGAAGTCCGGCGTGTGGAGGAGGGCCGGGAGCCGGCTGAGGACGAGAAGGCAGAGGCAAGCGACGAGGAGCCGCGCCGGGGTCACGCGGGGCATCAGAGGAGCTTCAACTCCCGGCCGCTCCAGGAGCACTCGAGCCCGTCCAACACCTTCGCGATCCCGATGACGCAGGACGGGTAGTACTCCCAGCCTCCGGGGAACGACCCCATGAACATGCACTGTTCGTAGATGAGGCCGTTCTTCGTCGGGAGCGTGTCCACGAAGCGTTCGAGGTAGACGTCCTCGCAGCTGGGTTCACCGGGAACGGCCTGTCGAGCGACGACCAGGTCCTCACAGATCCCGCGCCAGTCCGGGGGCCAGGCCGCGCAGGGACCCGCCGCGGCGGATGGCGACGGCTCAGGCCACGCGGGCATGCCGGCGAGCATCGGAACGAAGCCCTCGAGGCAGGCCCGGAATCGCCAGTCGCGGGGCGTGCCCGGCGTCTGCGCCCCGCACGTCTTCATGATGAAGTTCACGGCGCACGAGTGGTGGTCCCGGTGGCGTGGCAGGACGCCTCGATGGACTCCAGTCAGGCACTCCTGCCTCAGCTCCTCGGGGAAGCCCATGCAGAGGCCCGCCTGCGGGGCCAGCTCGGCACCGGAGTGGCAGGCCGGGCTTCCCCCCATGCGCCCCCCGACGGCCCTGGCGCATGCCCGCCGCTCCGCTTCGGGCAGACCGAGGCAGAACGCGAGCATCAACTCCGCCCCGTCGCCCGGCCGTGCATTCGGCTCGGCGGGATGGAACGACTCGGTCCACGCGAGCTCGGCACAGAACGACTCGTTGCCCGGGTGCGCCTTGTTGCAGTAGTCACGGATGGTCCGGGCCGCGGCCTCGCCGTAGTCCGGGCCCGTGCCAAGGAACGCAGCCGTGCTCACCTGGCGGAACCCCGTCGCCCGAAGGTCCGGCCGGTCGAGCGGCCGGGAGACCCAGCTGCTGCGGTCGACCCAGCCCACGGCCAGGAGCAGGCTGACGGTGAGGGTGATCCCGCCTGCGACCCTCCGAACCCAGGGGTTGCTGGCGCTGAGCGCGTCCCCGAGCGTCTGGCCCAACCCGAACAGCCACACGCCGTAGCACGGGGTGAGGTAGGCGATGAGGGCCATCTGGTTGCCCGGGTCCCGGAAGATGAAGAACGCCGCCGTGAGGGGGAGCAGGAACAGCCCCTGGATGGCGTAGATCCGCTGCGGGAGCGTCATCTCCCCCCACCCCCGCGGGCGCAGCAGCAGCAGGACGTGGGCGCTGATGTAGATCGCTCCCAAGGCCACGAGCGCGCCGACGAACAGCCCGG
>ENA-OWNT01002988-OWNT01002988.1-seawater-metagenome-genome-assembly--contig:-NODE-2988-length-16623-cov-14.871449_pt1 | contig 16623 bp, 16 predicted proteins | sample MGYA00238136_ERZ651165 | MGnify/ENA primary metagenome ERZ651165 (study PRJEB26861, sample SAMN08777766) | seawater metagenome | isolation source: coastal seawater | place: USA: Florida | collected...
TCCGTGCTGTGGATGGCGTTCTTCGCCCCCGAAACCAAGCAGCGCCGGCTCGAATAGCACCCTCCCACCCTCGGACCACCCAACTGACTCGCAGCAGGGGCCGTTTTGAGCGCTCAGAACGGCCCCTGCTGCGAGTCAGTTGGGCTGGAAGCCGCGGCGGGCGAGAGCGGCACGGACCTTGACGACGGCGGCGCGCCCGTCGTTCTCCATGTGCCGTTTCGAAATCCTGACCAAGATCCAGCCACTGCTGGCGTAGTCCTCTTCCCTGGCGATATCACGGATGACCTGGGCCGCCTCGGAGTGCACGGCCCCCTCGTACTCCACAGCAACGCGATGCTCCGGATAGGCAAGATCAGGTTGACGCGCGACGCCGGCGCGCAAAACTGTGCGCACGTTCAGTTCAGGTTCCGGTAGTCCCGAGCGGCAGAGGGCAAGCCGGAGCCTGGTCTCGGGGGCCGAATCCGCACCGATCCGGGCCTGCTCCAAGGCGAGCCGCGCCTTGCGGATGCCGGGTGTGCCCTTGTGGCGGTCCAGCATCTCGGCCAGTTCCCCGGGAGTGGCATACGGCTCCATCCGGCTTTCAAACTCGGGCCGAGGATGGCGCAACAAGTGGTCCGCCACCACGGTCAGTTCGTCAATGCTCATCTTCCGGGCGCAGTCCAGCCACGTCCTGGTCCGTGTGGTGACCAGCACGCCGTCAACTCTGGTGATTTCGTCGGCGAAGAATTGCCCGACATGGCCAATCACGCCCCTGCGCCGCGGTATCGCCATGGTGTCCGGACGGGAAATGTGGATGCCGGGGGCACCAGAGCCCGGCAGGAAGCCCGGGAAGTCCCAGATCACGAAGGCGGTCGCGTGCGAGGCTGCAGAAAACTGCGTGACAAGGGTAAGGGGCCGGGCATCCAGCTTCACGTCAGCGACGTGTTCTGCAGGCAGCCGGATCCCGCGGCTCGGAACCTGCAGGGAGGGATGCTTGAGCCGGCGTCGGCTGACCCCGGCATCTGCTGCCTCCCGGAATGTAAAGGGCACCGAGCCGAGCGGCGCAGGGAGCGGCTCGGGTCTCTTCATCGACCCATCGTCGCAAATCCGAGCACCGCATTGCAGAGTTATCCACACGCCGCGGCCCGTGGCCCAACTGACTCGCAGCAGGGGCCGTTCTGAGCGCTCAAAACGGCCCCTGCTGCGAGCCAGTTGGGAGGGGCGGGCTACCCAGGCGCCTACTGGGCTGCGGCGAGGGATGCGAGGGTGGAGACCAGGAGGCGGCGCTCCACGACCTTGATGCGCTCGTGCAGGGAGTCCTCGGTCTCGCCGTCCTGGACCGCCACGGCTTCCTGGGCAATGATCGGCCCCGTGTCCACTCCGGCGTCGGCCCAGTGCACGGTGCAGCCGGTGACCTTCACGCCGTAGGCCAGGGCGTCGCGGACTCCGTGGGCGCCCGGGAAGGACGGCAGGAGCGCCGGGTGCGTGTTGAGGTATTTGCCGCCAAACGCGTCGATGAAGCCCGCACTGACAATCCGCATGAAGCCGGAGGAGACCACCACATCGGGGGCATACGCGGCGACAGTCTCGGTCAGGGCCGCGTTCCAGGCCGCCCGGTCCGGGTAGGCCTTGAAGTCCACCACGAACGTGGGAATTCCGGCGGCGGCGGAACGCTCCACCCCGAAGGTCCCCGGCCGGTCGGCGCCGACCGCGGCGATCTCGACGTCGAGCGCGCCGGACTTCACGGCATCGATAACTGCCTGGAGGTTGGAGCCGGTGCCGGAAACGAGGACAACTATGCGCATGGTCCTAGCTTATGGGGCCGCTCGCGTAGGCTGGAAAACATGAAATCCCCCACGGACTCCGGCGGCGGCGAGCCAGGCCGGAATCCGGGCGGCGCTGCGGCCAAAGAATCCCCGCAACTGACCCACACCCTGTTCCGGCTGTTCGTCGTCGCGGTCCTGGGCTCGTTCTTCGTCTTCCAGCTCGACGTCAACTACCTGTGGCTGACGGCCCTCCTCACGGTGGCCGGGATTGTGCTGGGCATCGTGGTGCTGATCCGGGCCGTGAAATACAAGGAATCGCGGCTTGTCCTGTTCGGCACGATTTCCGGGATGGTCGTCTCGGCCGTCATGGTGCTGGTGATCCTGGCCTCGACGCTGTTCTTCACCCAGATCCGCGACTACCAGCGGTGCGTCCGCCAGGCCCTCACGGAGCAGGCAACGTCGGCATGCCGGACGCAGCTGGAGCACTCCATGCCCACGCCGGTGCGCTAACCCCACGCGGTTAGCGGCTGTTGACCGCCTCGAGGTCCGCCTCACGCAGGTGCTGCTGGCGTTCCAGCCAGGGACCGGCAGCGTAACCAATCACGACGCCGATCCCCACTTCCGCGGCCACGAACAGTGCCGTGCGGAGCGGGTCGGGCCCGATTTCCGTCAGCCTCCCGATGCCGGCGGACCCGCGGGCCAGCCAGGCGAGCCCCGCCGCGAGCAGCCCGGCGACGGAGCCGATCACCGCGCCCAGTACCAGGGTGGACGCCGCGGCCGTAAACCAGCGGGCCCGGATCTTGATGGAGAGCCATTCGTCGAAGTGGTTCTCGCCCTCGCGCAGGAACCACCAGCCGGCCAGCACCCCGGCCAGCACCGGCACCACGAGTGCCACGAAGCCGAAGTCCAGCGACCCGGAGGGCAGCGCGGCGAACACTGGAATGGCCGGCAGCGGCCCGACGGCGGTCCCCAGCGGCCCGGCCAGCGAGCCGGCCCCCAGGGCGAACCCCGCGCCGGAGATCCAGGCCAGGCCAAAGACCACGAGGTTGGGCAGGAAGCCCAGCTGCAGGATGGTGAGGACGGCGCCGCCCGTGGCACCGGCGTCGAGCCCTTCATAGACGGCGACCACGAGGTTCCAGTGGATGAAGAGGTCGACGGCGAGCAGCGCCGCCGACATCGCCACGCTCGCCATGAGCGCCACCGACCCGGCGTTGATGGCCGAGCCCAGGTACGAGCCGGCCCAGCGGGAATGCTGGCTGGTGCGGGAAAGCCAGGCCACCGCGTCGACGCCGATCAGCCGGCTCCACGAGCCGGCCTCGCGGCGCGCACCGACCACCATGCCGAGCCCGAACGGAATGAGCGGGATCAAGGCGGCGGACCAGAGGCTGATGCCGACGTCGGCCGTGCGGCAGACAAAGCCGGTGGCGATCCCGAACCCCGCATACACGAGCCAGGAGCCGAGCAGCGCCTGCCAGAGCTGATCCGTATAGGAGGCGCGGGCTAGACGCCGGCCGGCGCGCCAGGCGAGCAGGAACGGGATGAGGGTCAGCCCCAGCGGAATGAGGGAGAGCGTGTCGGATTCCGGGTGTGCCGCGGACCCGGACCCCGGGGTGTCCAGCAGCAGGGGCACGCCGTGGATCAGCAGCCAGGCCTGGCCTGCCAGGCGGGCCAGGACGTCGAACCCGCCGTGCTGGAACCCGGCGTTGGCCCAGACCGTGACGATCGGCGCCACCACCACGAGCGCGGAGATGACGGCGGCCTGGGCAGACTCGAGGGCGCCCTGCAGCCACAGGGGCATGGGAAGGCCACGTTGTCCGGTCTGATCAGCGCGCAGTTTCATCGAGATCCATGGTGCCACGCGCCCGGCATCCGGCCGGTTTCCGACAGGCACAATGCACGGATCCGCGGAATTCGCCTGCCCCGGCCGCCGGAGCTTTTTCCACACCCGGGCCGTAAAATTGTAAATGTCCGCAATCAGTGGTTGGAGGCAGAAATGACTACCGCATCTCCTCATGCCCATGGCGTTCATTTTGGTCGGACAGATGTACAGAACGTTGGCATGGGTGTAGGTATCGTCCTTATCGTCGTGGGCATCTTGGGGTTCATCCCGGGCATCACGACGAACTACAGCGAACTAAGGTTCTTCGGGCCTGATTCCAAGGCCCTGTTCCTGAACCTGTTCCAGGTGTCGATGTTGCTGAACATCGTTCAGCTCGCGATTGGCGCCGCCGGCCTGACCATGTCCCGGACCGCCATGGGCGCCCGGAATTTCCTCATGGGCTCCGGCCTGCTGTACATCGTCCTGGGCATTTACGGGTTTATCGTCGGCGTGAATTCGGCGGCCAACTTCCTGTCGCTGAACACCATGGACAATTGGGCCTTTATGGTGATGGGCATCGTGATGGCCGGCGCTGGCTGGCTGATGACAAGGCACCTCGAAGAAGACGCACAGACCCGGTCATCAACCCCCGGGACCTAGGGAGCCGCGAATGAGTAACGTTTCATAGATTCGAAAAAATTCGTACTACCTGCTGGTGCAGTGGCTTAGCGGAAACGCGGCGGCTGCACCAGCTTTCCGTGTGCCCGGCCAATATCCGGCCACTGTCCGTGGAGGGACGACGGCGGGCCGTCCGGCACGCAAGAAGGCCGGGACTCTGGCGGTCCCGGCCTTCCGTAATGCTCGTAATGCGTAACGGCAATCAGATTGCCGCCCTTGCCGCCCTGCTACGTGGCGCTTTCCTCCACGCGGGGCGGAAAGGTGTCCCACTCCGTTTCCGCGGCCCGCATCCAGGGAAAGGGCAGCAGTTCCTTGATCCGCACCTTGCCCACCGTGCCCTCGGCGTCGACCAGGACGGACGTCTCGGTCCCGTAGGAGCGCAGCAGTTCACGGCAGAGGCCACAGGGGTTCGTGACCTGGGGCTGTCCCTGGCCGTCCATGCTGACAGCCACCACGGAGTGGATGGATGCCTCCTGCGCCATGCGGGCATTGGCGAGGGCGCTGGATTCGGCGCACACATTGAGTCGTTTTGCGCCGATGTGCAGTCCGAGGTAGATGGCCCCCGACTCACCGCGCATGGCGGCGGCCACCCGGTGGTTCTCGCTGTGATGGGCGGTCAGCAACAGCCCGCGAGCTGCCTCGAAAAGCTCCACGTCTGACGCGTCCAGTGCAAAGGAGATCGCGTTTGCCTCCACTCCGCGTCGGTCCGGGCGACTGGCGTCCATGAGCGTTCCCACTTTCCGTTTCTGCTTCCTGTGTTCGTGACGGTGTTCGAAGCTGCGTAACTTACCTGCCGATGAAGATGCCGTTTTTCTTCCGGGCGAGCAGGTAGAAGACGATGCTGAGCGCCGACAGGACGGCCACGTAAACGGGGAAGATCCAGGACGCGTTCATGGACTGGAGCCAGACCAGGAGATAGGAGGCCGTGCCGCCGAAGAGGGCGACGCCCAGGCCGTAGCCGAGCGCGGTGCCGGCACCGCGGCAACCCTTCGGCATCAGGGAGCTGGTGACCACGTTGTACAGGGTCATGTTCAGGACCAGGACCACCGAGCCGCCGAGCAGGACGGCGGCGAAGCCGGCGATGCCGGGCTTGACGTACATCAGCATCAGGAAGACGGACGGAATGGCCAGCGCGCGGGTGATCAGGAACCACTTGGACATCGACTTGCCGTCAGCGACCTTGCTGATGATGAGGCTACCGACAACCAGCACGACGCCCAGGATGGTGGTGAGCGCGAAGACGGCCGTTGCGTCCTCCTTGAAGCCGGTGCGGGCCGCCGTCGGGAGGCCGGTGTTCCAGGCGTAGTTGTAGGCCTGCGCCGCGCCGACGACGAACGTGATGGCCAGGACGCTGAGCCAGTGCTTGCGCACTCCGCCCCAGACGGTTTTGGCGGAGTTGTTCGCCAGTTCTTCCGGCTTCATGGTTTCAGGAAGCGTCCGGCGAAGGTAGACAACGACGAAGCCGAAGGCCGCGCCCACAATGAACGGCACACGCCATCCCCAGTCGGCCATGACGGCCCCGCCGAGCATCAGGGACGACAGCCAGCTGACCAGCGAGGCGAGCAGGATGCCTGCGTTGACGTAGAAGGAGATGATGCCGGCGACAAAGCCCTCGCGTCCCTCGGGGACGAGTTCGACGGCGTGGGCGGTGGACAGCGGAGCTTCAACACCGGTGGAGATGCCCTGGACGATGCGGCAGACCAGCAGGATGACGCCGGCCGCGGGGCCAATCTGGTCATAGGTCGGCGACACGGCAATGATCAGGGTGGTGACTGCCATCATCATGATGGACCAGAGCATCACCCGGCGTCGTCCGATCCTGTCGGCGAACGTGCCGAGGAGGATTCCGCCCAGCGGGCGGAATGCGAAGCCGACGGCGAAGACTGCCAGGGCGCTCAGTGTTGCGGCAACAGGGTCCTGCGACGGGAAGAACTTTGGTCCGATGAAAGCCGACAGAAGGCCGAAGACCATCCAGTCGTACCACTCCAGGGTGTTCCCCAGCCCGAGGCCCAGCAGCCCGCGGCGTACTTCCGGAGAGAGCCGGGACTTCCGGCCGCTCTCTACGTCAATCTTGACGACGGTGTCAGTCATGATACTTTTCCTTCCCCCTCGCCTTCGGGGCGCGGGAGGGTACGGATCACCGGCGGACGCCCTCATGGGGTCGCCGGTAATCGAAACTATCGTTTGGCTTGGTCCGCAGAGCGGGACCGGTTCACCTCATGGGAGGTGAGTTAGCCCAGATAGCTACGCATGCCTCTTCGTAGCGATTGAATGCAAACGGGCCATCCAGCTCGGCACCAAGGCACGGATCTTGGAAGATCGTTTCCTTAGTTGGCCGGCCAGCATCAGGCTTGCGGATGGATTGGCAGATGCCACTGCATCAGTACAAGGGAACGATCACGAACGCGGGCCGGGCGCACCTTCCGCCAGAAGGTCGTTGCGCCCCATCTCTGTTCGCCTGGCGTCGAACCCTTAGTGTTGCGGCTCACACAACTATATTGAAGATATTCACAGAGTCAATGGTTTTGCGGAAAGTGCGGCCCCACCTCGAACGATGCCGACCCGGGGATGCGGGCGCCGCAAGAATTTTCCCAAAACCATTGATTCGCTAAAAGTTTTCACTATAGTTATGTGTGTCAGCTCACCGAGAGAAAGTCGGACCATGGCCAACGAAAGCGTCACGGGATCCTCCCCAGCCGGCACGAGCGTCCTTCTTGCCACCGTAGGCAACAAGGTCCGCAACATGCGCAAAGACAAAGGGATGACCCTCGCCAAGCTCTCGGAAGTCACTGGCCTCAGCCCGGCGATCGTAAGCCAGATCGAACGCGGCCTGGCCAATCCGTCCTTCACCACCTTGGCACAGCTGGCGCACGGCCTGGACATCCCCGTAGGGAAGTTCTTCCTCGGGCAGGAAGAAACCAGGTCCCCCGTGGTCCGCAAGGCCGAGCGGCGAAACCTCAAAGGCGTCACCAAGAAGTCCGTGGGCGAGGCGGTCTATGAACTGCTCACCCCCGACCTCAACGGTGCGCTGGAGGCCCAATGGATCGTGAGTCCGCCAGGCCACGACACCAGCGCCACACCTTTCCGGCACAGCGGAGAGGAATTCGGCATCGTTCTCTCCGGCCGGAAGGACATCTTCCTGGACGGCGAGAAGTACACCCTCGAAGAAGGCGATTCGATCACCTTCTCCTCGGATACGCCCCACTGGTACAAAAACAGCTACGAAGAGGTATGCGTAGCGATCTGGGTTAACGCACCTCACGCGTGGTGATCCACCGGCTCTAGCCGCCGTCGCCATTCCCCGGTTCCGACACCAAAGGTGTCCTCCGGGACAATTTCCACACCCGCAGCCAGGTCCGCAAGGGACCGCGCTGCGTCATACCCTCTGCCGGGTGGATTTCGCGGTCAGCGTCGCCGCGCGCTCCTCCTGAGCACCGTCTTCTACGTCACCGGCCGCCGTTCCAACGGCACTTTTGCCGGAAAAGTAAGGATCCCCCATGAACCCGTCTACAGCCATGTCTTCGCTGGAACTCAGCACCACCACGGCGGACCTCACCGCCCCCGTCATCTCCCGCTCCGACGTCCTGGTGGTCGGCGGCGGCCCCGCAGGTGTGGCCGCCGCCGTCACCGCGGCACGCTCCGGCGCCTCCGTCACCCTGCTGGAGCGCTACTCTTCCCTCGGCGGCCTCGCCTCCGGCGGCATGGTCCTGGTGCTCGACGACATGATCAACGGCCAGGAAATCACCGTCACCGGCATCGTGTCCGAGTACGTCGAGCGGCTCCAGAAGCTGGGCCTCGCGATCGTCCCGCCGGCCGATGACCGCAAGACCTCCGAGGAACTGTGGAACAAGTGGGGCCGCTACGGCACCTTCGACTTCCACTCCCACACCACCCCCAAGCCGGTCTGCTACGCCGCAGCCTTCGATCCCGACGGCTGGAAGCGCGTCTCCAACGACCTCGTCCGCGAAGCCGGCGTCAACCTCCGCCTGCACTCCTGGTTCTCCCGCCCCATCGTGGACAACGGCGTCATGAAGGGCGTCATCTGCGAGACCAAGTCCGGCCCCCAGGCCTTCATGGCCGACATCGTCATCGACACCACGGGCGACATCGACGTCGCCTCCCGGGCCGGCGCCAGCTACGTCAAGGACAGCTACCTCACCACGCTGGTCTTCCGGCTCGGCAACGTTGACACCAACGCCGCGGAGGCCTTCGAACAGGCCAACCCGAAGGAAGCCCGCGCCATCAACCGCAAGATCAAGCGCCTCCTCGGCGGGGCCTGGGAACTGTGGTGGCTCAAGACCCCCATCGACGGCGTCGTCTGGTGCAACGCACCCCACATGACCGGCTTCGACGGCGTGGACCCGGCGGACATGACCGCCGCCGAGTTCGCCGCCCGCGACCGCATCACCGAGGCCGTGGACTACGTCCGCGCCAACCTGCCCGGCTTCGAGAACTGCTACATGCTCGACGTCGCGTCCCAGATGGGCGTCCGGCAGACCCGCCTGCTCGAGGGCGAGTACGTCATGACCAAGGACGACGTCACCTCCCGCCGGCACTTCGCGGACACCGTGGCCCGCGGCCGCGACTACTACTACCCCTACCGCTCGCTGCTGCCCAAGGAAGTGGACCAGCTGCTCGTGGCCGGCCGCCACTACTCCGCCACCCCCGAGGCGCAGAAGATGTCCCGCGAGATCCCGCCCTGCATGGCCATGGGCCAGGCCGTCGGCGTCGCCGCCGCGCTGGCGATCCAGAACGGCACACTCGTCCGCGACGTCTCCGCGCTCGACATCCAGCAGGGCATGCGCCGGCACGGCGCGGACCCGGGCGACGTCCCGTCGTCGAACGCCACGCTTGACGTGGACGCGGTGGTGGGGGCATGAGCACCGTCATCGAGGAACTGTTCAACGCAGAATCAACGGCGGAAGGCACGACGGCGGCCCCCGCCGCCGCCACGGAAGCCGCCGGCACCCCGCTCCCCCTGGACGGGATCAAGATCGTCGACTTCACCCAGGTGTTCATGGGCCCGTCCTGCACCCAGCTCCTGGGCGACTACGGCGCGGACATCATCAAGGTGGAACGCCCGGGCGCCGGGGACATCTCCCGCAACTCGTTCCCGGACAAGGACGGCCAGGACAACCCGATCTTCCTGTCCATCAACCGGAACAAGCGCAGCATCTCGGTGGACACCCGCACCGCGGAAGGCAAGGATGTGCTCCGCCGGCTGCTGGCCGACGCCGACGTGGTGGTCAGCAACTTCCGCTCCGGCGTGATGGAGCGGATGGGCTTCGGCTACGAGGACCTCAAGGAGCAGAACCCGGGCATCATCTGGGCCTCCGGCACGGGCTTCGGCCCCGAGGGCCCCTACTCGCACAAGGGCGGCCAGGACGCGATCGCCCAGGCCTACTCGGGCGTCATGTGGCGGCGCGAGTCGGAGGACATGAAGCCGTCGATCTACCCCACCACGCTGTGCGACTACATCACCGGCATGCACCTCATGCAGGGCATCCTGCTGGCGCTGCGCACCCGGGAATCCGCCGGCGTCGGGCAGAAGGTGGAGGTGACCATGTACGACTCCATGCTGCACCTGCAGATGCAGGAGGCCTGCATGCAGCTCAACCGCGGCTACGAGGTCAACTGGGGCGCCATGCCGCTCAGCGGCGTCTTTGAAACCACCGACGGCGCCGTCTGCATGGTGGGCGGCTTCACCCCCGACCCGCTGGCCCGCATTTCGGAGGCGCTGGGCCTGGACGAGGACCTCACGCTGCGGCCCGAGTTCGCCAGCCTTGAACAGCAGTTCCAGCACAAGCCGGCGCTGCAGGCGATCTTCCGCGAGCGCATCGCCACCAACACCACCGAATACTGGACCTCCCGGCTCGAGGACCAGGGGCTGCTCAACGCCCCCGTGCACACCCTGGAACAGACCCTGGCCGACGCGCAAACGCACGCCAACGGCATGATCGTCGAGGCCGAACACCCCGGCGTCGGCACCGTGAAAATGCTCAACGCCCCCATCCGGCTCTCCGCCACCCCGCCCACCATCCGCCGGGTGGCCCCGCGGCTCGGCGAACACAACGTCGAGGTGCTGCTGGAGAACGGGTTCGACGCCGAGACCATCGAGCGCCTGCAGGAACTGGGGGTGCTCCGGTGACCGCCACAGCAGAGACCACGGCCACAGTCCAAAACACAGCGGACCAGGTCACCCTGACCATCGAGAACCACATCGCCACGGTGGTCATCGACCGCCAGCACGTCCTCAACGCCGTCGACGGCCGCGCCCAGGCCAGGCTCAACGAAATCTGGGACCAGCTGGAAGCCGACCCCGGCGTCCGGGCCGTCGTCATCACCGGCGCCGGGACCCGCGCCTTCTGCGTCGGGGCGGACATGTCCGCTGCTGCCGTGGACAAGACCGGCCTCCAGTACTGGGCCGGCCTCGATCCGAACGGCTTCGGCGGGCTCAGCCTGCGCACCACGCTGGACGTGCCGGTGATCGCCAAGGTCAACGGCTACGCGCTGGGCGGCGGCATGGAAATCGTGCTCGGCGCGGACATCGTGGTCGCCGCGGACAGCGCGCGCTTCGGGCTGACGGAACCGCGCGTCGGGCGTTTGGCGCTCGACGGCGGCATCCACCAGCTGGTGCGCCGCATCCCGTACACCCAGGCGATGGGCATGCTCCTGACCGGGCGGAAGGCCGAGGCCGCGGAAATGCAGGCGATGGGCCTGGTCAACGAGGTGGTCCCCGCGGAGGAGCTCGACGCCGCCGTGCAGCGCTGGCTGGATGCGATCCTCGCCTGCGCCCCCACCTCCGTCCGGGCCGTCAAGCAGATGGTCACCCGGACCGGGCACCTCACGGCCACCGAGGCCCGCGGGCTCCGGCTGCCGGCCCTCATGGCGGCGCTGGACAGCGAGGACTCGGCCGAAGGTGTGCGCGCCTTCCAGGAGAAGCGCCCGCCGGTCTGGCCCGGACATTAGAGATTCGGGCATTAGAGATTCGGACATCAGGACTGCAGCCACTAGGGATGCAGCCACTTTGGGACAACGAACTAAGGAGAATCCAATGCGGGAGTCACTGACACCCGGCGTGTGGGGCGTCGTCGCGACGCCGTTCCAGGGCAGCAGCCTGGACGTGGACCTGGACAGCCTGGCCGGGCTCGTGGAACGCTACGAGGCCATCGGCGCCACCGGCCTGACGGTCCTGGGCGTCTTCGGCGAGGCCGCCGCGCTGACCTCCGCGGAGCGCGCGCAGGTCCTGGAAACCGCCGTCGAATGCACACAACTGCCGCTGGTAGTGGGCGTGACCGCGCTGGCCACCCGGCCTGCCATCGAGGAAATCCAGGCCGCCCAGGCCATCGCCGGCGAGCGCCTTGCCGCCGTGATGGTCCAGGCCAACTCGCTGCGGGCGGACACGGTGATCCGGCATCTGGACGCCATCCACCGGGCCACCGGCGCCAAAGTGGTCCTGCAGGACTACCCGCTCGCCAGCGGCGTCAGCATCACCGCCCAGTCCCTCATGACCGTGGTTCAGGCCTGTAGCTACGTGATCGCGGTCAAGGCCGAGGCGCCGCCCACGTCCGTGGCGATCGGACAACTGACCGCAGCCCTCGACGTCTCGGTGTTCGGCGGCCTTGGCGGACAGGGGCTGCTGGACGAGCTCATGGCCGGCGCCGCCGGTGCGATGACCGGGTTCTCCTACCCCGAAGCGCTCATCGCCTGCGTGCGGGCGTGGCAGGCCGACGGCTACGGGGCCGCCCGCGATGCCCTGCTGCCTTACCTGCCGCTGATCAACTTCGAGCAGCAGGCCCGGATCGCCCTGGCGGTCCGCAAGGAATGCCTGCACCAGCGCGGACTCATCGCCGACCCCGGCGTTAGGACCCCGGCGTCGCCGTTCCCGGAGGTCCTCCGGCCGGCCCTGCTGGCCCACCTCGCCGAGGCGGCCGAGGCCCTCGAATCCGGTGCGACAACAACGCCGGCCCTCGCGACGGCGGGGAGGAACTGATGGATCTCGGAATCAGCGGGAAGACCGCTTTCGTGGCCGCTTCCACCGGCGGACTCGGCCTCGCCATCGCCCGCGCCCTCGCCGCCGAAGGGGCCCGCGTGGCCATCACCGGACGGCGCCAGGTCCGCGCCAAGGAGATCGTCGCCGGGCTGACGGCAGAGGGTCACAGCGCCGTCGCCATCGAAGCGGACCTCAGCACCGCCGACGGCGTGGCAGCCGCCGTCGAACAGACTGTGGCGGAACTGGGCCCCATCGACATCCTCGTCCTCAACGGTCCCGGACCGAAGCCCGGGGCGGCCGCCACGCTCGGCGCCGACGACATCGCCGCCGCGTTCGAACAACTCGTCAAACCGCACCACGCCCTGGTCTCGCACATCCTGCCCGGCATGCGGGAACGGCGCTGGGGACGGATCCTGGCCGTCGGATCCAGCGGCGTCGTGGCCCCGCTGCCCAACCTTGCCGTGTCCAACACCGGCCGCGCCGCACTGGCCGGCTACCTCAAGACCCTCGCCGCCGAGGTGGCCCTGGACGCCGTCACGGTCAACATGCTCCTGCCCGGCCGCATCGCCACGGACCGGGTGGCGGAACTCGACCACGCCGCCGCCAAGCGCCGCGGCACCACGCCCGAGGAAATCCAGCTCGAATCCCGCAAGACCATCCCCGCCCGCCGCTACGGCGAACCCGAGGAATTCGGCGCCGCCGCCGCGTTCCTCTGCAGCGCCCCGGCCTCCTACATCACCGGCGTGGCACTGCGGTGCGACGGCGGCCTGATCCGCGGGCTCTAGCCCCGCCTCCCTTTTCTTCCAGACCACTCTTCAGAAGGAACCCCATGACTTCCACGGCAACAGACCTGTCCACTGCAACCGAGACCCCCACCGGGCGCGACCTCATCACCGCCCGGCACCTCATCAACGGCGAATGGCTCGGCGAGGCGGACACCGAACGCATGAATCCCGCCCGCCCCGGCGAGCTCGCCGCGCTCTCCCCCAGCGGCACCGCGGCCGACGTCGATGCCGCCATCAGCGCCGCCACCGCCGCCCAGCCGGGCTGGGCCGCCCTGCCCGCCCCCGCCCGCGGCGCCATCCTCATGGCCGCCGGCGACCTCCTGCTGGACCGCCAGGCCGCGATCGCCGGGGACCTCGTCCGCGAGGAAGGCAAGACGCTCGCCGAGGCCAAGGGCGAGGTCAAGCGCGCCTCGGACGTGCTGCGGTTCTTCGGCTCGCTCGGCTGGGCCGCCACCGGCGAGGTGCTGCCCAGCGGCCTGCCGGACACCACCATCACCACCCGCCGCGAGCCGCTCGGCGTCGTCGGGCTCATCACGCCGTGGAACTTCCCCATCGCCATCCCGGCCTGGAAGTCCGCCCCGGCGCTGATCAGCGGCAACGCCGTGGTCATCAAGCCGGCCGAGCTCACCCCGCTCTCCGCCACCCACCTGGCCCGCGCCCTGCAGGACGCCGGGCTGCCCGCCGGGGTGTTCAACGTGGTCCACGGCAAGGGCCGCGTGGTGGGCGACGCCCTGGCCCGCGACCCCCGGATCGCCGGGCTGTCCTTCACCGGCTCCACAACCGTGGGCCTGGGCCTGCAGGAGATCCTGAACGCCCGCCGCGCCCGGGTGCAGCTGGAAATGGGCGGCAAGAACGGCGTCCTGGTCCTGGACGACGCCGATCCCCGCAAGGCCGCCAAGGTGGTCGCCGCCGGTGCGTTCGGGCTCACCGGCCAGGCCTGCACCGCGACCTCCCGCGTCTACGTCACCCCCGGCATCCGGTCCGCGTTCCTCGAAGCCCTCACCGAGGAAGCCGCCGCCTACACCCCCGGCGACGGCCTCGGCCGGGACGGATCGGCCGGCGCCGCGATGGGCGCCGTCGTGAGCAGCCAGCAGTTCGAACAGAACCAGGCGGCGGTGCGCACCGCCGTCGAACGCGGCGCCACGCTGCTGCACGGTGCCTACGAAGACGGTGCCTACGACGGCGGCGCGGACGCCGGCTTCCTGTTCCCGGCCGCGATCCTCACGGATCTGCCGTTCGACGACGCCGCCGTGACCGAAGAGATTTTCGGACCCGTGGTGGCCGTCCTCGAGGTCCCGGACTACGAGGCCGGACTCGCCGCGATCAACGATTCCCGCTACGGCCTCACCGCCGGCATCTGCACCGACTCCCTGGCGTACGCCACCGACTTCGCCGCGCGCGCCCAGGCCGGCGTCATCAAGGTCAACCGTCCCACGGCGGGCCTGGACCTGAACGTGCCGTTCGGCGGCGTCAAGGACTCCTCCACCAACACGTTCCGCGAGCAGGGGAAGTCGGCACTGGACTTCTTCACGTGGGGCAAGACCGTCTACACGGGTGTGTAGCCTGCCATGACGTACGTGATCGCGCAGCCCTGCGTGGATGTGAAGGACAAGGCCTGCATCGACGAATGCCCGGTGGACTGCATCTACGAGGGCGAACGCTCGCTCTACATCCACCCGTCCGAGTGCGTGGACTGCGGCGCCTGCGATCCGGTGTGCCCGGTCGAGGCCATCTATTACGCGGACGACGTCCCGGACGAGTGGGCCGACTACGTGCGCGCCAACGTGGAGTTCTTCGAGGAGCTGGGGTCGCCGCAGGGCGCCTCGGCCCTCGGGAACCTGCACCGCGACCACCCCGTGGTGGCGGACGCGCCCGCGCCGGCCGGCGCCGCCGGCTGACCCTGACGGCTGACCCAGTGACTTATGGCTCTAGTCGCCGGGGGCACGGTTGAGGACCATCACAAGGGTCAGGACTGTGCCCGGCCAGGGGCATCCTCCGACCCCGAGTGCAAACCCGACCTGCAAGAAGGACCGTCATGTCGGTGGCCTGGATTCGCGCTTCGTCCCGCCGGCTCACGGCCGTGGTCGTCACCGTCGTGCTCACGGCGGCCTTGGGCGCGTGCAGTCCCGGGCCGGCGCCGCCGGCCCAGCCACTCCAGCCCGATTCCGGCTACCGCGCGGTGCTCGAGGAGTTCAGCAGGAGAATGCTCGACGACGGCGCCCCCGCCGTGCTGATCCAGATGCGCGTGGGCGGGGACGAATGGTCCGCGGCGTACGGTGTCCGGAACCTGGACGGCGGCTCCCGGGCCGAGACAACGGACCCTGTGCACGTCGGCGGCGTCACCAAATCGATGGTGGCGGTCTGCGTGCTCAAGCTGGTTGAGGAGGGCCGGGTCCAGCTGGACGCGCCGGTCAGCGCCTACCTGCCGGACTTCAACCAGATCACCCACGCCCCGGGACCCGTCACCGTCCGCCAGCTGCTGCAGCACCGTTCCGGGATGCCGTCCGTGGACGGGCCGCTGTACGATCCCGCCACCGTGCAGCAGGCCCTGACCACCAAAGTCAGCCTGGCGGACCTGCTGGCCATGGCCGGCCGCATCTCCTGGCAGGCAAAGCTCGCCCAGGGATTTGAGTACTCCAACTCGAACTACATTGCCCTGGCGCTGATCGTGGAGCGCCTGCGGAGCCGGCCGATCGGCGAGGTGATCCGCACCGAGATCATTGAGCCGCTCGGGTTGACCGGAACCTCGATGACGGCGGCCGGGCCCCCGCCGTCGTCCATGGTCCACGGCTACATCACGCTGGACAGCAAACAGCTCGACGTCACGTACCCGGCGGCCCAGATCGGCAACGCCGCCGGCGGCATGGTGTCCTCCGTGGCGGACATGAACACGTTCTACCGCGCCTTGCTGCAGGACCGGCTGCTCACGGCCGACACGATCACGCAGATGCAGAGCCCGCTCTACGCCAGGTACGGGCTCGGGGTGGTCCGCTGGAACGACCTCTGCACGAACGATTTCTACTATGGCCATCCCGGCGACGTTCCCGGCTACGGCACCATCGCCATGTCCAGCTCGGACGGAACCCGGCAGCTCGCCATGGCCGTGGCCTTCCCGCCGGAACCGCTCCAGTCCGGCGCCCCGCGCATCCTGCAGGAAATGCAGGCCATCGCGGAGGATACCCTCAACGCCACGTGCCAGACCGGGCCGTCGGCGCCCGTCCAGGCTGCCGCGGGCAGTCCGGGTGGCGACGCGTCAGGCTACGTGACACGACGGCAAGAGTCACTGCGACAATAGGCAGATGACAGCCATCATCCTCGTCTGGAACCCGGACGAATGGAACGCGTGGACCTACCCGGCAGTCCTGGACGAGGTGGCCGAAACCGGCTGGTACCTGGCCAGCTGGGAGGTGGGCGGGGTGGACGCGGGCGGCTTCGGCGTGGGCGGCCGGGCGGAGTTCGCCGCCTCCGGCACGGAGGCGTGGCTCGTGCTCCAGGGCCGCCACGGGCGCGGCCTGATCGGGCACGGCGTCATCGTCTCGGAGCGGCCGGCGCCCCGCCTTTCGGAACCGGACTCCCCAGCACCGGACTCCGCAGCACGAGACG
>ENA-OWNT01002989-OWNT01002989.1-seawater-metagenome-genome-assembly--contig:-NODE-2989-length-16622-cov-3.008583_pt1 | contig 16622 bp, 16 predicted proteins | sample MGYA00238136_ERZ651165 | MGnify/ENA primary metagenome ERZ651165 (study PRJEB26861, sample SAMN08777766) | seawater metagenome | isolation source: coastal seawater | place: USA: Florida | collected...
TTCCTGCGCCGAAGACCCGTGCCTGCCTGACTGGCAGAATAGGCTTCCGGCGCAGGAAGGGAGATTACCATCCGCAGGCTTTTCTCAACATGCCGCAGAATTCCGAACCAGCTTCAAACAGGATTTGAAAGAACGCAGCGGCACCCCATCCCGTTTCTATTGGCCCGGGTCTACTGGCTTTCATTCAAGATGATGGTGGCGATCTGCGTCCCTGATCCGACCCCCAGCTTGCCATAGGCCCGCTTGCGGTATGTCACAACGGTCGAGGCCGCGATGTCGAGGTCAGCCGCGATCGCCTCGGCCTTCCTCCCCGACAGGATGCCCTCGCAAACCGCCCGCTCACGCTCGCTTAGCACGGCAAGGGCCGGCGGGCCCGATGTCTCCCCCGAACGCTCGAAATGCACCAGCACCAGACGCCCCAACAGGCGCGCCACATCCTCGGTCGGGGCTCCGGCGCCCGGTTTCGCCTGGTACAGGCTCACGAAAAGCCGCAAGCTCTCGCCCGCCGCTAAAAGCGTCGTCTTGGCCCTTAGCCCCACCTCGTCGAAGAAGATCCGCCGGTAGTCGGGGCTCATCCCTTCGGCAATCTGATCCAGATGCCGGACGGCTACCGCCCCGGGCGCGAGCGCCCGCAGTTCCGGCAGCAGCGGGTCCTGGTGGAACCAGCCGTCGAGGTAGTTCGCCGCCAGCGTCCCGGCCAGCGCGCCCTTGCTGAAATGGCGGGACAACAGGCAGCGCGCCCGCGTCTCCTCGATGGCAAAGACCATGATCTGCTCGACCGCCAGCGTCTCGACGAAATCCGCAAACGCCGGAGCAAACCCGTCCGACCCGATCCGGGCAAGACACAGCTCGACATGTTCCGCGAAGGTCGTCATGCCTTCCCCTAGCATGTCCCCCCCGAAAGAGGACAGACCCCGCCCGGCGTCGCGGCTAGAACCACGCCCGAGACCAGGAGGACGCGCAGATGAGACCTGCAGGACGTGGCGAGACCGACTCGCTCTATTTCGACTACCCCCACTTCCCGCCGCCTTCGGCGCGCGAGCGCCTCTCGGCCCCCTGCCCCGTCGCCATCGTCGGGGCCGGTCCTGTCGGCATGACCGCGGCCCTCGCGCTCGCCCGCGAAGGGGTGGCCTCGGTTCTGCTCGACGCGAAATCCACCTTCAACGACGGCAGCCGCGCCATCTGCGTCTCCCGCTCCAGCTTTCGTATCCTCGACCGCATCGGCGCGCTGGCACCCTTCCTCGACAAGGCCCTGCCCTGGACCACCGGGCGCAGCTTCTATCGCGGCCAGCAGATCCTCGAGTTCGACATGCCGGACGGGCCGGGAGAGAAGTTCCGCCCGATGTACAACATCCAGCAGCAGTTCATCGAACAGTACCTCTGGGACGCCGTCGCGCGCGAGCCGCTGATCGACGCCCGCTGGCAGAGCCGAGTCACCGGGGTAACCGACACGCCCTCCGGCGTCACGCTTCAGGTCAGTGATCCGATGGGGAGCTATGATCTGCCTGCCAACTGGGTTCTTGCTGCCGATGGCGCTCGCAGCACCCTCCGGGGCCTGCGCGGGTTGCGCCTCCGGGGCGAGAACTACGAAGGCCGCTACGTCATCGCCGATGTCCGGATGCGTCACGAATACCCCACCATCCGCCGCGCGCTCTTCGACCCCGACTGCCGCCGCGGCGGCACGGTCCTCGTCCACCGCCAGCCCGACGACATCTGGCGGATCGACTACCAGCTCCGCGATGGCGAGGACGAGGCAGAAGCGATCCGCGAAGACACCGTTCGGGCCTCGGTCGCCGCCGTCCTTGGCGAGATCGGGCACAGCGGCGACTGGGAACTGGAGTGGTGGAGCATCTACTCCGCCAACACCCTCGCGCTCGACGACTACCGCGACGGCCGCATCATCTTCATCGGCGACAGCGCCCACATCGTCCCGATCTTCGGTGTGCGCGGGCTGAACAACGGGCTGGCCGACGCCGACAACATCGGCTGGAAGCTTGGCTGGGTCCTGCGGGGCGACGCACCCGAAACCCTGCTCGACAGCTATACCCCCGAACGGCGCGGCGCGACCCTCGATGTCTTTACAAACGCGTCGAAATCCGCCCGCTTCATGACCCCGCCGAGCCCTGGCTGGCAGCTGATGCGCGACGCGGCTTTGAACCTGGCCCTGACCCATCCCTTCGCGGGCGAACTCGCCAACCCGCGCCAGATGGCCGCCTACACCTACGCCGACAGCCCGGTGATCCAGCCCGACAGCCCCGGGTGCGAGGGCGGCCCGGTCCCCGGTGCCTTCCTGCCCGAGGCGCGGGTGGGCGACGGCTTCCTCTCCGACCTCGCCGGCCCCGGGTTCACCCTGCTGCTGTTCGACGAGACCGCCGCCGCGGCCTATGCCGATCTCGGCCTGACCGTCGCAACAGTCCCCACCGCGTCCGAGGCCGCACGCCTTCTCGCTGCCGACCGCTCCAGCGCCTACCTCCTGCGCCCCGACACCCATATCGCCGCGCGCTGGCGCCACCCCACCCCGGCGCTCGTCCGCGATGCGCTGCGCCTTGCCCTCACAGGAGAGCCCGCATGACCCCGAGCGAAGTCGAAACCGTCTACGAAGCGCTCGCCCGCCAGATCGACGCCACCCCACCGAACCTGCGCGAGCTGTTCCTCGCCAAACTGACCCTGCTGCTGGCCCACGAACTGGGCGACGCGATCCGCGTCACACACCTCGTCACCGAGGCCGCCCAATCCCTCGACGCCTGACGCGGCGCGATTGCGCGCCGCCTTTGCCTCGGGTTAGGCTCTGTTCTGATGCAGGACCGATCCCGCCCCGTGCCCCCTTCCCAGAAAGTGCTCTCCGACAACACGCGGCGGGCCTACAGTGCCGATTGGGCCGGATTCACCCGCTGGTGCCGTCTGAATGGCTCCACCCCCCTGCCCCCCTCGCCCGAGGTTATTAGTCTCTATCTTAGCCATTTGGCCGGATCCCAGGGCGACGGTCGGCCGCTCTCACTCGCCAGCATCGAGCGGCGGCTTTCCGGTCTGGTCTGGAACTACGCACAGCGAGGCTTTGTCCTTGACCGGCAGGCGCCGCCCATTGCCACCGCGCTGACCACGATCCGCGAACGCATGACCCGGCCACCCGCGCGCAAGGATACCATCGGCACGGAAGAGGTGCGCGCGATGGCCGCCACCCTCCCGCATGACCTGCGCGGTCTGCGCGATCGCGTCATCCTGCTGATCGGTCACTCCGCAGCCCTGCGCCGGAGCGAGATCGTCAGTCTCGACCTCGACGGGCCAGATAGGATCACCCCGGCCGGGGCGCAGCTTCGCCTCGGCAACCGGACCCTCGAAATCCCCCGCGCCGCATCCGACCGCAACTGTGCCGTGGCGGCCCTCGAAAGCTGGCTACGGTTCGCCGGGATCACCTCCGGGCCGATCTTCGTCCGCATCTCGCGCGACGGAAAACGCGCCCTCGCCGCGCGTCTGAGTGACAAGCATGTCGCGCGACTGGTCAAGCGAACGGCGCTGGATGCCGGGCTACGCCCCGACCTGCCGGAACGCGAGAGAACTAGACTCTATGCAGGGGAATCTCTGCGCGGGGGCCCATCTCCTCAGGATTGAACCGCCTCGTCGAACAGCCCCGGTTCCATCTCTTCCCAGAAGGCATCGATGCGCCGGGCGTTCAGCGGCGACATCCACCCGTGCTTCTCGAAATCCTGCCGCGACGCCTCGTCCGGCAACTGCCCCAGGAACATGCGCTTGTCGGCGTCCCGCTGCGTTGGCGTGCGGCGCTTGACCATGTCGAGGACCCGCTTCAGCCGCTCGGTGTTCGCGCTCGGTGTCGCGGGCGCCGCCTCGACACTCTCTTCGGTGAAATCACCCTCTAGGGCGGCACTCAGATACCCAACTTTGCTGCGCACGTTCTTGCGGGTCTCGACATAGTCGAGCTTGGCCGCCACCTGCGTCTCGCCATGCACCGAAAGCCACTGCCGCGCCAGTCGGTCGCTGACCCCATGCTCGCGCAGCCGCGAATAGACCGCGCCGTGCCGCATCCCCTCGCCGTCGTCGATGTCGAGGATCGCCAGCTGAGGGTTCTCCTTGATCCGAAACCGGATCTCGGTAACCACCCTGCCCTGCTTGCGGGTTTCGGGCGTCACGATGATGTTGCTGGTCTTGTTGACCTCGGCCACCGCCGGTTTGATGACCTTCGCGTTCAGGTGCTTGAAGGTCTCGTAATAGCTTGACCCGTCTAGCCCCATCAGCCGCCGGAACAGGTCCAGCGGCCACCACCCGGTCGATCCGGTCCGGACGAAGCGATAGCAGTTTTCGTAAAGCGCCAGCGCATGGCCCGAGGTGAACCGCCGCTGGATATTCAGGTTGATCAACGCAAAGACCTTGGGGTCGTGCAGCTTCTCCGCCAGCGCGGGCGAATAGGCATACTCGCAAATCCCGCCCTTCAGCTTGGCATAGCTCAGCAGCGAGGACACACCCCACTCCTGCTGTCCCTTCTCGTCCAGCATGTCCCACTCGGCAACAGTCTCTGCGAGGCCCTTTAGAGACTGTTTGAGCGTTTCCATATCGTTGGAATTGTAGCCGATCATCAGGCACAGCGTGCGCGCGTCGATCTGGTGCTTCTGCCGACTGACCAGGGTGTCGTAGGCGTTCAGCAACAGCACGTTTGACAGTTTTCGCTGTAATAGAGTCAGCTTGCCCGAAACGTGGATTGCTGCCACGTGTTTCTTGACCGCCCCCCGACGCAATGCGCCCGGAAGCTGATCGCGTGGAATCTCGTCCATCGCCCTGCCCTTCTTATCGTTATCCACAGTATGAAGGATCAGGTACCTCATGGCAACATCGGATAGGGTTCCTTCATGGCGACCGGATGCGATCCCGTAAACAGGTACCCTTTGTCTGATGCGCCTGCCAGGTACGGGCCTTTGGGTACCCTTTTACAGGATCGGTCGACGCTCTGGCGGGCACGATAGCCCTTAAAACAGGCTCTAAACGGCCAAACCTGCATCCGGAGCCCCTTCCCCCCGCGAATCGGCACCTCGGGTCCCGGGAATGGGTCCTGTTCGTCCTGTATCCGGGTCCCTCGAGACCTGTATCCGGGTACCCATGTGCCACTAAGGTATTGACGATATGTGTTAATCTGAACGCAAAGATCTTAAAATACTCAAAGATCCTACAAGCTTGTAGCTGTCTTTCTTGATCCGAAATCCGGATTTTGCGTGTGTTTTCTACCTTCGCGATTCACTTGCCTCATCTCATGTGCGATAGTTTTGGGAAAACAACCAAATCACTAGAACATCACAGAGGCTTCGAGATGTCCGCAGGCAAAGACACCCTTCCCCCGTATTTCAACATCGACCCGGAGGCGGCGGCGCGGCGTCTCTCCGAACCTATCGATACTGCGCGATTCGCTAAAGCCGCCGCCTTCGCGGCCCGGGGTCGCGAGGACCTCGCCAAACGCGGCTATGCGCCCGACGGCCGCAAGCGGCTGCGCCGCTTCTCGACGTGGGAGGTCTGTCGCTACCTGATCCCCGTCGCCACGGGCCACTTCCGCCGCGTGCTGCGGAACAATCCCGATCTGCCGCAAGGCACCGGCGAGGGCAACTCCAAGTGGTTCACCCTCGATGAGGTACTGCGCCTGCGCGATCACTTCGCGACGGAGGGCGCTGCCCGGCGCGAATACCGTCCGTGGCGGCCGGAGGATTTGCCGGCCAAGACCATCGCCGTGGCGAACTTCAAGGGCGGCGTCGGCAAGACCTCGACCGCCGCGCATCTCGCCATGTCGGCGGCGCTCGACGGCTACAAGGTGCTGGTCATCGACCTCGACTCGCAGGGCTCCATGACCTCGATCATGGGGGGCCAAGTGCCCGACGAATGGTCCACCGCCTTCCCGCTTCTGGCCAAGGACTATGCCCTCGCCCTGCAGGACGAGAACAAGGTGCGCGATGCGGCGGGCCAGACGCCCCTGCCCTTCGACGAGACCCTGACCGAGGCGCTGCGCACCTCGGCGCGCGACATCATCCAGCCGACGCACTGGCCCAACATCGACCTGCTCGGCGCCCAGCTCAATCTCTACTGGGCCGAGTTTCAGGTTCCGGTCTGGCGCATGGGCCTGCGCAGCTGGCCGTTGTGGGATGCGCTGTCGAACGCGCTGGTCAACGAACGCATCGTTGACGATTACGACATCATCCTGATCGATACTCCCCCGGCGCTTGGCTACCTGACCATCAACGCTCTGGCGGCAGCGGATATCCTGCTGGTGCCGCTCGGTGCGTCCTTCCTCGAGTTCGATTCCACGGGGCGGTTCTTTGACATGCTCTACTCCACCTTCGCCAGTGTCGAAGAAGGCGAGAACGCAGCCCGCCGGCGGGATGGCTTGCCCGAGATGCGGTTCGAATGGGACGCGGTACGCGCCCTGGTCACCCGGTTCGACGCGGCGCAGCAGACCGATCTCGCCAACGTGATCCAGGCCTACTTCGGCGACTTCATGACGACCTACCGGCAGGAGGTGACCGCGATGGTCGGTCAGGCCGGCGAACAGGTGAACGGCATCTACGAAGCGGACTACCGGGAGTTCAACCGGGACACCTATGTGCGCGGGCGCGAGACCTTTGACCGCACCTGGGCCGAGGTCAAGGAACTGGTCCTCGGCACCTGGTGGCGCGACCAGCAGATGGAGCAGGCGGAACGGCAGGCCGGAGACGGCGCCGATGTGAAGGAGCAGGCGGATGGTTAAGCGCAGACGACTGGAAGCGCCGAGCACGGCAGATCTCGACCGCATCGAGGAGGAGTTTCGCAGCGAAACCTCCGACCGGCCGAACCTCTCGCGCGGGGTCGCACCCATCGCGCAGGTCGCCGCAGACACGGCCGCGCTGAGCCAGGCCGAGAGCTCGGAGGTCCGCGCGGCCCGTGCCAAGACCGAGGCCGACGCGCAGCGCCTGCATCAGGCGGAGGCAGCGGGGTTGCTGATCTCCGAACTCCCGATCGACGAGATCGAGGAGGGTGCGATGATCCGCGACAGGATGGTTCTGCTGGAGTCCGACATGCTCGAACTGCGGCTCTCGATCGCGGCGAACGGGCTGCGCCTGCCCATCGAGGTCTTTGAACTCGAAACGCCGAGCCACGGCAAACGCTATGGTCTGCTCTCCGGCTACCGGCGGCTGCTGGCATTCCGCGGTCTGCTCGAACTGACCGAGGCGGCCAAGTACAAGCGCATCCGCGCCATCGTCCGGCCCCGGTCCGAGGCCGATGCGGCCTTTGCCGCGATGGTCGAGGAAAACGAGGTCCGAGCCGAACTCAGCCATTTCGAACGGGGCCGCATCGCGGTGATCGCGGCGCAGCAGGGGGCCTTTGCCAATACCGAGGAGGCGGTGAACCGACTCTACGCGACGGGCTCCAAGGCCAAGCGCTCCAAAGTGCGGTCCTTTGCGCTGATCTTCGAGGAACTGGGCGACATGCTGGAGTTTCCCGAAGACCTGACCGAGAAGCGCGGGCTGCGGGTCTCTGCCGCGCTGCGGCTCGGGGCTGAGGCGCAATTGCGCGAGGCGCTGTCGGGGCGTCCGGCCAAGGACTCGGACGAGGAATGGGCCGCTCTCGAGCCCATCATCGTCGGCTTTGAATCCGGCCCGCGAGACGCCTCGCGTGGGGGGCGCCCCAAGAGCAAGCCCAAGGAACTTGGCTGGACCAACGCCAAGACGCTTCAACTTTCCAGCGGCATCACCATCCGCTGGGCGCAGGACAGCAGGGGCCACATCCTGCGGTTCGAGGGCAGGGGCATCGACAGCGAGATCATGAAGAGCCTGATGACCGAGATCCGCAACCTTCTCGAAAAACCGTGACTCTTGGGAGGAGGTTTCGCTGCGAAACCTCCTCCACGCGCCCGGTTCAACGCTAGGGCACCCTCCAATCCAGACCCTCCTGCTTCCCCATAACCCGCTGACAAAAGGCGGGCCAATTGCGGTTGAAAATACCGCTTCTACGAATATCCTTTGGTAATCGTCATTATTGCCATATTTTGCAAATATGACGAACGAACCCGCTGAACCCTCAGATCTTCCCCAAAACCCCGGAAACCCGCTTTCGGGGCCCGAGGAGACGCGGGACGAAGAGCTGTGGTTCATGCCCGGTCCTGTTGAGAATGAACCCGACTACCTGCCGCCGGGGCCCCGGTCCGAACTGAGCGAAACCGCCGTGGTCGAAGACTGGCGACAGGCAGAGGCCGGGCTGGCTGCGTCGCTGGCGCGGGTTGCGGCGCGGCTCGGAGCACTGGATGACCGGCTGGGGCGCAGCCCCGAGGGGTGGCGGCATCGTCTCGCCCTGATCGAGGCTGCGGAGCTGAGCTGGGTGGCGGGAGACAGGATCGGACCGGATCGGCTGGCGCTCTGGATTGCCCTGCGGCTGGCAGGTGCGCAGGAAGATGTCGAGGCCCTGTCCCGCGTGGGCTGGGCGGTGCGCAGGCTCACGGGCGGCCCCGGACCGGAGAGCAGTCTCGGCGATTTCCTCGGGCGACAAGACCCCTCGACTGACACGCCGGGCGAGGACCTGTTCTCGGATCGGGCAGCGAGTTGGCTCTACCTGATGAACGCAGGCCGCGCCCTGCATCCGATCAGCCGCGCCTGCATGGGCTTCCATTTGTGGAACATCGCCGGATTGGGCCAGCACGGCGATACGCTCGAAGCGGCGGTAACCGCGGTACGCATCGCTGCGAGCGACGGGACAGGGGCGCTTTTTGCGCCCCTGGCTATGGGGGGAGCCTGGGCGCTGCGGGCCGATGGCACGCCCTCCGAGCGCCTGTCCCGCTGGCTGAGCGGTATGGAGAGCGCCACGCTCAGGGCGATGCGGCACCTCGACGATATCGAGGCCTGGTCGATACGGGCGGAGGCTGCCATGACAGCGCTCTCAGGCCGCACGCCACCAGCTCTGCGCAAGGCGCTGGCGGATTGGCCACTGGTCTCGGCCCCGATGGCAGAGGCGCTGACCGGGGCCAGCCGGGCCGCCGTTCAACGCAACCTCGGCTGGATGGAAGACCGCGGCCTTCTGTACGAGGTGACGGGGCAGGGACGGTTCAAGATGTGGCGGGCGCAGCTATAGGGTTCACCCCCTAGAGGCCGAGCCTCACCCGGGTCACGGCCGCGAAGGCGAACCCGGCAAGGGCAAAGGACAGGCCGAGCGGCAGACCCCTTGGCCGCGCGACAAAGGCCCATTGCGCTGCCTGTGCCGGCGCGCGACTGCGGAGCAGCGTGACGCTGGCAATCGCCAGCAGGATCGACCCGGACAGGCAGAAGGAGAACAGGGCCAGTTGCGCGGGCGGCACGAAGAGCAGCAGCGCGGGCAGGAACTTGACATCACCTCCGCCGAAAAGGCCGAGCGCGAAGGCAACGACACCGATGGAAAATACTGTCCCGGCGACGAGCAGACGCGGGGCGAGTTCGGGCAGGGAGAGCGTCGGCGACAGCAGCAGGAACAGAGCCAACGCCGCCAGCGTCAACCGGTCGGGGATCCGCATGTAGCGGAGGTCGAAGTAGGCGACGACGGCCAGCAGCGGCAGGAGCAGGGCGGTCACGGCTTGGCCTCAGCCGACGCTGCGCTGTTCGCCCGCGAGGGGCGATACGGAGAGCAGCGCGTAGAGCAGTTGCGGCAGCCCGGAGGTGTTGGTCTTGGCATAGATGTTGCGCAGATGGGTGCGCAGCGTGGCCTCGCCGATCTCCAGCTCGGTCTGCACTTCGCTCAGCGACAGGCCCCGGTTCAGGTGCAGGCAGACGCGGTACTCGGCCCGGCTCAGCCCGGCGGGATTATGAAAACTGATGATCGGCTCATGGTGGCGCTTGGCGACCTTCTGCGCGCTTGGATTGCGCGGCAACGAGGCGCTGAAGACGCCGGCGTTCCGGTTCTTCCAGGTCTGCGCCAGGCTTTCCGTCAGCATGTTCAGAGCCGCCTGCTGGTGTCCGTCCACCGGCTTGGCCGAGTGCAGTTCGAGAAAGTACAGCTCCTTGCTGTCCGCCGAGAGCGGCACGACGATCAGTTCGCGCAACCGGTGGCGGCTCTGAAAGCTGCGTAGCTCGTCGCTCAGGATGTCGCTCAGCGTGCGCGAACTCCAGACGCTGCCCACCCGCGCCTTTGTTGCGTATTCGCGCAACAGTCCGTGGGCGAAGGAGACCTCGACCGACCCGTCGATCTCCTTGGGTCGGGTGTTGGCGACGACGACATTGGCGATGCCGTCGGGGCTGTGCGAGGTGCGGGAAATCAGGGCGACGTCCGCTCCGACACTGATGGCGATCTGTCTCAGGGCCTTGCGCAGCGGGGCGCGTCCGTTCAGGGCGTCACACCAGAGGACGATGGTTTCAATCATGCCCAACTGGGCGGAGTGATCATTACGTTCAACTAACAATACTAGCTACCTTCAAGCTGGCCCGCCCCGAAATTCGGCAGGTCGTTGCACTCAAACTTGCTGGGTTTAATATTCGTTAACGCCGGGTGAACTTGTCAAACACGCGCCACGATTCCGACATATTCCGCTCCAACTATGTGAAATCTATCGTTCAGTCTTTCCGTCAAGGCTCCCATTGTTTCCGGATCGGCGCATAAACGAATCTCCCCGCTATTGGCCGAACAACTCGGTGTAGCGGATCAGGGTGGGTCCGACGGCGAGGATGATCAGCACCGGCAGCATCAGCAGACCCAGCACGGCAGACATCTTCACCGGAAGCTTGTTGGCCATCTCCTGCGCCTTGTTCTCGCGCATGGCCCGCAGTTCGTCGGCGTAGCTGGTCAGCGCATCGGAGATGCTGCTGCCAAAGCGGAGCGACTGCTGCACCACGGTCGAGAAGGACCGCACCATCTCGACCCCGCAGCGATCGGCCATGTCGTGCATCGCCTCGTCACGCGGACGTCCGGCGGCGATCTGGCGCTGGACGGTCAGGAACTCGTAGGCGACCTCGGGCGAGACCTCGGCCAGTTCGTTGGCGACGCGGGTCATGGCCGCGTCGAACCCGAGCCCAGACTCGACCGCGATGCGCATCAGGTCGAGGGCATTGGGAAAGGCGTACTCGATCTTCTGGCGGCGTTCCGCGACCCGGTCGTTCAGGACCTTCATGGGGCTGAAGTAGCCGAGGCCGATGAGGAGGGTCAGGATGATGTAGCTGTGGAGGATGCTCAGACCCTGGAGACGCGAGCTGATCACATAGGGCAGTTCGATGCCCGAGGTCCGGCTTGCCACGACGAAGCACAGGAAGGTGAGGGGCAGTAAGACGCCGAACACAATCCTTAACATGGTAAATATATAGAGCGCGGAGGGAGAGGTGAACTCGGCCTGCTGCAGCTTCAGCTGGAGCTCGCTGCGACCCTTGCGGTCGGTGGGCACAAAGGCTTTCAGCAGTCCGTTCACGTCATCCGACTGGCGGATCAGCAGGGCCTTGTCCTGACGCGCCTTCCGCTTGACGTCAGAACTCGCGGCGATGCGCTGCGCGGCGTAGTCGGGTCGGCTGACGAGCATCACCAGCCCGATGAAGAGGATCGTCGCCCCGCCAAGTACCCCGGCAATCGCAAGGAAGTCTGTCGGGATTCCGGTCCGAGCGGCGAACTGGTCAAACCATGTCTGCAACATCATTCTGTCCTCACACCTTGAAGTTGACGAGCTTGCGCAGGATCACCGCGTTCAGGACGGTGAAACCGATGACGATGCCGGCCATCGGCATGAACCACGGGTGATCCATGACGCCGCCGTAGTAGTCCGGCGAAACGCCCATCGTGAAAACGAACATGATCACCGGCAGCGCGGAGAGGAACCACGCGGTCAGGCGGCCCTCGGCCGAGATCGAGTGGACCTTGCGGCGCAGCGCGATCCGGGCGCGGATGACCCGCGACAGGATGTCGATGACCTCGGCTAGGTCGCCGCCGGTGCCGTGCTGGATGCCGATGCTGGCGGCAAGGTAACTCACGTCTTCGATCTCGACCCGCTCGGCGAACTCGTTGAAGGCGTCGGTAAGTTCGTCACCATAGCTGACCTGGTCGAAGATGATGCCGAATTCGGTCGCCAGCGGATCCTCCATCTCGTCAGCGACCGCCTGAACCGAGGTGTTCAGCGGGTGCCCGACGCGCAGGCCCCGTGCCAGCAGGTCCAGTGCATCGGGCAACTGCTGCACCATTGCGGCCTTGCGGCTGGCCACCCGGGCGTTCAGCACGGCGAAGGGCAGGAGCATCGCGACGACGAAGGCCAATGCCGCGAGGGCCGGTATGCCCGTCAGGATGAAGGCGACCAGCGCGGCGACGAAACCCGCACCGATGCAGGCGGTGATGAAGGCGACCGGCGACAGCGAGACCGCCGCGAAGTGGAGCCGGGCCGGGAGCTTGGACAGCAGGGGCAGATTGTCGGCCAGCCCGCTGCGGACCGGGGGCTTGAGGATCGAGAGGATGTCCTCGGTCGACTTGCCGCTGGCGATCAGGCGAAGCCGGCGGTTGCGGGCTTCCCTGGTGCTCTCCCTCGGGTTCAGCAGGACCGAAACGCCGGTGACCAGCGCCAGAAGCCCAAGGAAGATGCCGACGTAGAAGAACGACAGTATTTCCTGTTCTGTGAACATGTCGGTCATGGCTCAAACCTTTTCCGGATCGCGGGACAGGGTGCCGAGGGTGACGCCCGCGAGGGCGAGTTCCTCGGCGCAGCGCGGGCGCAGGCCGGTCGGGACGAAGTTGCCGAGGATGCGGCCGTCGTCCGCGACGCCGGTGCGGCGGAAGACAAAGATGTCCTGCATGGTGATCACCTCGCCCTCCATTCCGGTGAGTTCCGACACGCTGAGGACGTGACGGCGGCCATCGGAGAGGCGGGCGACCTGGATCACGAAATGGATGCCCGAGGCGATCTGGGCGCGGATCGCGCTCAGCGGCATGTCGGCGCCCATCATGCTGACCATCTGTTCGAGCCGGCCGAGGGCATCGCGGGCAGAGTTGGCGTGCACCGTGGTCATCGAGCCGTCGTGACCGGTGTTCATCGCCTGCAGCATGTCGAAGGTCTCGGACCCGCGCACCTCGCCGACGATGATGCGGTCGGGCCGCATCCGAAGCGCGTTGCGCACGAGGTCGCGCTGTGCCACCGCGCCGTTGCCCTGCGGGTTTGCCGGGCGGGTTTCGAGCCGGACCACGTGGGGCTGCTGAAGCTGGAGTTCGGCGGCGTCCTCGATGGTGACGATGCGTTCCAGCGGGCTGATGCTGGCGGACATGGCGTTGAGCATCGTGGTCTTGCCCGACCCGGTGCCGCCCGAGATCAGGATGTTCATCCGCGCCTTCACCAGACCCTGCAGCAGCTGCGCGGCCTGCGGCGACAGCGAGCCGGTCTCGACCAGCCGCTTCATCGTCAGCGGCGAGCGCGAGAACTTGCGGATCGACATCGAGGGGCCGTCGATGGCACAGGGTCGGATGATCGCGTTGACGCGGCTGCCGTCTTCGAGACGAGCATCGACCCAGGGGTTGCTCTCGTCGATGCGGCGTCCGACACGGTTGACGATCTTTTCGATGATCCGCAGCAGGTGCTTTTCATCGCGGAAACGCGCCCGGCTGAGTTCCAGCACGCCGCTGCGTTCGACGTAGACCGTCTCGTGTCCGTTGACGAGGATGTCGTTGATCGTCGGGTCGGCCAGCAGCGGTTCGAGCGGGCCGAGGCCAAGAACTTCGTTCAGCAGCTCGTCGACGATCCGCTTGAAATCTTCGGACCGCATCGGGCGGTTCTCGGCGGCGAGGAATTCGCCGATCAGGCCGGCGGCCTCTCGCCGCAGCTCGGTCAGTTCGACCTTTTCGATGACGGCGAGATTCAGTCGGGTGAGCAGCATGTCATGCAGGCGCGACTTGAGCTCGAGGTGTTCGAGAAGCTCGGGATCGGGCTGGACGAACTGGCTTTCCTCGGCCTCGGCCGGTTCCGGTGCGATCACCGCGGTTCCGTGCAGGTCGACGACCTTGGGGGCCGGGGCATGAACGGGGGTCTTGTTGAATTGCTTGAACATACCTCGGTTCCTCAACGCTTGTCTTTGTTGGCGGACTTGTTTTCGAACTCCGCGTGCATCGCGGCGGCGATGGCGGAGATCTTCTTGCGCAGGGCCGAGCCGCGCGCGGCCTCTTCGAGCGGCATGCCGCGGTCGATGGCGGTGCGGGCGGCCTTGGGATCGTGCGGCAGCCAGTGCGCCAGCGGGCGGCCCAGCAGCCTGGCCGCCTCCTTGTGGTTGGCGCCGGGCAGCATTGGCTTCGACTCGCCGCTCACCACGATCTCGACGGGCAAGGCGAGGTTGTCTTCCTCGTAGAGGTCGAGAAGGCGCCGGGCCTGGCGCACGCTGGGAACCGAGCTGTCGGTGACCAGCAGCAGCTTGTCGGTGTCGCTCAGCACGGCTGAAACCCAGCCGACGAGGGTGCGGGGGAGGTCGACCACCACGTAGTCGTAATGGGCGCGCAGCGCGGTCAGCAGGCTGGTGATCTGCTCGGGGCGGATTGCGTCCAGCGGGATCATCCGCGAGGGGGCGCTGAACACCGAGAGGCCCGAGGGCAGGTCGATCAGGGACTGGGCGAGGAAGGTATCGTCGGGCAGGGTGCCGTCGCTGGCCATCGCGTAGAACCCGTCGCGGGGATCGACGTCGAGGCCGCTTGCAACGGTTCCGAACTGCAGGTCGAGATCGACGATGACCACCTTGTTGCGCGCCTTCCGGGTGCGGAAGCCGCGGCGGTCCAGCAGGCTGTTGGCAAGGTTCATCGCGAGCGTGGTGGCGCCCACGCCGCCGCGCGCCGGGGCGACGGTGATGATCTTGCCCTGCGCGGCGGGCTTTGCCGCCGGTGCCGCAGCGGCCGTGTTCTGGCCCGAGTGGCGGTAGATCTGGGCCACCAGCGCCTCGGTCCCGATGGTGTCGGGGAGAACCTCGTTCACGCCGGCCTCGTTCAGCATGCGCGCCTCGGCCAGCGAGGTGGAGGCGTCGGTCAGCGCGAGGATGATCGACTCAGGCCCCAGCGAGCGACGGATCGCGGCAACGGCCTGGGCATCGCGCTCGGTATTGCCCTGGGCGCGGAACAGCAGGACGCCGTGTTCGCGGGCGAGCGCCGTGGTGGCCGCATCCATCCCGCCGAGCGGGCTCTTGAATTCCTGCAGCGACAGGTCGGGATAGTCGCGCAGGTCGAACCCGAGTTGCGGGGCGCCCTCGGCCCCTGCGAAGTAGACGATATTGCTGTTATGCATGGTCATGGCACTGTCTCCGGAAACTCAGTTTCCACCCCCCTGCGCGAGATCCTCGCCGGGCATGGTGACGCTCATGGATGCGAGCGAGATGGTGGCGCCGACATCGGCGTCGGTGGGACCGCCTGCGAGTGCGACGAGCACGGCGAGCGGGGATACGAACTGGAAGTCGACGTTCTGCAGCTCGACCGTCACGAGCGGGGAGTAGGGTCCGCCGAGGAAGCCGAGGTCGCTGTCGTAGGTATAGCTGAACCGCAGATTGGCCTGCGTCGATCCGTTGGGCAGGGTGCCCGAGACCAGCGCCCAGATCTCGGCGCTGGTGGTGTTCGAGGACGACCCCGCGCAGCTGATGACGCCGACGTTCGAGCAGATGTTGGCCCCGGCGTTGCAGCGGGTGCCAAAGCGCGGCGGCACTTCGTTCTGCGCGACCGGGCCGCGGGCGTTGAAGGCGGGGACTCCGGGGCAGGCGGGGGGGCGCACGGCCGCGACACGGGCGGCCACGTGCATCGCCCGGTTCGCCGCGACGTTGTGGAAGGCGTAGCGGGCAAAGTCGATTACCGCGAAGAGCAGCAGCAGGAAGAACATCAGCGCGATGACGTACTCGACCAGGAACGCGCCGTCCTCGGACCGTGCGAACCGTGCGGCCTGCGTGCGCAGCTTATGAAGAACCCGCGCGATCATGTTCCGAAGATCCTGTGCTCGTCGGCGATCGAGGTGGTGATGGCAGACTGGGTGTGTCCCCCGAACGCCAGCAGGTCGGCGAAGGGGAAGGTGATGTTCAGCGTGGCCGACACGCGCACCACGGGGACCGTGTCGATGCGGTAGCTGCCGCTGACGCAGCGCAGGGTGGGGGTGACCGACGCGATGGTGATTCCGGTCGGGAACAGCGCCTGCCCGTCGATGGTGTTGCGGACGATATCCTCGACCGCAGCGGTGTAGCTACCGATGGCGGCGGTTCCGTCGCAGATGTCGTTCGGCGCGATCCGTGCGACGTAGCGCGCGGCATCGCGGACGCCAGCGATGGCCGACTGGTACGACCAGAGCATCCGCCCGCCCTCGACGATGACGGCGAAGACCAGGCAGGTGATCGGCAGGACGATTGCCAGTTCCACCAGCGCGGCGCCGCTTTCGTCCCGCCCGAAGCGGCGGAGGCGTTGCGCGATATGGGAGAGAGGTGCCATCGCCATCACCGGTACAGCTGCACGACATCGTGGAAGACACCGCCGGTGCCACCGGCGCCCGCGCCACCGTTGTCGGCGCGGCCGATGATCTCGGCCCAGATGTCTACGGTCGGGGGTGAGGTGCCGTCGTCGCCGACCGGCTCGGTCAGGAACATCTTGACGAACTGCTTGACCGGCACGTTCTTGGCGGCGCCGCCGATGCTGTTCGCGCCGCAGTCGATGCCGGCGGCGATGATCACCCG
>ENA-OWNT01002990-OWNT01002990.1-seawater-metagenome-genome-assembly--contig:-NODE-2990-length-16620-cov-8.937980_pt1 | contig 16620 bp, 18 predicted proteins | sample MGYA00238136_ERZ651165 | MGnify/ENA primary metagenome ERZ651165 (study PRJEB26861, sample SAMN08777766) | seawater metagenome | isolation source: coastal seawater | place: USA: Florida | collected...
TAAGTTCCAAGCAATGGGAAATGGTCATCGTTGCGGTCATTGTTGTTAATGCCATCACCCTTGGCCTTGAGACCAGTTCTTCGGTCATGGCTTCCATTGGCGGGATTCTTGTGGCGCTGGATCAAGTGATCCTGGCGGTTTTTGTCTGCGAGATTGCCCTGCGCATTTTCGCTCATGGCCCGCGGTTTTTTCTCGATCCGTGGAGCCTGTTTGACTTTGCAATTGTCGGAATAGCGCTGATGCCGTCTTCCGGGGCATTTTCGGTTCTCCGCGCCTTGAGGATCCTGCGTGTTCTGAGGCTGATTTCCGTTGTGCCATCACTTCGCCGGGTGATCGGCGGCCTTATGGCGGCGCTACCCGGCATGGGATCGATCGTGGTTCTGATGGCGCTGGTATTTTATGTCTTCGGCGTGATGGCGACCAAGCTTTACGGCGAAGCTTTCCCGGAATGGTTCGGTACGCTTGCGCTGTCGCTCTATACGCTGTTCCAGGTCATGACCCTGGAGAGCTGGTCGATGGGTATCGTCCGGCCGGTGATGGAAGTTTATCCCTCCGCCTGGATCTTTTTCGTGCCGTTCATCCTGTGCACGGCCTTTACCGTGCTGAACCTCTTCATCGGTATCATTGTCTCGGCCATGCAGGAAGAACATGAGCAGGAAGCCGATGCGGACCGGCTGGCGATCCACGCCGAAGCCGAACACATCCTTGCCGAGGTACGCGAGCTGCGCAAGGAAGTGGCCGAGCTCAGGGGCGAACTAAAACAGTAGTGCGGTTTCCTGCGGCCGCACCTGCGTAGGCTCAGGCAAATTCTTCGCTGTTCTTGTACCAGTCTATGGTCGTGCGAATGCCGTCTTCAAGCGCGATTGAGGGAGTCCAGCCGAGCGCGGCAAGGCGTCCTGAATCCATCAGCTTGCGCGGCGTGCCGTCGGGCTTCGAGGCGTCGAAGGCCAGCTCGCCCCGATAGCCGACAGCGGTCCTGATCCGCTCGGCAAGTCCGAGGATCGAGACCTCCTCGCCGGTGCCGCAATTGATCGGCGTCTCTCCGGAATAATGCCGCATCAGGAAGACCATCGCGTCGGCGAGGTCGTCGACATGCATGAATTCGCGCAGCGGTTTTCCGGAGCCCCAGACGGTCATCGACGGCGCGTCGGCGCGCTTCGCCTCGTGCGCCTTGCGCATCAGAGCGGGCAGGACATGGCTGGTTTCCAGATCGAAATTGTCGCCCGGACCGTAGAGGTTGGTGGGCTGCGCTGCGATGAAATCGCAACCATGCTGCCGGCGATAGGCCTGACACAGCTTGATGCCGGCGATCTTGGCGATGGCGTACCACTCATTGGTCGGCTCCAAAGGCCCGGTCAGCAGCGCTTCTTCCGGCATCGGCTGCGGCGCGAGCCGCGGATAGATGCAGGTCGAACCGAGCAACAGCAGCTTTTCGACGCCCGTCTCGAAGGCGGCATGGATGACATTCGCCTCGATCATCAGATTGTCGTAGAGGAAATCCGCCGGAAAGCTGTCATTGGCCGCGATGCCGCCGACCCTGGCGGCCGCCAGGAACACGAGATCGGGCCTTTCCTCCGCCATCCAGCGATTGACCGCCGCCTGGTCGCGCAGATCGACCTCGGACCGGCCGACCGTGAGAAGGTCGACCTCCTCGCGCGCCAGCCGCCGCAGCAGGGCCGAGCCGACCAGGCCGTTATGGCCGGCGACGAAGATGCGTTTTCCCTTCAGGGTCAAAGGCCGGCCCGTCATCTCATCCTGCGCGATCATCGGACGCATCCGCTACTCGGCGGCGTGGCGGCCATGTTCCTCGTCGAGACGCCGCCATTGGGCCTCCCGCTCGACCCTGACCAGGTCCGTCTCGACCATCTCGCGGACGAGATCGGCAAGGGGCGTCGAGGCCTGCCAACCGAGAACGCGGCGCGCCTTCGACGGATCGCCGAGCAGCAAATCGACCTCCGTCGGACGAAAATAGCGCGGATCGACCGCGACGATCGCCTTGCCGGTCTCGGTGTTCAATCCGACCTCGTCGGCCCCCTCGCCCCGCCACTCGATGCCGATGCCGACTTCGCGAAAGGCCGCCTCGGCGAAGGCGCGCACCGTCGTCTTGCGGCCGGTGGCGAGCACGTAATCGTCCGGCGTATCCTGCTGCAGCATGCGCCACATGCCCTCGACATAGTCGCGCGCATGCCCCCAGTCGCGCTCGGCGTCCAGATTGCCGATGAAGAGGCAGTCCTGAAGCCCCAGAGAAATGGATGCGACCGCCCGGGTGATCTTGCGCGTCACGAAAGTTTCCCCGCGCAGCGGGCTTTCATGGTTGAACAGGATGCCGTTCGAGGCGTGGAGCCCGTAGGCCTCGCGGTAATTGACCGTGATCCAGTAGGCATAGAGCTTCGCCGCCGCATAGGGCGAGCGCGGATAAAACGGCGTCGTCTCGCTCTGCGGAACCTCCCTGGCCACGCCATAGAGTTCGGATGTCGAGGCCTGGTAGAACCGCGTCTTGTCGCCGAGGCCGAGCAGCCGGATCGCCTCGAGCAGCCGCAACGTGCCCACCGCATCGGCGTCGGCGGTGTATTCCGGCGTCTCGAAACTGACCTGAACATGGGACTGCGCGGCGATGTTGTAGATCTCGTCGGGCTGCACGTCCTGAACGATGCGGATCAGATTGGTCGCATCGGTCATGTCGCCATAATGGAGCGACAGCCGGATATCGGCTTCGTGCGGGTCCTGGTAGAGATGATCGATCCGCTCGGTGTTGAAGGAAGAGGACCGGCGCTTGATGCCGTGGACGGAATAGCCCTTGCCGAGAAGGAGCTCGGCCAGATAGGCGCCGTCCTGCCCGGTGATGCCTGTGATCAGGGCGGTCTTCATGAGGGTGTCTCTTGCCTGTGCATGCCGGTATCAACGCCTTTGCGCGCGATCATGCAAGTGCCTTCGCTCGCGCGGCTTCAGGACGCGGCGAGACAGCTCATTGTCCGAAGGCGCGCACCGGATCGCCGGCCAGCGGGCCGCGCTGGCCATGATAGACGGGCGTATCGCTCATGCAGGTGAAATCGGCGGCCAGCGTGTCGGCGACGTTGCGGGCCATCTCGTTGGCGTTCGGATTGGCGAGCGCATCGACATAGCCGACCACGCAGGCGCCGCCCTCGCCCGGCTGGGCGACCCGCGAGACCACGAGGACCTGGCCGCGATGCGCCTCGTCCGGCGCGCCGGTGTCGGGGTTCGAATTCTCGATGAACCAGCGCAGGATCGTGGCGAAGGGCCGGCCGCCGCTGAGCCGCCATTCGACCGTGTCATTGGTCTGGTTGAAGGGGCCGAAGCTCTCCCACGCGCCATCCGCATACCAGGGGCCGACATATCCGAAGAAGACGGACTGGCGCAGATCGCTTTCCGCAAAAAGGATGCCGTAGCCGCGATGGCCCGCGCAGGAGAAATCGGCCCCGACCTCGTCGGTCGACGTCCGGATGCAACCGGTTTCGAAATCGATTTTCGTGTAGATCGACGAGACGTCGCCCTCTCCTTGCGCGAGGGCCGCCGGCGCCGCAAGGAAGGCGCAGACCAGGGCGAGAACCGGGAAAGAGGTGAAGCGCATTGTCGCATGTCCTGTTGAGCCGGCACAGAATGCCACTCCGGCGGCGGCCCGGCAATGCAGGCATGCCGGAACGAGACCTTCGGCGATGTTGCACCGCACCCAAAAACCCGGTATCAGCCCGCGAACTCCAAGGAGCACCAGATGCGCATCGAAGCCATTTCCATCGGCACCAATCCCCCCGAAGACGTCAATGTCATCATCGAGGTTCCCGTCGGCGGCCAGCCGATCAAATACGAGATGGACAAGGATGCCGGCGTCCTCGTCGTCGACCGTTTCCTCTACACGCCGATGACCTATCCGGGAAATTACGGCTTCGTGCCGCACACGCTGTCCGACGACGGCGACCCGATCGACGTGCTGGTGTGCAACACGCGCCCGCTCATTCCCGGCTGCGTCATCAATGTCCGCCCGATCGGCGTGATGCTGATGGAGGACAATTCCGGTCAGGACGAGAAGATCATCGCCGTACCGACCCACGCGCTCACCAAGCGCTATGACGGCGTGAAGGATTATGGCGACCTGCCGGAGATCACGCTCAAGCAGATCGAGCATTTCTTCGAGCACTACAAGGATCTGGAGCCCGGCAAATGGGTAAAGATCGGCGGCTGGCAGAATGTCGACACCGCCAAGCAGCTGATCCTCGAGGCCGTCGAGCGGGCCAAGACCGCCAAGGGATGACCTTTCGGGGCGGCTGGGGTCAGACCCCGCCTTCCGTCTTGATATGCAGCGTGGTCCCGCAATGCTTGCAGTGGATCGCGTCGGCGTCGTGCAGGATCAGCCCGCAAGTCGGACATTCATGGCGCACCTTGCTCGACCGGAGCAGCACCTGGACCAGCCGCAGAAACAGGGTGACGCCGACGATCATCACGCCGACGGACAGCATGCGGCCGGATTCGCCGGTCAGCGTGATGTCGCCGAAACCGGTCGTCGTCAGCGTGGTGACGGTGAAATAGAGCGCGTCGGCGTAATTGCGGATTTCCGGATTGACCCGATATTGCGTCGCATAGATCAGCCCGGTCATGATGAACAGGAAGACGCCGAGATTGATCGCGGCCAGCACGATATCCTCGTGTCGCCGGAAATAGACGAAATCCTGCCTCAGGCGCACCAGCGTCTGATAGGTGTGCAGGAGCCGGAGCGTGCGCAGAATTCGCAGGAAGCCGAAGCCCTCGCCGGCGATCGGCAATAGGAAGGACGCCACCGCCGCGATATCCGCCCAGGTCGAAAGCCGCAGGAAATAATAGGTTTTCTGCTTCTCGATCGCCACGCGAACCGCGAAATCGGCGAGGATAACGACCCCGAGCACAAGGTCGACGATCTCCACCCAGCCCGTGCGCGGGAAGAAGGAGGTAACGATCACGAAAGCGATCGTCACGAGGTCGAAGACGAGCAGTCCATAGCGGAACCGGTGGGCGGCCGGCGTGTCGCCTTCATAGAGACCTTTCAGTTTCTGCAACACCTGTGAGTCGCGTCCCGGGCGGTTGGAGAAATCGGCGAAGACATCCTAGAGGAAGCGCCGCGGCGCTGTCACGCCGCCCCTCAGCCGATCACCGCATCGACTTCCAGTTCGACGAGCCAGTCCGGATCGACGAAACCGGAAACCTCGACGACGGTGCAAACCGGGCGAATGGACGAAAACGCCTCTCCATGCGCGCGGGCCGCCTCTTTCCACTGCGAGATGTCCGTCAGCATCACGCGGGTGCGGATCACGTCATCCAGCGAGGCGCCGGCCTCGGCGAGCGCCGCCCGGATGATTTCCAGGCAGCGCGCGGTCTGGCGATAGACATCGCCGACACCGTCCGTCCCGCCACCCGCCGCGATCGGCGCGGTTCCCGCAACCGCGACCGTGTTTCCGATGCGAACAGCCCGGCTGAAGCCGATTTCCGGCTCCAGATACGATCCCGACGATACGAGCTTGCGTGCCACTTCGTTTCCCTTTCTGCCGGTTGCCGGCCCTAGCTGGCATGGCTGCGCGCCAGATTGGCGACAGCCTCATGAAGATCGCCGCCTGCGATCCGAATTGTCTTGTCGCGCGCCGTCTCGCCCGCGATGACGGTGAAGGAGGATTTCGGCAGGCGCAACGCCTTGGCCAGCAGCGCCGTCACGGCCTTGTTGGCCTTGCCCTTTTCAGGCTGCGCGGTGACGCGAACGCGCAGCCGCACTTGGCCGTCGTCGCGCGCCTCCGCGCCCTCGATGGCGTCACGCGACGCGTTCGGCGTGACACGCAGGAACAGGTCGAGATGGCCGTCGCCCGCACGGACGAAGGCGGGCGGCGTCATCAGATGATGGCCGGTGCCAGCACGTTCCGGATAAACTGCTCGACGAAGAAAATGACCACGAAAAGGATGATCGGGGAGATGTCGAGGCCGCCGAGGTCGGGCATGACACGACGAATGGGCCGCAGCAGCGGTTCGGTCGCCTTGTAGAGGAACTCTCCGACCATGGCGACGAAGCGATTGGAGTTGTTGACGACGTTGAACGCATAGAGCCACGAGAAAATGACCATTGCGATCACGATCCATTTGTAGATGTTGATCGCGAACAAGAGCGTATTGATGATCGTCAGGCCCACGCGCCGTCTCCCTTGATTTGCCGGGTTTCACTTAGGCGTTCGCGGGCCCGCCTGCAAGGCGGCGCCGGCGCCGCGAAATTGTAGCGGTGGCGATTTCCTCTTTGCCAAGCAACGGCAAAGCCAATATCGGTGGCTGGCCATGTCCACCGAATCCCCCGATGCGATCAGTTCCGGCCGGTTTGCCGCCTTCGCGCACAAGACCTTCGTCGATTACTGGATCGCGCGCTTCTGCTCGACCTTCGCGGTGCAGATCGTCGCCGTCGCGGTCGGCTGGCAAGTCTACGACCTGACGCGCGATCCTCTGGACCTGGGGATTATCGGCCTGGTGCAATTCCTGCCGCTCCTGCTTCTCGTGCTGGTGACCGGCGCCGTCGCGGACCGCTTCGGCCGCCGCCTCGTCATGGGCACCGCCATCGCGCTGGAATTCGTCTGCGCCGCGGCGATCCTGCTGGTGACGCTGAACGGGCTGACCGGCCCGATGCCGATCTTCGTGGCGCTGACCGGGATGGGCATCGCGCGGGCCTTTTTCGGCCCCGCCTCGCAATCGCTGGTCGTCAACCTCGTGCCGCAGAAGGATTTCGCCAATGCGGTCGCATGGAACGCGTCTTCCTGGCAGGTGGCGAGCATCGTCGGGCCGGTAGCCGGCGGCCTGCTTTACGGCGTCGGCTCGGTCGTCGCCTATGCGGTCGCCTCGGCGATGTTCCTCATCGCCTTTTTCCTGATCACCCGTATTCCCAAGCCGCCGGTGCGAGGCGAAGTCAAGAAAGTCACCTTCTCCTCGCTCTTCGACGGGCTGCGCTATATCCGCAAGGAAAAGGTCGTGCTCGGCGCGATCTCGCTCGATCTCTTTGCCGTGCTGCTCGGCGGAGCGGTGGCGCTGCTGCCGGCCTATGCGCGCGATATCCTGCATCTCGGCCCCTGGGGGCTTGGCATTCTGCGCGCCGCGCCCGGCATCGGCGCGATCGCCATGGGGGCCTATCTCGCCGCCGCGCCGATCAAGGACCACGCCGGCCGGATCCTGCTGGTCTTTGTCGGCCTGTTCGGCCTGTTCACCGCGATCTTCGGCATGTCGACCGTCGCCTGGCTGTCGATCGTCGCGCTGGCGCTGGTCGGGGCGACTGACATGGTGAGCGTCTATGTGCGCGAGACGCTGCTGCAATTGTGGACCCCCGACGAGGTGCGCGGCCGCGTCAACGCCGTCAACATGGTCTTTCTCGGCGCATCGAACGAGCTCGGCGAATTCCGCGCCGGCTTCATGGCGGCCTGGATCGGCATTGTTCCGGCGGTGGTTTTCGGCGGGGTAGCCGCGGTCGGCGTCGCCTTCGGCTGGGCGATCATCTTCCCGCAATTGCGCGACGCGCGCTATCTGCACCGGCGCGGTTAGCGCCTTTCAGGGCCTACGACGCCTTGCGATCCAGCACCGGCTGCGCCCGGGCCGGCGTTTCGACGAACACCGTGTCGAGGAACTGCCTGAGCCAGGCGAGCACCGGCCGGTCATAGAGAAGCCGGCCCCACAGATGTTCGCGGCCGACCTGCGAGCCAGGCAGCGTGAAGCGATGCGCGCCGCGCGTCACCCAGCGCTGCATCATCATCTGGGTCAGTTCGGCATGGAACTGCACGCCCCAGGCATTGTCGCCATAGCGGAACGCCTGGTTCTCATAAGTCTCGCCCTCGGCGAGCTTGACCGCGCCGCAGGGCAGGCTGAAGCCCTCGCGGTGAAACTGGTAGATCATCTCCGGCCAGTCCATCAGGTCGCGGCCTTCCGCCGTCGGCTTCAGCGGATACCAGCCGATCTCGACCAGACCGTCGGGATGCCCCTCGACCTTGCCGCCGAGATGATTGACCAGCATCTGCGCGCCGAGGCAGATGCCGAGCAGCGGCTTGTTTTCCCGGAGCGGGACGGCCAGCCAGTCGGTCTCGGCGCGAATATGGTCGGCCTCGTCATTGGCGCTCATCGGGCCGCCGAACACCACGGCGCCGGAATGGTTTTCGAGCGTTTCCGGCAGCGCGTCGCCAAGCGGCGGCCGGCGGATATCGAGCGGAAAGCCCATTCGGATGAGTTCCTGGCCGACGCGGCCGGGCGAGGATGTTTCCTGATGCAGGACGATCAGGACGGGTTTGGGGCCGCGATCATTCACGACTCCGCCTCCCCGTCGTCCCCGACCCTTGCCTGCACCGCCTGGCGCAGGAGGACGCGGTCTCGCCCGTCGACGCCGAGCAACTCGGCGACGCGCCAGACCAGATTGTCCTCCAGTTCGTGGTTCTCGCCGTCGGAATAGACGATTTCCCAGAGAAGCTCGATGAACTTCAACCGTTCGTCCGCCGACAGGCTGCGCATCAGGACGCTGGTGAACTGGTAGAGATCGACGGCCTCGCTGTCGGCGGCGCGCGCCGCGGCGACCAGCCGCGACAGCGTCGCGTCGTCGAGCGCGTAATTTTCCTGCAGAAGATCGCCGAGACGGTCCATCTCGGCGTCCGAGTAAACGCCGTCCGCGCCGATGACATGATACATCAGGGCGGCGACGGCGAGCCGCGGATCGTCGCGCGAAAAGTCGCCGTCGTCCTCGTCCGGCGACGCGTTGAGTTCCTTCAGAAAGGCCGCGATTCGTTCAAACATGCCTGTTCACCACTGCGAATAACTGTCAGGTAGTTCGCTGCGGTGCAACAGTCAAAACAATCGGAACCGCCTTGAGTGCTCCTCCGGCTCCGCATCGGGGTCGATTCCGGGGTCGTCGGGGATCGGCGGACGGGTATCCTCGTCCTGTTTCGGCGCGGAATTCGCGGCGGGCTCGGCCGATTTTTCGGGCTCGGCGGGCGCTGGTTCGACAGGTTTGGCGGCTTCGGCTGCATCTCCGGCCTTCGTTTCCTCCGCCCCCGGTTTTTCGGCGGGCTCGCTGTCCGCTTCGGCCGGCGCTTCCTCCGCTTCTTTTATTTCTTCCGGCTCGGCGACCTGCGTCGCTTCGGGCGCGGCTTCTTCCGCGGCCGGTTCAACGACCTCGCCCTCGATCACCGTGCTGGCCTCGTCCTCCATCTCCGGTTCCGGCTCCGCGGCCTCGACGATCTGGGCCTCCTCGGCCGGTTCCGGCTCGGCCATGGCGGGCGCGGAAATGCCCCGCACCATCGGGTCGAGGTCGTTCTCGACCACGGGGCCCAGCCTTTCGACCGGCACCTTCCATTCGAACGCGTCGAGCCGTCCGCTGATCGGCGAGACCGGCGCCCATTCCTCGGCGACATATCCGTCAGCGGTCCAGGCGGGATCGCGCGGCGCGCGCACGGCCCGGGCGAGCCATTCGCGCACCTTGCCCTGATCGCCCGTCTCGGCATCCTCGATATCGGCCATCAGCATGAAGGCGCCCTCGCGCGGCTCGTTGCGCAGCACCGCCGCGATCGCCTTGCGCGCGTCTGAGAATTCGCCCGCCTCCGTCGCCATCTGCGCGACGATCATCGAGGAATCGGCGTTGTTGGGCTTCAGCTTTTCCAGACGCTGCGCCCGCTTGTAGCGGTCGAGCGAGGAATCGCCCGGGCGCGCATTGACATAGGCGAGCGCGATTTCGGGATGCGGCGCCTTGCGCCAGGTCGATTCCAGCACATGCGCGCCGCGCCGCAACTCGTTGAGCCGGATCAGCGCCTGCGCCGCGGCGATCGCGGCGGGGGCGAATTCCGGCGCGAGGCGATGCGCCTCCATGGCCGCGGACTTGGCCTTCGCCGGATCCTTCTCGATATTCTCCTGCGCCAGCGCGGTCAGCAGCACGGCGCGCTTGCGCTTGATTTCGTCCGGTTCGAGCTGCTTGGCCTTTTTCTGGCTTTCGAGCAGCCGGATCGCGCCGTCCCAGTCGCCGGACGCCGTCTTCAGTTCGAGCGCGGCGGTGCCGGCCCAGCGCAATTGCGGGGCGAGTTCGGCGGCTTTCTCGGCATAATGCTTCGCCGCATCGCGGTCGCCGAGGCGCTTGGCTTCCATATAGAGGCCGCGCAGGCCGAAAATGCGAAGCTCCGGATCCTCGAGCATCGCCTCGAATTTCTCGCGCGCTTCGGCGTGGTGGCCCTCGACGATGGAGGCCTGGGCGTCGAGCAGCTGGATCATCGGCTCGGTCGTCGAATTGAGCAGGCCGCCCGCCTGTTTCAGCATCTTGCGCGCGGTGACGCTGTCGCCCGCGCCGGCGGCGATGATGCCGGTCGACAACGACTGGTAGCCGCGGTCGCGGCGGCGCGCCCGGAAGAAGCGCTGCATGCGCTGCGGCGAGGTGAAGACGATCTTGAAGATCCACCAGGTCAGCATGACCGCACCCACGGCGGCGACCAGCGCAACGGCGGCGACCATCAGCGAGACGGTGATCTCGCGTCCGGCGACGGTCATGACGAGCGTGCCGGGCGTGTCGGCGAGGAAGGCGAAGCCGAGGCCCAGAATGGCGACGGCAACGATGAACAGCAATACGCGCAACATGATCCGCTCCTACTCGCCAGTACCGGTTTCGGCCGAGGCCATCGCGCCGCTCAGCACCCTGGCGATCAGCGTATCGAGTTCGTTTCGCGCCCTAACGTCAGAGATGAAAGCCGACGAGGCCTGTTGCGCCGGTTCGGGCAACGTCTCCCATTGCGAGACGACACGGGATAGATCGCCGTCCTTCAGGGCAACCTCCATGCGCGCGGCGATCTCGCCGGGTTTGTCGCCCTCGACCTCGCCGACGGGGCGGACCTGCACCAGCGAACGGGCGCTGGCGGTGAGCCGGTCGACGATACCCGCATCCGAAGAGACGCCGCTCGCCGCCGAGACGATGCGATTGGCGACCGCCGGGAAACGCTCGGAAAGCTGCGATACGGTCGGCACGCCGGACGCCGCATAGTCGCGCAACGCCGCGACCGTGTCCTGATCGCTGGCGACCGAGGCATAGGCCTCCAGCTCGCTCATGAAACCGCCGCCGCGATCGGCCGCCGATTTCAGCGCTGAGGCGGCGATGGCCGCGGCGACGCGGCTGCCCGCGCCGGCCTCGATATCGCTCTCGACCGTGTCCAGCCGGCCGGCCATGGCGTCGATGCGCGAGCGCGTCTCGTCCAGCGACTGGCCGAGCGTGTCGACGTCCGAGCGCAGCGAAGCGACGCTCTCCTGCACGGTAGCCAGTGTCTGCGAAAGCGCGCTTGCCCCTTCGCCGCCATCGCTTGCCGGATCGGCGGATTCGAGCGTATCGATCCGCGCCCGCATGCTGTCGAGAGAGCTCTCGATGGCCGTGGCGCGTTCGGACAGGGTTTCGAGACCGGCATTCTCGCCCGCCCCGCCGGAGGAGACGGTCTCGTTGAGCGTCGCCAGTCGGTCGCCAAGGCCCGAGACATCGGTGCGCAGCGCCGCGATCGCGTCGCTGTTGGCGGTCGCCGCCGCCTCGTTCGCGTCCGCTCTTTCGGTGATGTCGTCGGGAATGGCGCCGGGCGTGGTCCGAAGTTCCTCGACGCGGGCAGAAAGATCGTTGATTCGCTGCTGAATTGGGGACAGATCGACCGGGTCGGGCTGGCGCAGCAGGGGCAGCACGCCCGCCCATTGCAGCCCGCCGGCGATCAGCAGGGCGACCAGGCCGCCAAGTATGCCGCCGCCGAGCCATGTCATCCCGCCGCCACGCCGCGCTGCGGGAGGCGGTGTCGTTGCGCCGGAGGGTCCCCGCGGCGTCTCCGTCTCGGCGGCTTCTGCCGCAGGACCGTCGCCGGCCTCGATCGCCTCGCGGGCCTCCTCGTCCGTGCCGGACGTTTTCACCGTCTCGCGGATCGCGTCCTCGCGCTGGTCGATCACCGTTTCCGCCGCCGCGCCGCTGTCACCAGCCTGCTCGAAGGCCACGGGCTCGGCCGGATGGACATCCGGGCCGGTCGCCGTCTCCGCCTTGACCTCGTTTGCCTCGAGATCGATCGTCACGGGCTTTCGGCTCGATTTGCTGCGCCGGCTCTTCGGCTGTTGAACCATCGGGGGATCTCCTGAAGGGTGCGTGCGCGAGTCTTAGCACGGCTTTTACGAAGCAAAAGTGCCGTTCGCCGGATTCAGTTCCGCCCGGCAGGCAAGGCCATGAGCAACGTTGCCAGAAGCGCCGCCTCGTTCGGCTCCAAGGAGACGACGATTCGGGGCTTCAAAAAATCCGGGAGACATGCGGCGATCCGCGCCGAGAGCGCGATAAATATCGTTTTATCAAGAGCTTGCGAGATTTCCGGAAGCACGTTTTCCGTGAAGGCGGATGCCGAGAGCGCGGAGTGAAACAGGACGGCATCCGGCGCGTGACGATTGAGCGCATCGCGGAAATACTCAGTCGGATAACTGACTATTTCTGCTCCATAAAGCTCCGCCGAACGGCACCGGAAGCCCTTTTCCGCGAGTTTCAGGTCGAGGTCGCCGGTCCGAGTGCGGCCGCAGAGATAGAGGATCGAAGCGCCCGGGCTCTCCCGCGTCGCGATGAGCGATACGAGGTCATCGACGGCGCCCTCGGCCGATGCGACGGCAGCCAGGCCGCGGGATCGCGCTTCGGCGGCGGTCGCGTCGCCGACAGCGTAGACCGGCTTGCCCGACAGCGCGTCGAGAAGCGCGGCCGGCGCATGGCGCAACGCATTGGCGCTGGTGACGGCGACGGCGTCGAAACGGGCGGCGTCCTGCGGCGAGAGCCCGGGATCGCAGGCGCGGATTTCGGTCAGCGGCAGCAGGACCGGATCGTATCCCGCCTCGGAAAGCGCTTCGGCCGTTCGCGCCGCGCCCGGCTGCGGCCGGGTGATCCAGACAATCGGCCCGCCGCTCACGACCACGTGTCGAAAAAGCCCGCGCCGGCCTGATGGCGCAGCAAGCGCCCCGCCTCGCGGCCGATCGCGGCCGGGTCGCCGCTTTCGCCGTCCCGCGCGATCTCGTGGACCTGTGTTCCGTCCGGCGTCAGGATCATGCCGCGAAACGCGATACCCGCCTCGGAGACCGTCGCCAGCCCGGCAATCGGCGTGCGGCAGGAGCCATCGAGTTCGGCGAGGAAGGCGCGTTCGCAGGCGAGCGCCATCGCGGTCACATCGTGATTGAGCGGCTCGACCAGCGCATCGGTGCGCGCGTCTCCCGCCCTGCCCTCGATGCAGATGGCGCCCTGTCCGGGAGCCGGCAGGAAGAGATCGGGGTCCATCAGGTCGGTGATGATGTCGGCCATGCCGAGCCGGCGCAGCCCGGCATTGGCGAGCAGCGTCGCATCCGCCACGCCCTCGGAGAGTTTGCGCAACCGCGTCTGTACATTGCCGCGGAACTGCACCACCTCGATATCGGGCCGCAGCCGGCGGATCATCGCCTGGCGGCGCAGCGATGACGATCCGACCACCGCGCCCTGCGGCAGCTCCATCAGCGATGTCGCCTTGTCCGAAATGAAGGCGTCGCGCGGATCTTCGCGTTCGAGAAAGGCCGTGATCGCGAGCCCGTCCGGCAGGACGGTCGGCATGTCCTTGGAGGAATGCACGGCCAGATCGATGCGGCCGTCGCGAAGCTGTTCTTCCAGCTCCAGCGTGAACAGGCCCTTGCCGCCGACTTCCGACAGCGGCCGGTCCTGGATGCGGTCGCCCGCCGTCGAAATCACCGCGATCTCGATATCGTCGGGCGTGATCGCATGCGCCGCGACGAGCCGGTCGCGCACCTCATGCGCCTGCGCCAGCGCCAGCGGGCTGCCGCGCGTGCCGATCCTGATTGTTCCGTCCGCCGCCATGATTGTTTGCAAGCCTGCCGTTCCGTGTTACCCGACGCCGGACAGGTAAACCCAATCGCGCGCATCGGCAACCGCGGCCTTTGAGCGCCCTTTGCGAAGCGGCCCCGAACCCCATGACAACCATCCGATGACAACGATTCTTGGCATCGAAACGAGCTGCGACGAAACCGCCGCCGCTGTCGTGCGCCGCGCATCGCGCGACGCGCCCGGCGAGATCCTGTCGAACACGGTCTACAGCCAGATTTCCGATCATGAGGCCTATGGCGGCGTGGTGCCGGAGATCGCCGCGCGCGCCCATGTCGAGGGACTGGACGCGATCATCGCCCGCGCCATGGCCGAGGCGGACATGACATTCGACGATATCGACGCGGTGGCCGTGACGTCCGGGCCGGGCCTGATCGGCGGCCTGCTCGTCGGCGTGATGACGGCGAAGGCGATCGCAGCGGCGCGCGGCCTGCCTCTGATCGCGGTCAATCATCTCGAAGGCCATGCGCTGACGCCCCGCCTGACCGACAAGCTCGAATTTCCCTATCTGCTGCTGCTCGTTTCCGGCGGGCACAGCCAAATCCTTCTGGTCAAGGGCCTCGGCGCCTATCGCCGCTGGGGCACGACCATCGACGATGCGCTGGGCGAAGCCTTCGACAAGACGGCGAAGCTGCTCGGCCTGCCCTATCCCGGCGGGCCGGCAGTGGAACGCGAGGCGGCAAAGGGCGACCCGAAACGCTTTGCCCTGCCGCGCCCGATGAAGGGAGAGGAGCGGCTCGACTTCTCCTTTTCCGGGCTGAAGACCGCCGTGCGCCGCGAGGCGACGGCTCTGGCGCCGCTGACCGACACGGACATCGCCGATCTCTGCGCCTCCTTCCAGGCCGCCGTGACCGACACGCTGGCCGACCGGATGCGCCGCGCCTTCGCGCGCTATCGCGACGAAATCGGCGACGGCCCGGCCGATCTGGTGGTCGCGGGCGGCGTCGCCGCCAACACGGCGATCCGGACCAAGCTGGCCGATCTTTGCGCCGAAAACGGCTTCACCCTGCATGCGCCGCCGCTGAACCTGTGCTCCGACAATGCCGTGATGATCGCCTGGGCGGGGCTCGAACACTACGAGCGCGGCGAACTGGCGACGCTCGATATCGCGCCGCGCTCACGCTGGCCGCTCGACCCGTCCGCCGAAGCACTGATCGGCGCCGGAAAACGGGGAGCGAAAGCATGAGCACGCGCATCGCCGTCCTCGGCGCCGGGGCATGGGGCACGGCGCTCGCCGCCTCCTTCGCGCGCGCCGGCCAGGATTGCCTGCTGTGGGGCCGCGGCGCACAAACGGTCGCCGCGATCAACGAGCGACAGCGCAATCCGAACTATCTCGGCGACATCGCCCTTCCCGCAGATCTGAAGGCAACCACCGATGCCGGTGCGGCGCTCGCCGGCGCGCAAACGATCGTCCTCGCCGTACCGGCGCAGACACTGCGCGCCTTTCTCGCCGACAATCTGGCGAAGACGGAGCCGCACTCCCTCTTCGTCTCCACCGCCAAGGGGATCGACCGGGAAAGCGGCCGCACCATGTCGGAAATCATCGACGATATCGCCGGACCAGAACGCTCCGCCGTACTCTCCGGCCCGAGCTTCGCCGCCGATGTCGCCGCCGGACTGCCAACCGCCGTTACGGTTGCCGCTCACGATCTCGGCGTGGCGAAGGCGCTCGCCGAAACGCTGTCGAGCAGGACGCTGCGCTGTTATGCCTCCGACGACCTGATGGGCGTGGAATTGGGCGGCGCGCTGAAGAACGTGCTGGCGATCGCGGCCGGCATCGTCCACGGCTTCGTCAAGACGCGGCCGGAGCTGGAGACGCCGGACGTGCAGCTCCAGTTCTTCCCGGGCACCTACCGGTCGATCCGCGACCGGACGCTCGACCGGGAGCCGGGCGCGACCCTCGGGCCGACGCTGCTGCGGGTCGAGAGCCGCGGCTCGGTCCATGCGGCCTCGCCCGATCCGCTCGCCCCGCCTGCGATCCTGACCAACGTGCTCGGCACGGACAGGGACCGCGAGAGCGCCCTCCTCGCCATGCGCTTCACGCGCCGGCTGATGGAGACGGCGGCCATGCGTCCCTACTATGACCACGAGATCACCCCGGGCGTCGACGTCCAGTCGGACGCCGACATGCTGGCCTACGCGCGGGAGATGGGCGCCTCCAACTGGCATCCAGCCAGCTCCTGCCGGATGGGGCCGGACGGCGATCCCAAGGCGGTCGTCGACACGTCGTTGCGGGTGCGCGGCCTCGGCGCGCTCCGGGTCGTCGACGCCTCGGTGATGCCGTCCGTCGTCTCCGGCAACACCAATGCGCCGACGATCATGATCGCCGAGAAGGCGGCGGACATGATCCTTGCCGACTGACCTCAAGGGAGCCCGGCCGATGGAGCCCATGGAGGAGTTCGAGTTCATCGTGGTCGGCGGCGGCTCGGCGGGATGCGTGCTCGCCAACCGCCTCTCCGCCGATCCGAAAAACCGCGTGCTGCTCCTGGAGGCCGGGCCGGAGGATACGAGCTTCTGGATCCACGTGCCCTTGGGCTACGGCAAGACGATCCGGGACCCGCGCGTGAACTGGCTCTTCGAGAGCAAGCCCGAGCCGGGGCTCGGCGGTCGGCGGGATTTCCTCGCCCGCGGCAAGGTGCTGGGCGGCTCCTCCTCCATCAACGGCATGATCTACATGCGCGGCCAGCCGCGGCAGCCGAGCTGGGCCCAGTGGTCGTAGTCCAAGAAGGCCGAGAACAACCAGCGCG
>ENA-OWNT01002992-OWNT01002992.1-seawater-metagenome-genome-assembly--contig:-NODE-2992-length-16617-cov-3.419226_pt1 | contig 16617 bp, 18 predicted proteins | sample MGYA00238136_ERZ651165 | MGnify/ENA primary metagenome ERZ651165 (study PRJEB26861, sample SAMN08777766) | seawater metagenome | isolation source: coastal seawater | place: USA: Florida | collected...
GTCGCCCACGAAGGCGACCTCGGGCTCGATGAGCACCTTGTGGCGCCGCCAGACCTCGGCCTGCACCTCGCCGATGAGGCGGCGGATGTCGTTCGCGGTGGCGCCGCCGGTGTTCTCGATGAAGTTGGCGTGCTTCTCGCTCACCTTGGCGCCGCCGATGCGCCGGCCCTTGAGCTGGCTGACCTCGATGAGGCGGCCGGCATGGTCGCCTTCGGGGTTGCGGAAGGTGGAGCCGCAGGTGGGCACGTCGACTGGTTGGGTGCGGGCTCGGTAGTCGAGGTGCTCGTCGACCAGGGCCTTCGACTCCTCGGCCGTGCGGGTGCCGACGCGGAGCTGCGCCCAGGCCACGATGGCTCCCTCGGGCAGGCCTCCGACGCGGTAGGCCATGGGCAGCTCGCTGCGACGCAGGACGCGGGCGGAGCCGTCGGCCTGCACGACGCCCACATCGACCAGGGCGTCGCTGACCTCCCCGAGCCGGGTGCCGGCGTTCATCGCCACGGCGCCGCCCATCGTGCCGGGAATGCCGGCGAGCATCTCGAGGCCCGTCCAGCCCTTCTTCGGGGCCTTGCGCACGAAGGGGACGAGCTTGACGCCCCCCCCGACCCGCACGAGGCCGGGCTGGACCTCCTCGGCCTGGGCCAGCTCGCCGGTGAGGCGCACCACGAGGCCGCGGACGCCGAGGTCGGCCACGAGCACGTTGCTGGCGGCGCCGAGCACGAAGAGCGGGCAGCCCGTGTCGTGGGCGGCGCGGCAGGCGGTCTGCAGCTCGGCGGTGGTGCGCACCTCGACGTATCCGTCGGCGGGGCCTCCCACCCGCCACCAGGTCTTCCTGCGGAGGGGCTCGTCTTCGCGGAGGTTCAGCGACGCGAGGCGGGCGGCGGTGGCTTCGGGCAACGGCATGGAGGTAGGGTAGCGCGGCCCGGAGGTCGTGTGGTCATCATCGGAGCAGGCAGGATCGGACAAGCGCTGACGGCACGTGCGGAGGCCCGCGGGGTCCCCGTGTCGCTGGTGTCCCGGGACGCGGGATGGGAGGCCCTCGAGGGCCCGCCGGGGGATCCTGTGCTCCTCGCTGTCCGCAACGCCGACCTGCGGGCCGTCGTCGAGCGCGTGCCCGAGCCCCGCTTCGACGACCTGGTCTTCCTGCAGAACGGTGCGATTCGCGAGCTCCTCGCCGAGCTCGGGGTCGCACGGGGCACCCGTGGGCTGCTCTACTTCGCGGTGGGGTCGAGGGTGTCGGACGGCGGAGGGGAGGTCATCCCCGGCTACACCTGTCCCTTCCATGGCCCCCATGCGGCGGCCGCGGCCCGGTTCTTCGGGCAGGTCGACCTCGCGGCCCGTGAGGTGGACTGGGCGCGGTTCAGCTACTTCGAGCTGGAGAAGCTGCTGTGGCTCGCCTGCCACGGGGTCCTGTGCGAGATCCACGGGGTCACCGTCGGCGAGCTGGTCCGCGACTACCGCCAGGACCTCCACGACCTCGTGGCGGAGCTTCTCCGTGTCGGGCGGGCGGCGATCGGTGTCGACGCGCCGGTGGACTACGTCGTCGACCGCTTGGCCGGCTACTCGGCCACCATCCCGACCTGGCCCGCTGCGGTGAAGGAGTGGGCCTGGCGCAACGGCTGGCTGGTCGAGCAGGCCCGGCGGCACGGCATCGCGACCCCGGTGCACGATCACTACCTGCAGGCCCTGGGGCACCCGAAGGGGTAGTCTGGGCCGCCCGGCATGCCCCCCTGCCGGGTCGAGCGAGGAGTCTCTCTGTGAAGTACATCATCGCCGCCGACAACGACCTGGTCCGCATCGCGGCCCGCATCGAGAACGTGCTGGCCGAAGAGCACGAGTGCGAGACATGGACCTGGGAGCAGCTCCAGGGGCGCCTGGGCGACCTCGGGCCCGACACCGGCATCCTCGCGGTCGGTACGAGCCTGGCCGAGCGGCTGGGGCGGGATCGGGTGCAGGTCGAGCACGAAGAGGAGGCCACCCGCTGGGGCCGCATCGGCAACGCCGCCACGGTCTGGACGGACCCGGGCGACAAGAAGGTGATGATGCGGGCGGCCCAGTGCGACCAGCGGCTCACCCTGATCAAGGCCGAGGCCAAGCGGCGCCGTCAGGCGGCCGAGGAGGCCGGTCATGCCCGGGGAAGTGGCGCGCGCATGTCCCATCGCTTCATCCGCCGTGAGCACGAGCACGACCCTCGGGAGACCGTGCAGATGACCGACGGCGTGGCCTTTACCCTCGACCGCATGGTGTGGGAGAAGGAGTACACCGTCGCGGTCGCCTGGTTCCTGCTCGAGGGGTTCCCGCGCTTCCACCTCGACCTGCTGCGTCAGCAGAGCCAGCGAGCCCTCAGCATGGTGAAGAAGGGCTGACCATGTAGCGAGAGCTACAGCTCTTCGATCAGCTTGCGCAGCAGGGCCGTGCCGTTGGCCCGCACGCCGCGCTGGTCGACGTGCTCCTCGGCCCATCGCAGGGCCAGGGGCAGGGGGATCCGCGGGGGGGCGTCGCCCCAGGCCTCGTGGCAGAGCTGGGTCAACGAGCGGGACACCCGCGCGAAGACCGGCAGGGGCCGGACGGTCTCGGGCGTGGGGCGGTCACAGTCCTCGGGGGCGCTGGTGACCAGGTGCTCCCGGCACGGGATGGGGCGCTGCTCGTAGATGCTGCAGGCGCGGTCGACCAGGAAGGGGCAGGGGATGCGGGCGGCGAACCAGTCGGCGTTGTGGTCGAACCCTTCCCCCGAGAGGGTGGCCTCCAGTGGCTCACGCAGGCCGGCGGCGTCGGCCTGGGCCAGGGCGGCATCGAAGCGGCGCCGCACGGCATCTTGTTCGGCAGCCGGGAGCTGGGCGACGTGGTGGGCGAGGGCGAAGGCCTCGGCGGGGGTGACCGGCACCAGGTGGTGGCAGCAGGCGTCGCAGCCGCGGCGGCAGGTGACCGGCGTGCCCTGGGCGGCGCCGTGGCGCTGGGCGACCCCGAGGAGGGTCTCGGCGAGACCGCGAGCGGCAGCGAGAACGGAGACCACCGGCACCGGGGCGTCGACCGTCTGGACGGCCCCCTCGAGCGGACCCTCGGGGGTGTCGATCCGAAACGCGACGCGCTGGGGCTCGGGGGCAGGCACTCAGTAGGCGCAGAGCACGGTGGACAGGCCGCGCACCGTCTCGAAACGGGTGCGCCCTTCGTCGAGCTGGTCGCTCATGAAGCGGGCCACGAAGGCTTCGTCGGTCACCATGCTGCCGTTGGCCTTCTGGGGAACCTGGGTGCAGGTGACCGGCGTCTTGGCGGCCTGGGCCGTGGGCCAGGCCAGGCCGAAGGCGATGCCGACGGCCACGAGCGCGGCGGCCGCGAGGCCTGCGCGGGGGGAAGGGAGGGAGGGCATGGGGGCTCCGGGGTCAGGTTCCGCTGAACTGTACGTCGTCGAAGATCAAGGTAGGGCTTCGCACGCTCGACCAGGGCCACGGATCGTCACCGACCGCCACCAGGCGCTGGAAGATGTCGGTGATGGACCCGGTGACGTTCATCTCGGACAGCGAGCCCACGACCTGGCCATGCTCGAGGAGCAGGCCCCGGATGCCGAAGCTGAAGTCTCCCGTGCTGCCGTTGCTGTTGCCCCCGAGGAAGCCGGTGACCAGGATGGCCTTGGGCAGCCCGGCGAGGAGCTCGGCGGTGGGCACGTCGCCAGGGGGCACCACCCAGTTGCTCCGGCCGCCGCTGGTGGGCTCCACGCCCAGCTTGCGGCCGTAGTACACGTTGATGTTGTACTGCTCGAGCACGCCGTTCTGCACGATGGTGCGGGGCTTCGCCCGGAGGGTGTCCCCATCCCACGGACGACTGCCGAGGCCCCGCGGGATGGTGGGGTCGTCGACCAGGGTGAACACGCTGGAGCCGATGCGCTCGCCCAGCTTCCCCTCGAGGCAGCTCAGGTGCTCGTGCAGGCTGGAGCCGGACAGCGGCCCCCCCAGCACACCGAGGATGCGCCCTGCGGAGCGGTTGGCGAGGACCATGGGGTAGGTGCCGCTCGGCGCCGCCTTGCTGCCCAGCCGCTCCGCGACCCGCCGCTCGATCTCGTCGGCGATGGCGTCGGGGGTGGGGAGGTCGGAGAGGTAGCGCGCGCCGTAGTACGCGCCAGACTCCGGCCGCCGGTCGCCCTCCTCGAGGGTCATGTCGCCGCCCGCGGCGAACCAGGCACCGGCGTCGACACCGACGAAGCCGTTGGACATCACCTGCACCGACTCGGAGCGGCCGTCGGCCACATAGGAGCTGCAGCTGATGATGTCGCTGCGACGACCGACGAGTCGGGACTCGATGGCCTCGGCCTGCACGGCCCGGGCCTCAGCCGTGTGCTCGGCCCAGGCGGGGTCGTCTTGGTCGAGCTGCTCCACGCTGACGCCGCGGCCGCAGAGCTCGATGTCGGGCTGGCGACGGTAGGGGTCGGGCTCGAGGTACTCGGTGGCCCCGACACATCGCTTCAGGAAGCTGTCGAGGGCGTCGGGACGGAGGTCCGACGTGGAGTTGGACGAGTAGCAGTCGCCGCGGAGCACCGACACCACCAACCCGCGGGTGGTGGCTTCGGTGGCGGTCTCGACCTTGCCGCCCCGACGCTGCACCGTGACGTGGGAGCCACGGCTGACCATGGCGGCGACTTCGTCGGCGCCGAGCTCCTTGGCGCGGCCGACGACCTGATGGGCGAGCTCGAGCATCTGTTCGGGGGTCTGCATCAGCGGCCTCCTCCGACCGAGAGGCTCCCGACCTTCACGGTCGGCATTCCCTGACTCACGGGCACTCCCTGGCCGTCCTTTCCGCAGGTCCAGCCGCCTTCGTCGATCTCGAGGTCGTTGCCGACCATCTCGATGGCCTCCAGCACCTTGGGACCGAATCCGATGAGGTTCACGTCCTTCACGGGCTCGGTGAGCTTGCCGTCCTCGATGAGGCGGCCGTGGCGAACGTAGAAGCTGAAGTCGCCAGCGCCGATCTGCACGGCACCGTTGGCGAAGACTTCGCAGTAGAGGCCCTTCTTCACGCTGCCGATGATCTCGCTCGGGTCGTGGGGGCCGGGCTCCATGTAGGTGGCCCGCATCCGCGGCAGCACCGTGTGGCGGAACGACTCGCGGCGGCCGGAGCCGGTGCTGTCGACGCCGTAGTGGCGGGCCGAGATGCGGTCGTGCAGGTAGCTGCGGAGGACGCCGTCCTCGACGAGGACGGTCTTCTCGGTGGCAGAGCCTTCGTCGTCGACGTTGAGGGAGCCGCGAGCCCCGGGCAGGGTGGCGTCGTCGACGATGGTGACCTGGGGCGGCGCGATGCGCTTGCCGAGCTTGTCGGCGTAGATGCTGGTGCCCTTGCGGTTGAAGTCGGCCTCCATCCCGTGGCCGATGGCCTCGTGCAGGAGGATGCCGCTGGAGCCGGCGGCGAGCACGACCGGCATCTCCCCCGCGGGAGGGGACCCGGCGTGGATGGCGCGGAGGGCCCGCTCGACGGACCGCGTGACGAGCCGCTCCTGGCGGTCGGCCGTGTAGTAGGAGAGGTCGCCGCGGGACGCGACGTTGTAGCTGCCCGACTCCCGAAGGTCGCCATCGGCAGCGGTGACGCCCACCACCGCGCGGGTCATCGGGCGGTAGTCGGCCACGATGGTGCCGTCGGCCCGGGCGAGGAGCACGTGCTTGTCGGCATCGCCGAGGTTGACGCGGACCTTCCGGACGCGGTCGTCCTGGGCGAAGGCACGGGCCTCCCAGTCGCGAACCATCGGCACGCGGACCGAGAGGTCGACCTCGGACCAGTGCCGGTCGACCGGGTAGAAGTCCGGGAGGTCGCGAGCGGCCTCGACGAACTGCGGCTGCTTGGCGCCGCTGTCGCGGGCGATGGCCGATGCGGTGCGGGCCGCACGGAGCATGCTCTCGAGGGAGAGGTCTTCCGTGTAGGCGTAGCCGACCTGGTCGCCGATGACGACGCGCACGCCCACGCCGAGGTCGACCGTGGTGTGGGCTCGGTTGACCGCGCCATCGGACAGGCCGACGGAGGTGGACTCGGTGTGCTCGAAGTAGAGGTCGGCGTCGTCGGCGCCGTGGGCCGTGGCCTCGGACAGCACGCGGCGGATGGCGTCGCGGTCGACCCCGAACTGGCCGAACCAGTCGAGGGGGCGGACCACCGGAGAGGGTGTGGCGGGCAAGGGCGCTCCGGGAGGGGTGGGCGGGTTAGGCCCGGGTCAGGCGGAGGGGCTGTAACCTCCCTCGTCTCCCCCCTGCCCGTGGACGGTCGATGAAGCGCTGGGCCCCGTTCCTCCTGCCGTTCGCGGCCATCGTCGCTGCCGGGCTCGGGGCGGCACTCATCCTCGGCTCGGGTCCGGGGGCCTGCGGGGAGCACGCGCCGTACGGGCTGCGGGAGCTCCACCCCCACGGTGAGGCCTGCGTAGCGGTCCAGGGAACGGCCCACTACACGGCGGTGGTCCGGCAGACCGAGCTGGGCGGGCTGCTGTCCGACGACGTGGTCTGGTACATGTTCCCGCTGCTCCCCGAGGGCGACCTCGACGGCCGAGAGGTCCGCGTCCTGGTGCGCACCACCCGCGCCCCCGAGCGCTTGGTCACCTACGAGACCATGGAGCTCACGGGCCGCATCGTGCCGAGCACGCCGGAGCTGGTGCCCTACGCCACCGAGATTCAGCTGGGGAAGGCCGGCGGGTACTTCTTCACCGACGACCTCGTGGTCCTCACCCCCGACAGCGTGACCTCCGACGGGGAGGCCTGGCACCCGGCTCCGTAGGAGCACCCTGGGCGCTGCAAAGGCTGGTACATCCCTTGCACTGGTTCTGCCCGGGAGGGGGCCAGCATGGTGAAGGGCCTACCGGTGGCTACGGGCGAGGGGCTGCCGGCCGTGATCGTCGACCAGCTGCGGCAGGCCCTCGGGGCGAGGCCCTACCCTCTGTACGAGGCCGACGAGCTGGCGGCGCTGGTGGAGGCTGTGCAAGCGCTGGCCACGACCTACCCGGCCCATGGACGGGTGTGCTGGGAGCTCGTGGTCGTGCCCTATCTGCAGGTGCGGCTCGTGGACGGACACCGCTCGGACCTGGTCCTGCTCACCCCATCGCGGTGACGGCTCGAAGCTTCTTCGTCCCATTGGGTGGGTTGGATCGGGTCTTGCAGTAATACCTCCGCAGACTGGGCGAAGGGAGTGACTCATGGGACACGGACGACCGGTGGCGACGGGAGCGGGCGGGCCCCTGGCGGTGGTCGAGGCGGTGCGTGAACTGCTCGTCGACACCCCGGATCCTCGGTACAGCCGGGGCGAGCTGCACATGCTGTCCGAGGCGGTGGAGGCGATGGCAGCGACGTTCTGTCCGGCCGCCCAGCTCAGCTGGGAGGTGGCCACCACGCCCTACCTGCAGGTCCGTCTGGTCGAGGGCTCGCGGTCGGATCTGGTCGCGCTGACCCCTGCGGCCTGAGAGTCCGGGGCGAAGGCGGACCCTGGGGGAAGTCACCCACGGGGTGTGGGAATTGGCCCACTCCACGCCGCGCCGCCGACCGGAGCACACCAGAACACGTACATGCCGGAGAAGAGGCGAGGATGCTCGGCCTCCAGCTCGTCCCAGCGGCTGAGGTCTTGTTGGGCGGCGTCGTCGGGCCAGCGCGCTCGGTAGCGCTGCGCGGCCTCGGGGAGGGTGTGCTGGAAGCCCGCGAAGCCCAGCCCGAGGGCGTCGAGCTCGCGCTGGAGTCGGTCGAGGGTGTAGCGGTGCTCGCACACGTGGAAGACGAGGTCCCGCAACCCCGACAGGCTCGGGAAGTCCGGCGAGTGGACGACGGGGCGGGCCGGGTGCTCCGGGGGGAGCGCCAAGAGGCGGCGGCGGGCTTCCCGTAGGTCGTCGGGGGCGTCGCCCAGCCCCCACTCGGCGACGAGGGCGCGGGCGGAGACGACGTCGGCCCGACCCCGCTCGGCGTACAGGCCGATGCGCATGACGCCGTCGGGGGCGAGTCGCTCTCGCAGGACGGCCCAGCCCCGGAGGGGGTCGCTGAGGTGGTGGAGCACGCCGACGCTCTCGATCACGTCGAAACGGTCGGGAAGGTTGCCCAGCTCCAGCAGGTCGCCCTGGGCGAAGCGCACATTGGTGATGCCGTGGGCGGCCGCGACGCGCTGGGCTCGGGCGAGGGAGCGGCGGGAGAGATCGACGCCGAGCACCTCGACGTCGGCGTAGCGGGTGGCTGTCTGGAGCGGGTGTTGGCCGGTACCGGCCCCCGCGACGAGGACCTTCAGGGGGCGTCGAGGTGGCGCGCTCAGACCGAAAGCCGCGAGGGTGGTGTCCAGGGGCACGGGGGGGGGCCGGTGGACGCCGACCCGGCGAGGGTAGGGATTGGCTTCGTACATGGCCCGCACCTGCTCGCTCACCTCGTCGGCACCGAGGGCGAGCACCGGGATGGTCTCTGCCCGGGCGCGCTCGTCGAGGGTGGGGGCCACCGTGGCCTCCCACAGCGTCCGCAGGGGCCCGGCGTCGGGGCGGGGGGTGTCGAGGGGAAGGGGGCGGAACAGGGCCCCGAGGGCGGTGCGTAGGTCGCCCGTGGGGAGGGCGAGCAGGCCCGGGGGGCCACCGGGAGGGGCGCTGCCGTGCTCCGTGAGCCAGGCCTGGGTGGCCAGCGCGCACACCGCCGACAAGGGGGGCGGGGCTCCGCTGAGGGCCTGGGTGACGAGCTCGTCCCGGAGAGCGTCCAGGCGGGCCAGGTCGGTGGGGTGGGACACGAGGCAGCGGCTGAGCCAGGGAACGAAGAGCGGGTGGGCGAGGAGCTCCTCGTCGGTCAGTCCACCGAGTCGCTGTCGGATGGCCCGCTCGAGGCGCTGATGGTCGATGCCCTCGTGGTCCAGGGTGGCCAACAGCGCGGCGTCGAGGCCGGCAGGGTGCTGCCGGGCCTGCAGGGTGGCGTCGGCGAACAGGGCGTGGGCCGGTGCGCCCCCCGTGACGGCGAAGGCGAGAGGCGCCACGGCGTCGTCGGGGCGGCCGAGCTGGAGCAGGGCCTGTCCGAGGCCCATGGCCAGGCCGGGATCCGGCGCCTGGCCGAGGGCGGCCCCCCACGCCTGGACGGCCCCTACGAGGTCGCCGGTCTGGGCGCGGATCAGGCCGGCGAGCCGCAGCGCCTCCGGGTCCTCGGGGTGGTGCCGGAGAGCTTCCTCGGCCGTCGTGCGGGCGCCAGCGAGGTCGCCGCGGGCCGCCTTCAGTCGGAGCAGGTTCAGGAGCGGCTCGCGGAATCCCTCCCTCAGGTCGGCCGCTCGGCGGAAGCTGACGGCGGCATCGTCGGCCCGATCGAGGGCGCGGAGCACCAGCCCGCGGTTCGCCCAGGCGGGCGCGTGCTCCGGCTCCAGGGCGAGGGCCTCGTCGAGGGCGGCCAGGGCGGCGGGGGCGTCCCCCAGGCGGTGGCGTACGAGACCCAGTAGCTGCCATGCATCGGCATGGTGCGGGTGGGCCTGCAGGACCTGCTCGTAGGCCGCGGCTGCCTCGGGCAGACGACCGGCGCGGTGCAGGGCTACGGCATCGTCGAGCATGGAGCCTCCGGAGCCTACGGTAGCGCGGGCGGCGTAGGGGAGGGCCTCAGGGGTCGGCGCGCAGGTGCACCCGCCAGGGCCCGAAGCCCATCCGGGCCCAGAAGGCGCGCGCGTCGTCGTCGGCTGCGAGGGTGTGGACCTCGAAGGCCTCGGCGCCACCGGCGGTCGCGGCGCTACGCCAGGCGTCGACCAGGCGTCGGCCCAGCCCCTGCCGACGGTGGGCGGCCGCGACCCAGAGATCGTCGATGCAGGCCACGGGCCCCGACGCCGTCGGGCCGGCGGGCTGCACATGGCTCATGAGGAAGCCGACGAGCTCGTCGCCATCCTCGGCGACCCACGCCGGCGGCCACGGATGGAAGCGGCCGAAGACCTGGTCGAGCAGCCGTCCTTCTTCCCAGCGACGGGCGCCGGGGTTCAGGCGGTGCCGGGGGTCGTGCCCCTGGCCGTGCGCCTGCAGCGCCTCCCAGCCGTCGAGGATGCGCTGCAGGTCGGGCCGGCGAGCCTCGCGGACCAGGGTCAGCGGAGGATGGAGCGACCGGCGTAGCGGCCGGCCTCGCCGAGCTGCTCCTCGATGCGGAGGAGCTGGTTGTACTTCGCCACGCGGTCGGAGCGGCAGGGCGCGCCCGTCTTGATCTGACCGCTGCCACAGGCCACGGCGAGGTCGGCGATGGTGGCGTCCTCGGTCTCGCCCGAGCGGTGGCTCATCACGTTGGTGTAGCGCGCGCGGTGGGCCATATCGACGGCCTTGAGCGTTTCCGAGAGCGAGCCGATCTGGTTGACCTTGACCAGCATCGAGTTGGCCACGCCCTTCTTGATGCCTTCGGCAAGGCGCGCGGGGTTGGTCACGAAGAGGTCGTCGCCGACCAGCTGGACCTTGTCGCCAAGCGCGTCGGTCAGCAGTTTCCAGCCGTCCCAGTCGTCCTCGGCCATGCCGTCCTCGATCGAGATGATCGGGTAATTGGCGACGAGGTTCTCGAGGTAGGCGACGTTCTCGGCCGAGGTCAGGCTCTTGCCCTCGCCCTTCATCTCGTACTTGCCGCCCTTGAAGTATTCGGTCGAGGCGCAGTCGAGCGCGAGGTAGATGTCCTCGCCCGGCTTGTAACCGGCCTTTTCGATGGACTTCAGGATGAAGTCGAGCGCGGCCGTGGCCGAGGCCAGCTCGGGGGCGAAACCGCCCTCGTCGCCGAGGCCGGTGGACATGCCCGCCGCCGAGAGCTCTTTCTTCAGCGTGTGGAACACCTCGGAGCCCATGCGGACCGCGTCGCGGATGTTGTCCGCGGCGACCGGCATGATCATGAATTCCTGGATGTCGATCGGGTTGTCGGCGTGCTCGCCGCCGTTGATGATGTTCATAATCGGAACCGGCAGGATGCGGGCCGAGGTGCCGCCGACATAGCGGTAGAGCGGCTGGGTGGTGAAGTCGGCCGCGGCCTTGGCGGTTGCGAGCGAGACGCCGAGGATGGCGTTGGCGCCGAGGCGGCCCTTGTTCTCGGTGCCGTCCAGTTCGATCATGGCGGCGTCGATGGCCTGCTGCTCGGTGGCGTCGAAGCCGACCAGCATGTCGGCGATCTCGCCGTTCACGGCAGCCACGGCGTCGAGCACGCCCTTGCCGAGGTAGCGGGACTTGTCGCCGTCGCGCTTTTCAACCGCCTCGTAGGCGCCGGTCGAGGCGCCCGAGGGCACGGCGGCGCGGCCCATGGTGCCGTCTTCGAGGATGACGTCGACCTCGACGGTCGGGTTGCCCCGGCTGTCGAGGATCTCGCGGGCGTGAATGTCGATGATCGTGCTCATGGCAATCCCATTCCGTTATGTTCGGGTCATGCGCCTCATACCGGCCCCTGACCGGCAGGAAAAGGGCTCACAGGGCGGAAGTTACGCTGTTTGCGCTCACGCCAGACCATATAGATGCCCGAGGCCACGACTATCCCCGCGCCGACCAGCATCGGCAGGTCCGGATGCTCGCCGAAGACCACCAGACCGATCACCAGTGCGAAGAGAATCCGCGAGTAGCGGAAGGGTGTCACGAACGAGACCTCGCCCGTGCGCATCGCGGCGACGATGGCGTAGTAGGAGACGGCGCCGAAGACCACGATGCCCGAGATCAGCAGCCAGTCGCGCCCGGTGAGGCTGACCCAGTCCTGCCCCGGGAGCTGCGCCAGCGCCGTGCCGCCCGGCACCAGCACCAGAAGCGCCACGAAGCTGAGCTGGAACGAGCTTATCCCGAGGTGCGCACCGCGCGTAGCAAGATCGCGGACGGCGAGCCCCACCACCGCCAACACGGCGAAGAGCGAGAGCACGTCGAAATCGGAGGCGCCGGGGCGCAGCACGATCAGAACGCCGATGAAGCCGACGCAGATGGCCGACCAGCGCCGCCAGCCCACCGGCTCCTTCAGCACCAGCGCCGCGCCCAGCGTCACGGCGAGCGGCGTCGCCTGCAGGATGGCCGAGGCGGTGGAAATGGGGATCAGCGACAGGGCGGTGACGAAGGAGGTGGTGCTGACAAGCTCGCCCGCGCAGCGCAGCAGGACCGGCTTGCTGAGCAGGTCGCGGGGAAACAGCTTTTGCCCGCGCAGCACGATCAGCAGCGCAAAGACCAGCGAACCGCCGAGTCCGTAGAGAAAGATGATCTGAGAGGTGGGCACTGCACCGGCGGTCAGCTTGATCAGCATGTCCTCGATGGCAAAGCTTGCCATCGCGAACACCATCATCACGGCTCCGCGAAAATTATCCATGCCAGCGATCTCCGGGGGGATTTGAAAAGGGTTGTACGCGCCGTGACGTAAAGCGGGAGGCGGCGCAAGAACAATATGCATCCGGGCAGATTGCCGCGGCGCGGTCCGGGTGCTAACTCACGGGCATGGCGAACCTCTCCGCGCTTTCCCCCCTCTGGACCACCGGCCTGTCCCTCGTGATCGGGGGCATCGGCGCAGCCGCTGCGACCTGGCTCTCGTTGCCCGCGCCAATCCTGATCGGCCCCGCTGTCGCCGTCTGCGTCGCGGCGCTCGCCGGTTTGAAAATGGACATCGACAGCCGCGCCCGCGACCTCTGTTTCGTGGTGCTGGGCGTCAGCCTCGGGGCCGGGTTCAACGCTGAAGCTGGGGCCGCGCTGCTGCACTGGCCCCTCGCCTTCGTCGCCCTGGTGGCCGGATTGCTGGTGACGATGCTGGCCAGCCGGCAGATCCTCGAACGCGGTTTCGGGCTGGACCGCCGGTCGGCGGTGCTGGCCTCGGCGCCGGGGCACCTGAGTTTCGTGATGAGCCTTGCGGCCGACACCCGGTCGGATGTGGCGCGGATCGCCGTGATCCAGAGCATCCGCCTGCTGGCGCTGACGCTGATCGTTCCCTTCGTGGCGCTGGCGATGGGCTTTCCGATGGCCGATATCGGCATCATCGCAGGCCCGGTGATGTCGGTGCCGGAGCTGGTTGTGCTCTGCGCGCTCGGGGTGGTGCTGGGGCTGGTCTTTGCGCGCTTCCGCGTTCCCGCCGCCCTGCTGCTTGGCGGTATGGCGGTGTCGGGCCTTGGCCATGTCACCGGCCTTGCCACCGGGAGCCTGCCCAAGGTGGTGATCACCCCGGCCTATGTGGTCCTTGGCACGCTGATCGGCACACGCTTTTCGGGGATCAGCCTTGCGCAGCTTCGCGACTCGTTCCTGGCCGGGACGCTGATCACGGTGATGGCCGCGGCGGTGGCCGTTCTGACCGCCGTCCCGGTGGCGCTGGCCCTCGGGATGCCCGCCGCGCATGTGCTGACGGCCTTTGCCCCCGGGGGGCTCGAGACGATGATCGCCCTCGGCACGACGCTGCACGCCGATCCGGGCTTTGTCGTCGCCTGTCACATCATGCGGCTGATGGCGCTGCTGGTGCTGATCCCGCTGCTGCTGGGGCGCAACCGGGCCGAAGCCTGATCAAACCTTCTTGCGCGGCACGCCGTAGAGTTCGAGGCGATGGCCGCGCAGGTCGTAGCCCAGCTTGGCCGCGATCTTTTCCTGCAGGGCCTCGATCTCGGGGTCCACGAATTCGATGACCTCGCCGGAATGCAGGTCGATCAGGTGGTCGTGGTGTTCGCGCGTGGCATCTTCGTAGCGCGCGCGTCCGTCGCCGAACTCGAGCCGTTCGAGAATGCCCGCCTCTTCGAACAGCTTCACGGTGCGGTAGACCGTGGCGATGGAAATACCGGAATCAAGCGCGCTGGCGCGGGCGTAGAGCTCTTCCACGTCGGGGTGGTCGGTGCTGTCCTCGAGAACCTGCGCGATGGTCCGCCGCTGGCCTGTCATTCGCAAGCCCTTGGCCTCGCAGCGAGCCATGATCGTTTCCGGCATAACACCTCCCTCAGCGGTCCTGTTCCTGTGGTTTAGCGCGCACAGCCAGATGGTTCCACCGGCTTTTCTTGGCCTGCCCCGGTTGACTTTATCGTCCCGCCACGCCATTTGCGCCCTGACCGCTGTCTTCTGCCGCGTGAGCAGACCGCCGGCAGGCCACATGCCTGCCCGCCCGACCAAGGGCCGAACGCAAGACAGCGCTGACACTTCGTGTTCCCAAAATCACGCGTGGGGCAATCATGCCGATCCGGTCTGTTCGTGGCATCCGGCCCGCAGACCCGAGGAAAGGCATTCCCATGCGCCGCACCGGATGCGGCACACCATGGATCCGCATGTGCGGAGTCCGAAAGGAAAGACTTTGAGCGATTTCGAAATGATGGGCCTGCCGGCCAAGGTAGTTGCAGCACTCGACAAGATGGGGATCACCGATCCCACCCCGATCCAGAAGCAGGCCATTCCGCATGCGATCAACGGCCGTGACGTGATGGGCCTTGCCCAGACCGGCACCGGCAAGACTGCGGCCTTTGGCGTGCCGCTGGTCAGCCAGATGCTGGAGATCGGCAAGAAGCCCGAGAAGAAGACCGTGCGCGGCCTCGTGCTGGCCCCGACCCGCGAGCTGGCCAACCAGATCGCCGTGCAGCTGCGCGCACTGACCGAAGACTCGCCGCTGAAGGTGGGTGTCGTCGTCGGCGGCCAGTCGATCAATGCCCAGATCAAGCGGCTGGAGCGCGGCACCGACCTGCTGGTCGCCACCCCGGGTCGCCTGCTGGATCTGCTGGACCGCAAGGCCGTGCTGCTGGATGCCTGCACCTTCCTGGTGCTGGACGAGGCCGACCAGATGCTGGACCTCGGCTTTATTCACGCCCTGCGCAAGATCGCGGCCCTGCTGCCCTCAGAGCGTCAGACCATGCTGTTCTCGGCCACCATGCCCAAGCAGATGAACGAGCTGGCACAGAGCTATCTGAACCGCCCGATCCGCATCGAGGTTTCGCCTCCGGGCAAGGCCGCCGACAAGATCACGCAGGAGATCCACTTCATCGCCAAGGCGGAGAAGACCGACCTGCTGATCGAGCTGCTGGACAAGCACCGCGACGACCTCGCGCTGGTGTTCGGCCGCACCAAGCACGGCTCGGAAAAGCTGATGCGGGTGCTGGAGAAGAAGGGCTTTGCCGTTGCCTCGATCCACGGCAACAAGAGCCAGGGTCAGCGCGACCGCGCCATCGCCGCCTTCAAGGCCGGTGAGATCAAGGTGCTGGTGGCAACCGACGTGGCCGCGCGCGGCCTCGACATCCCGGACGTCAAGCACGTCTACAACTACGAGCTGCCCAACGTTCCGGACCAGTACGTGCACCGGATCGGCCGCACCGCGCGCGCCGGCAAGGACGGCGCCGCCGTGGCCTTCTGCGCCCCGGATGAGATGGATGACCTGAAGGCGATCCAGAAGACGATGGGGATCACCATTCCCGTCGCCTCCGGCCGCCCCTGGGCACCGGTCGACGTGCCGGACGCGCCGAAAAAGAGCAACGGCGGCAATCGCCGGCGTGGCGGTAGCGGAGGCGGTGGCCGGGGCGGCAACGCCGGGCCGAAGCCGGCCGAAGGTGCGGGCAAGCCGGGCGGTGTGCGCCGCCGTCGGCGCCCGGCCGGTGCCAAGACCGGCGGCAACCGCAGCACGGCGTAAGGCTCACTCGCTGAGACAGGAAAGCCCCGGCCAAGGCCGGGGCTTTTTCTGTTATTGGTGCAGCGTGGGGTTTATGGGCTTGTGGGTGCTGCGCCATGTCGCGCTCAGGTTTCGGGAGGTTTCGGGGATGGACGGCGGTTATGCGGACGGAGCGGACCTTGGCTGTCGCCCTTGGAGGGTCCGTTGTTGCCCTTGCGCGTTGATCCGGTAGGCTCGTCAGCTAAATGGAAGCAGGTTGGTTATGGATTTAGAAGCTGTTTGGACTTACCGTGAAGAGGTAATCTACCCTGAGATTTTCGGTAGCTTGTCCAGGGGCATTTTCCCGCTATCGCAGACGTATTTCCAGCCCTTCCCAAATGCTGAAATCGATCCACGCTGGATGCACTATGGTGTGTTCGAATTTGCCCCAACCGAGAAACGAGAAAGCTGGCTATACGTGACCTCTGGTCATTCAAACCCGTGGGACACTCCACCAGATGAATACCGACCAGACGCAACATCTGGTGCAGGCGTTGAATTCTCTATTGAAACACAGGAGAATGGCGATTGGGCGATACGGTTTCTGCTAAGGATGCTTGCGTTTGATCTCCTTCTGTCGTCGGGCCAATTCGGCGAAAGGCCTCCTCTCAGCCTGCATGACCGAATTCCACTCGGAAGCCCTGTGGACGGCAATGCAGGAACCCCGGTTACCAATGTCATCCTGCATGCGCCCGAAAGCTACCCGAACAGCTTTCAACTGCCTTCCGGCAAGGTCGAAATCCTGCAATTCTTCGGCGTGACAGACGAAGAGTGCGACCTGGCGCGAAGCGAAGGCTTTGATGCCCTCCGCGCCAAGCTTCTTTCTGAGGGGAACTTTCCAGCCACCGATCTACACCGCCGATAGGTGATCTGTATTTTGTTCACAGTCGACATTCAAACGACGCGCGGCATCGGTGTATTTGGGCCCGTACCCGACATCGAAACACGGAACTCCACGAGTCTCCCGAGCCCCTTGCACTGCAAGGGGCTCGGGACAAAACACCGGAGCTTAGTCAAACTTCCCCGACCCGATCAGAACGCGGCATTCGTCAGGCTGGTGGCGTCCCCGATCACGGTCAGCGTATCCGGGTGGACCTTGAGC
>ENA-OWNT01002995-OWNT01002995.1-seawater-metagenome-genome-assembly--contig:-NODE-2995-length-16608-cov-4.386426_pt1 | contig 16608 bp, 18 predicted proteins | sample MGYA00238136_ERZ651165 | MGnify/ENA primary metagenome ERZ651165 (study PRJEB26861, sample SAMN08777766) | seawater metagenome | isolation source: coastal seawater | place: USA: Florida | collected...
CGAACGACGAACGACGAACGACGAACGACGAACGACGAACGACGAACGACGAACGACGAACGACGAACGACGATTGACGAACGACGAAGCGACGAAGAAGCGACGAAGAAGCGACGAAGCGACGAACGACGAACGACGAACGAACACACAAACACGCAGACAGCGCTAACTCACTCACTCACTCACTCACTCACTCACTCGGCCACCTCGCCGTTCTTCGTTCTCTGTTCTCTGCTACTCTTGTGTGGCTGGGAGTGAACTCCAACATTAACATTGCAGTGCGTACCGAAAGTACGAATGTGGTAGTATAGTGGCATAACGCCGCGGTTGGTGTTGGTACTCAGTACTGATTATTTTTGGATTGATGAATGTACAATGAGGTGGGACGATTGGAGGGCGCGGTAGCGCGGCGCGTGAGTGGGTAGGCAAATAATGCGATGTACACCTTTATGCTCATCTTTTTGCCTTCTTCAGTCTTCTTCAGCGTTATCATCTCATTGGGTGTGGTAGTGGGTAAATGATCATATACCTGTTTGAAAGGTCAGCTGTGGTATAAAGAAAGGTATGCTGTGAGTGGTAGTGCTTACGTCGAGGTGCACTACCGCTGACAGTGGTAGTACAGTCAGTCCACGCCACAAACCACGCGCGTTCAGTTCACTCAACTGAAATTGGGTACTGTACATTTAAAATGTTTTGAAAAGCATTGTTATTTAGAGCGCGCGGACGCTGACTTGAAACAGTGCACAGAATTCGAAGGTCCGAAGATTGAAAGTTTGAATGAAAGTTTGGGAATTCTGTGCTTGACTGACAGCAGCGGCGATTGATTGAAAACCCTTCAACGATGCAATAAGTGTCATTTGTAGATATACATTTTCTTCAATACTACATACAACGTAGTATCTACAAATAGAACAAACATTATAAAACTGTATATATTCCCAATGCACGATAAACATTATTATGGCTATAACTGGTACTTGAGAATATCCCGAAATAGGAATAACTGTGATTTCCGTGTGGACTTGTTGTTACATCGAGCAGCTGTTCAACATCTCCGAGATCGATTTGTAGGTGCAGCCTGTGAGATGTCTGGACGTCTGCGCTTCGGCCTCGATGCAGTCCCCTGCCTGCGGAAAAGCATTGTGGTCGGGTCATCGGCGAGGTCGTGCTGTCTATGGCCGTGGGATTACGCTGTACACGACTCGAGCAGGCATAGAATGGTGTCAGAACGTGGCAATGGTCGGAACGTGGCAATAGCGTACTATGGCATAGCATGTAGTGCGATGAAGACATTGGAAGCAAACACAACACAATTGCAATGTGCAATGTGATGGTAATGGTAATTGCACACGAGAGATCAGCCTCGCGAAAATGAAATTCATCTTGTGGTGATGTATTGAACTTTAGGGTGTTGAACCATAAGCGTGCTCATGGCTGCAGCGGCTATAGTCTTGTGTTTTCCAAGTATGCAGATTCCTGCCGCTCCACACCACTGGTTGAAGCAGCTGCAGCGTCGGTGTCCTCGTGCAGATCGTCGTCTATGTTGCCGGTGAACGTGTCGGCAACGTCCATCATCAGTCGTTCGCCAAGCAACGTATTCAAAAATTTGGTTCTGCCCAGATCATTTGCCTGCCCAGCAGCGAAAGAAACAACGCTCAACATATAATTACGATGGCCCTGCATGACTTGTTCTAGGAGGACGAACCAGTTGCACTGGAGAGAATCCCTGTTCATCGCGCACAGATAGGTCGGCTTTCACCTACAGCAAGCCCCGTAAGCTACACAATCAACCAGACCATGAGGCAACACGAGGCACGCACCGCGACAAGGGCTCCAATCATTTTGCACATCGCAGTGCTTTGCTTCTGCGAGACGGCGGCCTACAGCAAATGATACAGCCATGCAAAACGTTTCACAAACATGCCGATTTACGGATCATTACAGCGAGTCAGCAAAACAGGAGAAGGAGAGAGAAGCGTACGTGCAGCAGCGTGTGTCCTTGTGGCCAGCTCCTTTGGGTCAGAAGTCCGCCTCCAAGTTCCTCGTCGAAGGTCTAGTGAAACACAGCGTGGCATGGTGAGTACACAATGTTGAGCGGCGAATGCCCGAGAGTCACGAAACATTATCACTCGTAACCTACCGCGAGATGTTGTAGCATTTCACACTGGCGTGCAAACAAAGCGACACCTGGCACGTTCAACGGGAAAATGTGAAAATATGACTCATCTTCGGCGTCAGATTGAGGGCAAACCACGAACCGAGGGGATTGGCTGCCAAATCGCCATCACAATGTTCGGGATCGAGGAAGAAGTGACGCCGCTGCAGAACGAAGTTAAGTAATGAGGGACACCTGCACAGATATTGAACCGCCATACAAACACCATCACACCTGCTCGGACAGTCGAGGTTGAAGAGGGGTCGCAGCGAACAGAGCCTGAAGGCGAGTACCACAGCAGCAACATCAGACGACAGCATGCCACCGGAACATGTCCATGCCAGCAACGAGTGCACTTGCCCGGACGGCATCCACATTGCCGATGCGAATTAAGTGTGCAAAATGCGCTCTGCGATCCCGACACATGTCGTCGATTGAGTCCAAGAAGTCATCGGCAAGGATGGTGGTCGATGGCGCATCATTTGGCTCATCTTGCCCAGCAGACAGTCCAAAAAACGGCCCGCGTCGGGCTTCGGCGACGACATCCTCGCTCTTCCCCTCATCGAAATCATCAGCGCGCTTCCCATCGGCTGATGTCGTCGGTGTCGACACAACGCTTGACTCACGCCGAAAATGGGACTGCGCCGCGCGGCGACTGGCGCCGGAACTGTCCACTGTCACGATCCGTTGAATCTGAATGTAGTAATACTTCGTCGAACGAGCAACATCTTTTGATTTTGACTCCTTTTCTTGAATGATAGCCACCTCAGCGATGTTCTAATCAACAACACGCATTGCACAACGAATGAAAGCTGGATCGAATGGCGCGATGCAGGCGATGAAGAATGCATTTCTGCCACGCAAATACGCACCTGAGCCGCTGGCGGAGATTCGCAGGAATCGTAGTGTAAAATGGCGTCTGCCGTGGCGACTACGGGGTGCGCCGATTTTTCAATACCATTGCGTTCCGAGGTTGGCCGTGGCGGGTCGCAAAATATGTTCAGACAGTGATCCTTGGTGAAGGAGACAAAGTTCCGCGGTTTTCGCGACCATGTTGACTCGCCACCAATCATTCTCGACGAGACCCTCGATGGAGACGCCTCGACACGACTTTCCGCCCATTTCGTGACGGTGACTGCGCGGTTGATGCGGTGCATCCAATCACTCTTGTCCGTGACACCGTCGAAGAGCACGAAAAAGAAGCGGGATATCGCGTTCAGCTGCAAGCCGACCATGCCGGCATGGGGGAGCCGTGGCAGTGTGGACAAGTGTGGAGGTTCTGAACAGGAAAGAAGCTCTGCTGAGCGAACAAACAAAACTGGCGCTGGCTTTTTGGCCTCAAAGTCCAAGAACGTCAACCCTTCCGGTCCCAATGACAGCGTGCCTCTCAGCCAGTTCGTGGATCCCGCTTGCAGGATGCGCACGTCTGACGATGCTTGGTCAAGCGAGCTCATTGCCACCTGCTGGCGGGCCAGGCAGTCGTCGCGCAAGTAACAAAACAATGGCGCCTACATTGCAGCTGTGGTTGCTGCGTGCCAAAATTTCTACCAATCCGTGTTTTTGGGCGGTTCCAGCGGCATCTCCAAAAGCACACTGTCTTTCTTTTTCTACATTGGCAGTTACAAAATCATTAACACCTCTATCCGGGCGCCTCAACAATGGCAACAGCAGCCAACGTCAAAACCAGGCGTTCAATGGTCCAACCCAAAGCTTACTGCTGCTCTGCTTCAACCTCGAAAACGAAACAACAAGGACGGCAAGGACGGCAAGCACAGCTACGACGACGACGACGACAACGACGACGACGACAACGACGACGACAACGACAACGACGACGATAATGACGGCTTCGGCTTCAGCATTGCTTTAACAGACTTTCAATTATTTTCATTCAGGACGACAGCGGCCAACGACGTCGACGACGGCTGCAAGGATGCATCGCTTGAAGGAGCTTTCAATGTTTGCTATTACGGTGACTACAACGTCAACGACTGCAAATATAGCATCGCTTGCTGGGATCATCAATGTCTCTTCTTCAGAACGACGACAACAACGACGACGGACGACGACGACGACGACGACGACTGCAACTACAGCAACGCTCAATGGGACTTTCAATGTGTTTTTTTTGTCAGAACGACGACGACGACGACGACGACCGCAACTTCATGGCATCGCTCGAACGAACTTTCAACGTCGGTGGCTACGGCGACAACGCGTGAAAGCCGTGGAGTAGCATCGCATTTGCATTGCATTCGCATTGCATTCAGCGCTTCAACGAACGATGAACGGCGAACGGCGAACGGCGAACGGCTGCATTGCATTGCATTGCATTGCATTGCATTGCATTGCATTGCATTGCATTGCATTGCATTGCATTGCATTCGCATTGCATTCGCATTTGCATTCTGCGCTTCAACGAACGATGAACGACGAACGGCGAACGGCGGATATTCTATTCCGGTGTTGGCAATGCGTTTATAGTTAGTACGACGACGAATCCCGAAAGTGTTACGGAAAATGGAATTAAAATGCAACGACGCAGCGCAACGACGCAGAGGCGCAACGACGCAACGACGCAACGAACGAACGAACGAACGCACGCACGCGAAAGATTCCGCGGAGTGGTGAAGTGAAGTGCAATGAAATGAAAGGACGCCGCCGCCGTTCGTTCGTTCGTTCGTTCGTTCGTTCGTTCGTTCCTTCGTTCGTTCCTTCGTTCGTTCGTTCCTTCGTTCGTTCGTTGTTGCGTTGTGACTTGTTGTTGCGGCGTTGGTGCTGCTGTTGCTGTCGTTGTTATTGCCGATTGACTTTCGGTTGGCTTGCTTGTAGAAGCATGATACGTTCAATGGAGGTGTCTAGTGTGTCTTGGAATCGAAATCAACAACCACTGGCTGCACCACAAGCTTTGCAACAAGCAGTTGTCGCTTTTGATGTGTCCGCTGTCACGAGTCTGAGGTGGCAACACCTATTTATTCAAAGTACAGACACTGGAACAGCGAAGGCGCGACATGATTTTGGAGTCGACAAATCGAGACATTGCACATTTTTGTGAACATTCCGGGCAAAGATTTCCACAATGCGACTGACGTAGTTCTGTTGAAGGTTGTGGTGTTTGACGAAAGTACCCACAGCACAACATGTCTTCGCGCCGCACGCCGCGTCACGAGGCGCACATATCGCAGGCAAGGGAGATGAAAAGGTCGTCAAAGAAGGGCAAGAAGCATCGACCAAGCAGCGCGCCCACGAAACCACGGACAATTTTTGTGCCGCGCCCGTCACGCGACGGAGCCCCGGCGGTCGAAGGCGATGGATCGTCTTCGTCTCGCCGTAACGACGTTGCGTCGTCCGCCTTGTCGGAAGCAATTCTGAGAGAGCTTCAGTCCCAGCGAAAGTTGATTGAGAGACTTCCAAGTGAACTGTTCAACGAAGAGCTGAAACACTCCCTTACACAGCCTGGTATGTCGAACAACAATCAAATCGACCATAGAGAGAGACGAAACGACTACGAAAGCAAGACCTCCGCGAACTACAGTCGCCGGGGTTCATCGAGACTCAATGAACAAAACATGGTGCAGCGGGTATGTTAATGTTGGCGTGGTGGTGGGTCGTCATGTACAACTATTTTTATTTTCTCGCGTTTTCATTGTTGCTCAGCTTTCGGATTCATATTTAAAAAATGCCGGCGTCGTCGAATCGCTGAGCTTCCGACTGGCTGCTCTGACGGAGGCCCAGAACCAAACGTCGTCCACGATGCATCACAACAAAGAAGTTTTGGACAATATGAGTCGTGATTTCTACAAGCTGCTTCTGGAACAAATTGCATGGATCATGGTGGAGCTCAAGGTCGCAAAAGCTGATCGAGCTTCGCGGGCAGCTGCCACGGAATCTGGCCGCGTCGAACACAACACCCCGGACGACGCTCTGGCACACAGAAATACGCCAGTCGCTGCCGCGCCGCCAGCCACACAGATTCGCGGTAATATCTCAATCAAAGCGATTCAGTCAATCGAAAAGCGACTGGACGACTTAACGTCGCAGCAACAGGCAAACGCGAAGCAAATGCAGGTGCGGTTGTGCATGTGCGCGACGTGCCTTTGCTCTTTTGGGGTTGCGACAGCTTCATTGCGTCACTCATCGTCTCTGCTCGTGCCGTGCCACACTTGTTGTTTGCAGTCCATGCAGCGCCGCTTGCAGGATATGGTCGCCGGTCTTGGAGAGACACCAACAATGCGAGCAATGACGTCGGAGTTGATGGGAAACATGATATCCCAGATGGCCGATGTGTCGAAAGGAATGAAAAAGCTTCTCGGTACCGGGCCATACAGCGCCAAAGGTCGAATTGCGGAAGCGCGAGCGGCGGAGGCAAAGGCGGACGAAAAGTTGCAAGAAACGCGACGACTGATATCCTCCTTCAATGATCACATGTTCGTTCGCCTGCAAATTCGCGCTCTTCGCGGTTGTGAGGTCATTCTGATGTATTGGGTTTTATTGCCATGTTCACAGAGTTCGTCAACACCAAGAGATCAAGCGTGAAATTAGGAGCAACAGGTGGAGCATGGAGTCAGCGAGTAAAAGCTTCGAGAAAGCACTCACTTTTCACCTTGGAATTCTTCACAATGCCGGAGGAGCACCAGGTGGCTCGCCCACCAACTCTCCTCGCCCGCACACCGCGCATGCAAGGTCACCGTCGCGCGCGCAGGACATCGAAGCTGCTGCACGACATGCATCTTTGCTTCAAGTGGCGTCGCCGCGATCAATGGGGGTCCATGGGAATGGGCAGCCACGCAGTGATGGGATCGTACGGAGCGGATCGCCGGTTGACGTCGCTGTCGCAACCGCTCTCACAGACTCCGACGAGGAGAACGAACAGAATGTACAGCCAACGGCCATGTCCGGATATAGATACGAGTCCCCGCAGAGACCAGTGCCTGGTCTTGGGCGCGCTCAAGCGAAGATGCTGCAAGCATCTGTCCTCAAAAGTGCGAACTATCTACAGCGACTGGAAGAGGTGACGCAGAAGAGGTACGAACGCTGATTGCGTGAACATGTGATGTCTGCGGGTTTGTTCGCTGACAGCTGCTTGTGGTACACGGATGTAGAGTCGCTATGTTGTCCGAAGGCAACTTTGTTACCCAGCCCGTCTTCAAAGCGAAAATTGAAGAAGTGCACGCGTCAATACAAGATCTACAACAAATTGTCTTGGACACGATCGATGATGCCAAGCGATCCGCACAGGTTCCACCAGGACACCAGCGGAAAAAGAAAAGACAGTCGACAGGGCAAACTTCTGGATCGGCAGAATTCAATACTGGGATGACATCACCTTCTGGTACCGAAACATCTCGAAGTGCCAGCAACCGGCCAGTTTCGGGATCATCCATGTTAGTAACTGCAGCTCAAGAAGCTACGGCGGCGGCGAACGCAGCCGCGAGAGCGGCACAAGAGGCCGCGTCTGCCGCCGAAGATGCAAACGGCTCGAGCACGGAAGGAATTTCTGCTGCACTCACCGCAGCCGCCGCCGCCCGAGAGGCCTCGGACGCCGCCAAATCAGCCGCGGAAGCAGCAAGAGTATCGGCCGACGCTGTCAGCACTTTGTCGCAACGGATCACGTCGCTGGCGCACAGCGTCGCGAGCATCAATCAGGGCCAGGCAGACCTGCACGACACGGTCGAAGCTGCCTTGTCTGCTTTCACAAACCTATAAAAGTTTAGTTCACGAAAAACTATCACACAATTTTACATTCGCACTTCATCCTGGTGGCCAGGTCATTTGTCGTCCACCCAAAACATGAATGTGCAAGTGGTAGACGGACTGGCAGCCGCCAGGGCCATCATTGATTACAACCCTGAAACCATCCTTGTCGAGTTTCTGCTGGGCAGCAACTTCTTGTGCCGTGAACAACAAATGCCCTACGCCACATGCACGGTTGGTTGAATAAACGCATGACTGCACCGCAAACACGCACAGTGGCACGTACCGAGCAACTCCTTGTGCTCCGGCTGCGCTTTCGATAATTGTGTCAATCCTTCATGGTGCTTTGGAATCACAAGAAAGTGCGACGGGGCCTGCGGTGCAACGTCGGCAAACGCAAGGCATTTGTCGTCTTCATACAGAATATTCGACGGGATTTCGCCACTGATGATTTTGTCAAAAATTGTTTCTTCTGTAGCTGACTCTGTCGAGAAGAAACCCGTCAGCCTACGGTTCACGACACGCCCAGCACTTCGACAGGGTCGGGACAAGCCACCGACCACTTGGCGTGCAAGGAGCATGGCGCCCTGAACGTCAACGCAAGCACAAACAAAGAATCAGATACTACAAGACGAATTCAAATATCCAGAATTTGATTGAATCGACATTTGTCGTGTCTTCTGTGTTTTGCGCAGTATCTTTGCTGGCTGAGAATGCAGTGATAATGCGCGCACATTTAAGCGTGCGCGCATCGTCCAAAGCATCCATCGCGAGATTCATTTTCTCTCCAACCCCCAACTATGATGGGGGCACCAGTATTATCTCTTTCTTCCCCTGTGTCTGCGTGGCTTCGTTTGGAAGCTTGAACCGTTTCAATGCTACTTCCCGACTCGATAGGGCCAACGTCGCAACTTGCAACGTCGCAAGCAACGTTGCCGTATGCAGAGCAGCAGCAACGCAACGACGACGACGACGTTGCGTCGTCTGAGAGCTGAGATCGGAGACATAGCCTGTGCATTGTCGTGGTTTTTTTGTCAGCTGATCGATGTTTACAAACAAACTTTTCGAAACTGTTGAAACTGTTTGAAACACCAAATGCGCGCGCAAAGTTGCAACTACGGGTAGATCGGTGTTGGGTGTTTGGTGTTTGGTGTTTGGTGTTCGGTGTTTGGTGTCTGGTGTCTGGTGTTTGGTGTTTGGTGTTTGGTGTCGGTGTCGGTGTCGGTGTCGGTGTCGGTGTTGGTGCCTTGGTTGTGGTATTTTGGTGTTGGTGTTGGCTTTTGGTGTTGGCTTTCAATTGGCTTCTGGTGTTGACTTCTGATGTTGACTTTTGATGTTGGCGTTGTTGTCTTGGTGTTGGTGTCTTGGTGTTGGTGTCTTGGTGTTGGTGTCTTGGTGTTGGTGTCTTGGTGTTGGTGTCTTGGTGTCCGTGTCCGTGTCTTGGCCTTGACCTTGACTTTGTTGGTTGTTGGTGGCGCTGCTCCTCGTGGCGGTGCCGTCGACGACCGTAGCAGACCGACGCTTGCCTCGACGGCGAACGAAAACTGAAAGTGCGCCCGCAACCATCGGGCCCGCGAAGCAGCTTGGTGCGCATACTGTCAACGTTGACTGCCGGCATCGGCCACATTCCTCTTGCGAGTAGAACCGACGAGCGAAGGGTTCGCCTGTGGTCAACAGTCACAGGGCAACCATTGGGGTGCAATAATCGTGCGTACAGTCGTGGACAACTCGACGACAACCGTTGGATCGAGCAAAGTGCGGAAGACAAGAGTCACAACCGCCGCAACACAAATCTTTGGTAGAAATCAACGGGACTCAACAAACGCCGGGTCATTGCTTGCGCGGAATGACCGCGAGGGCCACTTTTTATTCGCCTCCGAACTGTCACAACACACCAAAACGACAAATGTCAGCACATCGAGGCAATGCAACTGGGCCTGTTGCCAATTCAAGTAATGAAACGACAGCGACACAAGGCAGTGGCAGCCCACGTGCCCTGCGCAGTGTGGGCATCGGCCCTGTGGACGATGTCTTGGGAATTCTCGCAGTGTCTGCCAATGACGCAACGTATTCTGGACGCGACAATGGAGAACACATGGGTACGTTTCGAGGCAAAAACCTCTACGGTGACGTTGTAGACCTTTGCGAAGGAACCATATTGGGAATCTACGGAAACGATGAGCGCGCGCTGGCTGCCCGAACAAAAATCAAAGCCGACATTACATCGCACACCAACTTCAGAATTAAGTTCGATTCCTGTGGTCGAATGGATAAACTACCGTGCATACACTGCTTTTGTGTTCTCGGCGGACGCGTGAACCGGAAACGCTCTGCGCCCGGATCCGAGGAACAACACCCCCAAAATGCCATGCCAAGTGGTACGTGCACAGAATCGTGTTCACTTCAACAGCGGCGGGGCTCGCGCGCCCACACGACGAAGTGCGAAGTGCGTTTGGTTTTATCAATGCAACGCGTGTCCGAAGCATTCCCATTACAAAGTCAGTGGGTCGTACACGCGGTGATCAACGAACACAACCATCCACCGGTGCCGCCGGAGAACCTTCTGACCTATCAGCAAAAGACTCACTGCGGCAAGCTGCTGGGGGCTGTGCCGACTACTAACAGCAAGCGCAACTGTAGGAATTTCCTCCATGGCCTCGGACTGCCAACGTGGAATGCGCAACAGGTTTCCAATCTCAGCGTGAAACTGAAGAACGAAGGCTTTTGGTTTCTGGAAAAACCAATGAACTTCGAGCTCGAAATAGAGCATGCACCAATGATGCTGGCCGCAATGTGTGGTACAGAGGAATTGGCTTTCATCGCCAGAATCGCTGTGCGTCACCAGCCTTACGAAGCATCGTCGGCTGCATCAACAAGCGTGCGCCCGAACAGCACAACTCCTCGTTCGGTCGGTGATTTCACAATTGTACGAGAGCATGGCTCCTCGCTCGCCTACTTGGTCCGTGGCAATCTATTTGATTTGAGCAGTCCCGATGAGAATGGTGCTAAAATCCCGCTTCCACCATGTCCACCTCGAATTCTCTCGTACATGCCTCTGCACGATACTCTGAACACAGCGGCGGCACGTCAGTATGCGTCCAAGCTCAATGGGATAATCGCGGAGCACGTTCCAAGTGTCAGTGGTGGTAGTTCGAGTATCTTCTTGGAATCAGTCATGTGGCAGACACGTTCGCAGCAGTCAGAATTTAATATGTTCCCCGAGGTTTTGTGCATCGGCTGCGCTAAAAGGTCCAAGTGTGGTGGCTACCAACTGGTGGTACCAACGTCGTACGGCTCGCGTGGCACATTTAGGGTCGCGACAGGCCTCAGAAGAGCTGATTCAGACGACGCACTGCGTTTTGTTCACAAATCATTGGTTTGGTTTTCTAAATCCAACTCGGCACATAGTGGTGTTGCAGCAACAAGGCTTTTGTTGTCGGATGACAGCCCGTTTATCTTGGGTCTGCACGAACAGCTGGCAAAGGAAACATATGGCGCAGACGAAGACTGTGCCGTTTCCTCCTGTGTGTTTTACCGGCACACATTGAAGTTTTGGAAGGGCGTGTGCCGCGGTTCTGGCGAGCTCAAAGCTCGTCTGAAAGTCGTGCGAGCATGGCTCTCGAGGCTCACCGAGCTGGAACTCGAAACGGAGTTTGATCATGAATGGGCAGAGTTACTCAAGCACTGTTCTACTGAATTTGCTCAGTGGCCTGCCATATCCGAACGTCTAATGACGTTCTTGAACAAGGAGCACCAAGACCGTCATCGGTGGGCATGGGCGTGCCAACCTCGTCACATGGCTTTGTTTGTGAAGGCGAACAGTGCTGCACAAGGGCAGCAGCAAGCTTTGAAATGGAATAAAATGACGACGTCCAGTAGTCTGTATGATTTTTTTTGTACCGCTGTGAGCGCGGACGTGCAGCACCAACGTGAGTGGGAAGCACGTTTAAGGAGTGAAAGTTATAAAACCCCGTCGCAACAGCTTGATATGCAGGTTCCTGCAGTTAAGCGTCTAGTCTTCAAAGTAATGTGCGCTTCAAAGGGCAGGGGAGCAGGTTTTCGCGAGCGAATGTTGAATGAGGTTGACGCTGCACAGCGGTACAACACAAAGTGGTTGTCCAACAGCGTGTGCGAATTACAGCCAAACAGCGTGCAACATGGCGAAGTCACGAACGAAGACGACTTCAAGCAACGCCCGTGGCTGAAAGCCCCATGCACCGCTCGGTTGCCTGGACGCGTCAACGTTGTAACAATGCCCGGTTCGTTTTGCCAAGGAATAGCGCTGGTGCCCGCTGGTCACACGTCCACGCGCTGAAAACTGACATAGTTGTGCGATATGACAGGTGGTAATGAGCGTTTGTTCTGTGCTGCGCGGCGCATTGTTGCCGCAAACGGCGATATAGTCGAACGACCGTGCAATTGGCAGCTGCAAACGGGGTTACCATGCAGGCACGCTTTGGCTGCGAATGACGGCAATCTAGACTTGTCAAGCTTTCCTGCTCGCTGGCGCAAGCGGTTCGAGCGTGAGGATCTACGAACCGGCTTGTCGCGCCGTCATGTTGACACGCGTCTTGGGCTCGCCTTGCACCACAGCGTAGATAGAACCCCACGTGCATGACCACATTCCCGGCCACGACGATGCGCGTGTCGAACATGGATCATATCGTTGCAATGGTGCTGCAGACATTTCGCGTGGCCACAACTAACGTTGCGTGCATCTAAATTTTGACTGCAGTTACCGCTGCACTGAGTGAAGTTGAAGTGCCCGTATGGTAAGGGTTGACACTTGCGCCGACACTCCGCAGCTACTCAATCCAAGTGGCATTTAAATTATGATGACACCATACTCGAATACGATCCATTGTCGTTCAAAGCAGGTGCCGAAGCGGCGTGCAAACCGTCTTCCGAAACTCAGTTTTAGCTCTTTTTTGCCGTGCCTTTGATACCGGTTTAGTCGCGGTGGCCCTTCTCGCTGACTGGTCGTCGTCACGATCTCCTCGAAGCAGGCGGCGCACGACTTCCTCGTCATGCTGAGCCGTTGCGATTGCATTCTGTCGTTGGCTTGAAAGCTTCGAGGTTTGCTCGCCCTGGCCTGAGTCAGTTGTAACAGCTGTTGATGATCCAGCTGCGAACAACCGTTCCCGGAAAGGTTTAGAGAGGAAATTGATCCCGCTGAGGAGCCACTGTTCTAGTCGACCCTCGTTGACCACTCCATCCGCTCGGAACGATTTTGAGCTTGTGACAGGGACGTCCCTGCCATTGGATTCCGAATGCTGTGACGACTGTAGACTATCACTGGTCGGTGAGCGGTCTCTGTCACTGGAATCTTTCTTGTTCGCCTGCGTGCTATGAATGCACTCGCCGGCTCGCCACTTGTTCGAGGACGTGTCCACGATGGGACTGTGGTCTAAAGACGATTTTGACACAACCTTTGAGCGTGCCTCGGGGCCACAGCACTTTCTTAGCTCTTTAATGATGGATGGCGGCGAGTTGTGCGCGGCATCCCACTCATGGAGAGCAGCGTTGACGTAATTCTTGCGCATCCATCGCTCGAGAAGTTCGGGTGCTAGAGTCATGATCATGGTGTTGTTCGCGACTGATGATAAACACGCGCAAAGCAGAATACGTTGGGTCAGTGCACAAGCAAGTCATCAAAGGCGCGGCACAACAAGCATGGAAAAAACAGGTCCACCAACCACGGAGAGTGTCGGTGTCGAGCTCATCTAGAAAGCCGGTGATGACATCCTTCGGTCGATTGTCTGGGCGGACCATAGGCACGTGTTGAATGCTGGTCAGGCCGTTTTCCTCGTAGTATTCTTGTGAATTCTGATGCGTAACGTTTGCTACCACGTCAGCGTTGTAGCAAATGCCAAGGAAATGTGCCAGGCGATGCATTTCTGGCGTCGCATCGTTCACTAGGTCCTCGTAGAATGTTTGAAACACCGGGACCACTCCGGCTTCGTTGAGACCTGTGAACCAGTGCCTGCGAAATTGTGTCCATCCCGTAGTCATGTTGATCGTGGCCTGCACGAAAGTATTTACTGCTTCTGGGCTTTTGAAATCGTCGGGGCCGAAAAGATTGAGCCCTGGGTTGTAGTGGGCAGCGCTGGTGGTTACCGATCGTGGGTCGCGGTGGATGGACAGTATGCCCTGCCCTTCTTGCGCGGGCGTGCTCTTCTTGCGCGCATTGGAGCGGATCGATGTTCTGCTCAGCATCTGTTGCGGATATAACTTGGCCAGAGCGTTCTTTGTTTGACTCTCGCTGAGACCTGCAAATAAGTCCAATGCTGATGTCGGTGGTGTGCAAGACTGGTGACCGTCAACAATGCAGGTTTCCAGCCACTTCGGGAGACCACGCAGTACCGGCGTCTTGTTGGGATGGTCTTCGGATCTAATGAAGGGAATCGCGTGCTTGTTTGCTGTCAACACGGTGACATGCGAAACCAATGGCAATTGCGGATTTCTGGAATCCGTGAAATGTGTGCGCAGCGTCCGGCACTTGGATGCCTCGGCAATTGGACACTCATGCGCAGACTGCGGGCATGTGCTGAGCTTGTCAGCCACACACACGGCGTGGCACTGGATGCCATCAACAGCTGCATCGTAAACCGCACAGGTTTCAGTCAGCAGCTGAAAGACCAATTGCTGATACCAGGTCGTTCCAGATTTGGCTTCTGCCCGCAAGTGCAATGTCCGATTGGCTGGTAGAGACGTTACTGAAGTGGAGCCGTCGGCACAGTGTAAAATTTGACTGGGCAACACTGCGACCCAAGAATTCGCCAGTGCAAGAATGAACGTCAGCCCACTCACCACGCGCACCATGGTTTAGAGTTCAAAGCTACGGCGGCATGGTACGGAGTCAACAACACACAAAAAACGGGCTGTCGGAAATGCAAGTCTCAAACGGTTTCTCCGCGAGCTTGCTGAGGTCATGCACCAACCGTGTTGTCACCCAAACTGCTGTCGACTTGACGTCAGTCTGACGCAAGGTGCTTCAACGAATATTGTTTGTCTTGTTGATCTATGTCCGACAAATCTCGCGGGTCGTTGCGTTTCCAGAATACTTTTTCGTCCATGAAGTGATTGGCCGTTGTTGAAAACACCCACACTGCAACGTCCGTTGCGCAAACGCATTCTCTGCCTCACTTCGTGCATCACCGCCGCATCCCCTTTCCAACGCCGCTCGTTCACTTCTTCTTCTCCTCACCCCAATTACATTGGTCTTCGTTGGGCTTCCGCCCGCTGACAGTGAACGCCGTTGCCGCCGCCGCCGCCGCCGCCGCCGTCGTCGATGCGTCGTCGTCGTCGTCGTCGTCGTCGTCGTAATCCGTCGCCGTTCGTCGTTGCGTTGTCGTTGTCGTTGTGTCGCTCGTTGCGTTGTCATCGTTCATTCGTTGTTGGTGTGTTGTTGTTCGTTCACTTTCATTCATTGAACGACACACAGACAGTGAGTGAGTGAGTGACAGTGAAGGGACTCACGAACTGACGAACAGTGAGAGAGTGAGTGAGCGACTGAGTGAGTGAGTGAGCGACTGAGTGAGTGACTGACAGTGAGCGTCGTGGCCTCACAGCTCACTCACAGTCAAAGTTACTCACTCACTCACTGGCAGTCACTCACTCACTCACTGGAAGTCACTCACTCACTCACTGGCAGTCACTCACTCACTGGCAGTCAGTCAGTCATTGGCAGTCAGTCAGTCACTCGCTGGCAGTCATCCAGTGAAGAGTTAGTTCACAGTCGGCAGTGGCAGTGGCAGTGAGTGAGTGACTGCCAGTGAGTGAGTGTGGTGGTTGACGCCTTCCTTGGCTGCTGAATGAATGAAGTAAGTGATGGAGTTCGTTGTTTGTCATTGCTGTCGTTGTTTGTTGTTGTTGTTGTTGTTGGTGGTGGTGGGCACTACTGCACCAGTACTAGTACCATCAGTATCCACATTATCGTCAACTAGGACAGTAAGTTTGTACACCACATCATATCCACGTTCACTGCTCAACCGCGCAGACAGTGTATAAACGGAGTTGGAGCCGTCTGGCAACGTTAACTTCCCGGAGGCCATCTGTTCAATCCCATTTTTTACGCTGCCATTAAAGGAGACAGTGAAATCCAATGACCGATGAGGAATGAGGAAGTCACGCGGTTGCTCTTCGGCTAACACGCGGATCATTGTCTATCACCACTACAACGTGCAAGGTGCAAGTTGCAACGTTGCAACGAACTCTGCTGTCTATTGTAACGTTCAGTCCAACGACGTGATTACTACCTGGTACTTTTCAAAAAAGGTGTTTTTTGCAGGACGGAGACAAAAATAATGCGTTGACAATGAAATAAAAAAGGGGGGTGTGGGTGTGGTGGTGGAAAATACAAAAAATATGTTGATGAGAGCAGTGTTTTAGTTATAATCCAAGAAGAACAAATAAAATGATAATTAGTGTCGAGATTTTGTATGTCTGTCTGTCTGTCTGTCTGTATGTAGACTAGCTTTGGTATGTATGTATGTAATGTATGTAATGTAATGCAATGTAATGTAGACGTCTAATGTAATGTAATGTAATGTAATGTATGTAATGTATGTCGAGACGAATGAATGAGTACGCTGTCGATCAGCGAGCGATCAGATGAATGAAGGTCTCTTTTTCTTTCTTTTTCTTTTGTTTGCTGGTTTCCCGTTTTTTTCAGCTGGTTTTTGGTTTTTGTTTTTTTCAGCAAGTGACGTCATAATTTTTCTGTCATTTGTCATTATTTTGATCATTTATTTATTTTG
>ENA-OWNT01002996-OWNT01002996.1-seawater-metagenome-genome-assembly--contig:-NODE-2996-length-16604-cov-4.225933_pt1 | contig 16604 bp, 17 predicted proteins | sample MGYA00238136_ERZ651165 | MGnify/ENA primary metagenome ERZ651165 (study PRJEB26861, sample SAMN08777766) | seawater metagenome | isolation source: coastal seawater | place: USA: Florida | collected...
CGCGGGGTGGAGATTGACGGGACCCTCGCCGACGACATCAACCGCTCGGTCATTCAGGAGCAGGTCGAGATGGGCGTCGCGGTGCGGATGGCGGCGATGGACCTGTTGGCCCGCAACCTGCGCGCCGAACGTCAGGCCGCAACGCAAATCAAAGCGGGCTGAGCCGCTTGCAGGGCGTCATCCATATCCCGGCAGGCGAGCGCGGCGTGATCCGGCTCTTTGCGCTCGACATGCGGCCCGAGCAGGCGGCGTTCCTGAAGGAACCCGGCGCGCTGGCACAAGTTCTGGGGATTGAAGCGCTGGACATGGACCAGGTGGAGATCTTCCCGGTCACCGACCTGGAGGACATCGGCCTTGCAGGATACCTGACCGAAGGCTGCGGCGTGCCGCGTGCGCAGGTCGAGGAAGACCGCGAGATGCTGCAGGCGCTGGAGGGCCATGTGCTGCTGATCCGCTCCCGCGCCTTTGATGGCCAGGCGGTCCGGCTGACGCCGGCGGAGCAGATTGTGCTCAAGGGCACCTATGGCGAGCGCCAGACCAATTGGAGCGCCCCGCCCGCAACCGCCGAAAGCGCCAAGCCTTACTCCGCTCCCAAGCTCCCGCCGCGCGAGGCCCGCAGCCAGGCCCGCCGCATCGGTGCCACGCTGTTTGCGATTGTCATGACGCTGATTGCGCTGTTGATCTGGGGATTGGTGTTCTGATGGCGGAGACCACCTTCAAACCGGACCGCAGCGCCTATGTCCGCGCTCATGCCTGGATGGCGGCCATCGGCATGGGCGGCGCGATGGCAGTGCTGTGGCTCTTGGACAGCCCGCACATCTGGACCGGCGCCGTTGGCGGGCTGGCCGCCATCGGCTTGCGCGGCTGGTACATGGCCAGCGAGGAGCTGGCGGTGGTCTGGACCCTGAACAACGACACCCTCTCCGGGCCCGCAGGGCGCGCTGTCCCGGTGACGCAAATTGACTCCGTCCGCACCATGGGCAGCTATGTCCAAGTGATCACCAGGAGCGGCGACAAGCACCTGATCAAGTACCAGGCGGACCCCGCCGCCACCATCGCCGCCCTGCGCCGTGCGCAGGCGGTCAGCGCCATTCCCGCAAGGACCCGACCCAATGACCACGCTGTTTGACAATGCCCGCCTGATCGACCCGGAGGCCGGGACCGAGGACATCGGTGCGCTGCTGGTCCGCGACGGGGTCATCCTCGGCACCGGTCCGGATGGCGCCGCGCTGCTGGCCGCCGAGGGGCTCAACCGCGCTACGGCCGAAGTCGTGGACTGCCGCGGCAAGTGCCTGGCCCCAGGTATCGTCGACATCGGCGTGAAGGTCTGCGAACCGGGCGAGCGCCACAAGGAGAGCTATCGCTCGGCGGGCCTCGCCGCCGCGGCGGGTGGCGTCACCACCATGGTCACCCGGCCCGACACCATGCCCTCCATCGATACGCCCGAGGTGCTGGAATTCGTCCGCCGCCGCGCCAATGCCGCGGGTCCCGTGCACGTGCTGCCGATGGCGGCGCTGACCAAGGGCCGCGAAGGCCGCGAGATGACCGAGATCGGCTTTCTCATGGACGCGGGCGCGGTCGCCTTTACCGATTGCGACCACGTGGTGCGCGACACCAAGGTGTTTTCCCGCGCGTTGACCTACGCGCGCAGCTGCGGCGCGCTGGTCATCGCCCACCCGCAGGAGCCGGGCCTCTCCGTAGGCGCTGCCGCCACCTCGGGCAAGTTCGCCTCGCTGCGCGGCCTTCCGGCGGTTTCGCCGATGGCCGAGCGCATGGGCCTAGACCGTGACATCGCGCTGATCGAGATGACCGGCGCACGCTACCACGCCGACCAGATCACCACTGCCCGCGCGCTTCCAGCGCTGGAGCGGGCCAAGGCCAACGGCCTCGATATCACGGCGGGGGTGTCGATCCACCACCTGACGCTGAACGAATTCGACGTGGCCGACTACCGGACCTTCTTCAAGGTCAAGCCGCCGCTGCGGTCGGAGGACGACCGGCAGGCGGTGATCGAGGCGGTGGCTTCGGGGCTGATCGACGTGATCTGTTCGATGCACACGCCCCAGGACGAGGAAAGCAAGCGCCGCCCCTTCGAGGAGGCGGCAAGCGGCGCAGTGGCGCTGGAGACGCTGCTGCCCGCCGCGATGCGCCTCTATCACTCCGGCCAGCTCAGCCTGCCGCAACTGTTCCGCGCGATGTCGCTGAACCCGGCCCGGCGCCTTGGCCTTTCGGCCGGCCGGCTCACTGCCGGCGCGCCCGCCGACCTCGTGCTCTTCGATCCGGAAACGCCCTTCGTGCTCGATCGCTACACTCTGCACTCGAAATCGCAGAACACCCCTTTCGATGGGGCCCGGATGCAGGGCAAGGTGCTGGCGACCTACGTGGCCGGCGAGGCCGTATTCCGGAGAGACTGATGCCGACCTTCGACACTTCCCTTCCCATGCTGCTGCTCTGGGCCGTCGTCGGCTACGGCCTCGGCTCGATCGCCTCGGGCATGATCATCGCCCGTGTCATGAACCTTGGCGACCTGCGCAGCATCGGGTCGGGCAACATCGGCGCCACCAACGTTCTGCGCACCGGCAACCGCAAGGCGGCCGCGCTGACGCTGGTCTTCGACGCGCTGAAGGGCGTGATCGCGGTCCTGCTGGCCCGGGCGGTATCGGGCGAGGACGCCGCGCAGGTCGCGGCCTTCTTCGCCTTTCTCGGCCACTGCTTCCCGGTCTGGCTCGGCTTCAAGGGCGGCAAGGGCGTCGCCACCTTCCTCGGGGTCTGGCTTGCGCTGGCATGGCCCGTGGGGCTGGCCTGCTGCGCGACCTGGCTGGTCAGCGCCCTGATTACGCGGATTTCCTCGCTGAGCGCCCTCGTCGCGGCGGCCAGTTCCACCATCTGGGCCTTCTTCCTCGGCTATGGCCAGACCGCGCTGCTCGGCATTCTCCTGACCCTGCTCGTCTACTGGCGGCACAGCGCCAACATCGCGCGGATCAAGGCCGGGACCGAACCGAAGATCGGCGCGAAGTAGACCTTTCAGGTTTCGCGATCAGGTAAAGTCACGGAAGGACCGCAAGGCGGCCCTGACACGAGTGTCCGGGACTGACGCCAACAGACCAGTTTCATGGGCGGAACCGGGTCAGTGCCCGGTTCCGCCCGTTGTTACAGGCTCAGCGCCGTTCCAGTGCCTCGGCGGTGCGCTTGGTGTTGTGGTAGATGCCCAGAACCATGTAGAGCATCCCGCCCGTGAGGATCACGTAGAGAGCGCCCCCGATCAGCAGGCCGATCGCGGAGATGAAGCCGCCGGGCTGACCCGAGAACATGAGACCGAGTGCGCCGATGACAACCATGATCCCCATAAGGATGACGATGACTGCCACCAGTTTCTCGAACGAGCTGATAAAGAAATCGCGCATAGAAAGTTCCTCCTGTCGCAAATGAGCAGATGCTGACGCATAAGCCCCTATTCGGACAAGAGGATCCTGCGGGTGAGCCCGCGGCGCAGTAAACTCTTTCCGGTTGTGGCACCGTGGCGCCACAACCCGTAAGCGCAAATCAGTAGCTGTATTGGCCGTAGATGCGGCTCAGGTCGCCGTTCCAGTCGCCGTTGTAGTGGTCGAGCAGCTCGTCGGCGGGAACCTTGCCGGTGTCGAGGCTCTCTTTCAGGGCGTTCAGGAAATGGGTCTCGTCCGGGACCATGCCCCCGGCCCCCTGCCGGGCACGGGCCTTGAGACCCGCTTCGGAGATCGCGACCACCTCGCGGGCAAGCTCGTGCATGTCGATGCCGTTGACCTTGGCCTGAAGCGCCTGCTCCGAGGCCGCGACCCGCAGGGCTTCGCGCGTCGGGGCGTCCCAGCGCTTGACGAGGTCCCATGCCGCGTCGAGCGAGGATTGGTCGTACATCAGGCCGACCCAGAAGGCTGGCAGCGCGCAAAGGCGGCGCCACGGGCCGCCATCGGCCCCGCGCATCTCGATAAATTTCTTGATTCGCGCCTCGGGGAACACCGTGGTCAGGTGATCGGCCCAATCGGACAGGGTCGGCGTTTCGCCGGGCAGCGCGGGCAGCTTGCCTTGCAGGAAATCGCGGAAGGACTGGCCCAGAGCGTTGATATAATTGCCGTCGCGATAGACGAAATACATCGGCACATCGAGCGCGTACTCGACCCACCGTTCAAACCCGAACCCGTCTTCGAAGACGAAGGGCAGCATCCCGGTGCGCGCATCATCGAGCGCGCGCCACACGCGCGAGCGCCAGGACTTGTGGCCATTCACCTTGCCCTCAAAGAAGGGCGAATTGGCGAACAGCGCCGTGGCAACGGGTTGCAGCGCCAGCGCCACGCGCAGTTTCTGCACCATGTCGGCCTCGGACCCGAAATCAAGGTTCACCTGAACGGTGCAGGTCCGGCGCATCATGGTGGTGCCCATGGTGCCGACCTCTTGCATATAGCCGTCCATCAGCTTGTAGCGCCCCTTGGGCATCAGCGGCATCTGGTCGTGGGTCCAGATCGGGGCCGCGCCCAGACCGATGAAGCCCACGCCGATCTTGTCGGCGATATCCTTCACGTCGCGCAGGTGGTCGTTCACCTCATCACAGGTCTGGTGGATGGTTTCCAGCGGCGCGCCAGACAGTTCCAGCTGCCCGCCCGGTTCCAGGCTGATATTCGCGCCGTCCTTGGTCAGGCCAATGAGGTTTCCGCCCTCGATCAGCGGGTCCCAGCCATGGCCGTCGCGCAGCCCCTCCAGCACCGCGAGGATAGACCGTTCGCCCGCATAGGGCAGCGGCTTCAGCGTATCCTTGCAATAGCCGAACTTCTCGTGCTCGGTGCCAATACGCCAGTCTTCCTTCGGCTTGCAGCCATCGGCGAGATATTCCGCCAGTTGCTCATGCCGTTCGATCGGACCGCCGCCGGATTGGGGGATGGACATCGGGCCTGCTCCTGCACCTACACGTTTCGAAGGACCTTGATGGGTGCAAACGCGGGCAGTGTCAATTCAACGCAGTCGGCCAGCCGGTCCCGTCTTCGCGTTCCCAGATCAGCACCAGCCCGGTGCCCGAACGGTTTAATTTCCAGACCATCTGGCCCGTATGGATGCCCGGCAATCGCAGGAACGCGTCAAACAGCCGATCTGCCCCGGTGGCAGTCACCGGAATGTGAACAGGCGCGGCATGATTCTGACGCAGAACCCAGACGGGCGGGCGGCTGCGATTATCCAGCATCAGGACGGTCATATCCTCGATATCAATCACGCCCCCATCCAGAGGTCCCATATAGGTCACCCGGCCCTCATCCAGCGTCACGATCCCAGGACCGGTTGCCGCCCTGCGAAAGCGCCCGCGCTGAACGCCGCCCCAGATCAGGAACAGCCCGATGGCGACGAAAGCGATGCCGACGCCCAGAATGAAAATCGTCAGGGCGGCCAGCGCCACGAAACCGCCTGCGACCAGCACCACTAACCCAATGAGCGCCTCACGCCAGCGGCGCAGCGTGGCCATGGCCTCGGGTCTGAAAAAACCGCTCACCAGTCGCCCCGCGTGGATTGGAACAGCGTCAGCGCCGCGACGGCGGCGGTGTCGGCGCGCAAGATGCGGGGGCCGAGGCTGATGGCAGTGGAAAAGGGCAGCGCATGGATGCGGGTGCGTTCCTTTTCGGAAAACCCGCCCTCGGGGCCGATCAGGATCGCCCATTTGTCGCCTTCCGGCGCAGCCTCCAGCGCCGCGCGGGCCCCAACAAGGCTTTCGTCGCAGAAGATCAACTGCCGATCCTCGGGCCAATCCGCCAACAGCCGGTCGAGCTTTTGCAGATCATCCACCGGGGGCACATAGGTGCCGCCGCATTGCTCTGCCGCTTCCACCGCGTGGGCCTGCAAGCGGTCCTGCCTTATGCGCTCGGAATTGGTGAAGTCGGTCTGCACCGGCATGATGCGCGCGGCGCCCATCTCGGCGGCCTTTTCCACGATGAAATCGGTGCGCGCCTTCTTGATCGGGGCAAACAGCAGCCACAGGTCCGGTGGCATCATCTGCGGCGCAGCGTGGTCGCGACAAGCCACCGTGCCGCCACGTTTGCCAGCCTCCACCACCGTGGCCGTCCATTCCCCGTCACGGCCGTTGAAAAGCGCCACCTCGGCCCCTACGGCAAGCCGCATTACCCCAAAGAGGTAATGCGCCTGGTCCCGCGACAGGACAAGTGTTTGCCCTGCCCCAAGGGGATGGTCTACGAAGAGGCGGATCTTGGCACGCGATGACATGGGACGGACCTTATGACCGGCTTGAACGAAACGCCAGAGGGGCAGGTGCATGACGCCGTGCGTGGCAATTGGGTGGACACGCTGGCCCCGGCCTGGACCCGCCCCTATCTGCGCCTGTCGCGGGCCGACCGGCCGATTGGCACCTGGCTGCTGCTGCTGCCCTGCTGGTGGGGTGTGGGGCTGGCCGCTGCCGCCACAACCCCAAGGTGGGAGGATCTGTGGATCGCCCTGGGATGTGCCATGGGGGCGTTCCTGATGCGCGGCGCGGGCTGCACCTGGAACGACATCACCGACCGCGACTTTGACGCCGCCGTGGCGCGCACCCGGTCGCGGCCTATCCCCTCGGGGCAGGTCAGCGTCAAACAGGCCTTCGCGTGGTTGACCCTTCAGGCGCTGCTGGCCTTTGCCATTCTGCTAACCTTCCACCCTGCTGCTATTCTGATCGGGCTGCTGTCCCTGTTGCCGGTGGTCATCTACCCCTTTGCCAAGCGGTTTACCTGGTGGCCGCAGGTGTTTCTGGGCATCGCCTTCAACTGGGGCGCGCTTCTGGCCTGGGTCGCCCATACCGGCAGCCTTAGCTGGCCGCCGGTGGTGCTGTACCTGTCCGGCATGGCCTGGACGATCTTTTACGACACGATCTATGCCCATCAGGACAAGGAAGACGACGCGCTGATCGGCGTGAAATCCACTGCGCGGCTCTTTGGCGACAACACCAAACCCATCCTGCGCGGCTTTCTTGTGCTGTCCGTTGCGCTGATGGCTGTGGCGATCATCGGCGCGCTGACGCCTGCCGCCGGGGTGTTGTCCCTGGTTCTGGCATTGGCCGGGGCCTGGGGGTTCGGCTGGCACATGGTCTGGCAGATGGGGCGGCTGGACATCGACGATCCGGACGTCTGTATGCGGCTTTTTCGCGTCAATCGCGATGCGGGTCTGATTCCTGCGCTGTTTTTTGCCGCCGCGGCGCTCGTTTCATTGAACCTGTAGGGGCAAGTCGTTAAAGCACTTTCAACTGATCCTGGGGCAGTCACAGCACCTATGCGTTTAGCATTTCATTTCGCCGCTTTTGGGGCCTTTGCGGTTGCCGCCGTGCTCAGCCTGTTCATGGCCGTGTTCGGCGCGCGTCAGATTGAACAGCAATCGGTCGTAGCCATGCAATTCGCCATGCGGGAAGAGGGGCTGGACTGGGTCGAGATCGGCGCCGACGGGCTGCAGGTACTGATGGCGGGCACCGCCCCGGACGAGGCCACCCGCTTTCACGCCCTGCGCCGCGCCGCCGAGATCGTGGATACCGACCGCATCATCGACCATATGGACGTGCTGGACCCCGCCGGAATTGAACCGCCGCGCTTTTCGCTGGAGATGCTGCGCAACGATGACGGGGTGTCGCTGATCGGACTGGTGCCGACCGCCAATGGCGATGACAGCCTGACCACCGGCATCACCGACCTGGCCGACGGGCTGTACGTGGCCAATATGGTGGAAACCGCCGATTTCCCGGTGCCCGCCGGGTGGGCGCCCGCCCTGCGCTTTGGCCTGCTGGCGCTGGCGGAACTGCCCCGCGCCAAGGTGTCTGTCTATGACGGGCAGGTGGTGGTCGAAGCCGTGTCCGACAGCCGTGAACAAAAGGCCCGATGGGAAGCGTTCCTGGAGGAAAACCGGCCCTCCTCGGTTGAACTGGTCATGGATATCTCGGCCCCCCGTCCGGTGATCGCCCCCTTCACCCTGCGCTATGTGCAGACCCCCGATGGCGGCCGGTTCGAGGCCTGTTCGGCAGGCACCGAAGACAGCAGAGCCCGCATCCTGACCGCCGCCCGCAATGCCGGGCTGGCCGGGCCCGAGATCTGCCGCATCGGGCTTGGCGTGCCCTCGCCCAACTGGGCCGCCGCCGCCGAGACGGCGATTGCCGCTGTCAGCCAGTTCGACAACGCGACGGTCACCTTCTCGGATGCCGATATTACCCTGATCGTGGCGCAGGGCACGCCCGCCGACCTGTTTGACGAGGTGATCGGCGAACTGGACGCGGCATTGCCGCAGGTCTTTTCGCTGCACGCGATCCTGCCCGACCCGCCACCGGAAGAAGGCGAGGAGGAAGGGCCGCCGACCTTTACCGCCACCCGCAGCCCCGAAGGTTATGTTCAGCTGCGGGGCCGCCTGCCCGATGACCGCATCACGGAGGCCGTCGAGGCCTATGCCACCGCGCTGTTCGGCCGCCAGAACACCTATGTCGCGACCCGCACGGACGAGGATCTGCCCGGCGGTTGGACCCTGCGCGTCATGGCCGGGCTGGAAGCAATGGCAGAGCTGCATAACGGGTCGGTCGTGGTGGAGCCGGACACCATCCGTATCCGCGGCAATTCCGGCAGCGAAAGCACCACCTCGGATCTGAGCCAGCTGATGAGCGAGCTTCTGGGCGCGGCAGAAGGATTCGAGATCGACGTGACCTATGTCGCCAGTCTCGACCCGCAGACCGGCTTGCTAAGCCCGCAACAATGCCTTGACCGGATCAATGCGATCCTGACGCATCGCAAGATCACCTTCGACCCCGGGTCCGTCGAGATCAACGAAGAGACGGGGCACATTCTGGACGATCTGGCCGAGATCCTGCCCGACTGTTCCCATGTGGATATGGAAATCGGTGGCCACACCGACAGCCAGGGCCGCGAGGAAATGAACCTGCGGCTGAGCCAGGGCCGCGCCGATGCCGTTCTGAACGGGTTGCTGGCGCGCCGGGTGCTGACCGCCAACCTGACCGCGCAGGGCTATGGCGAAACCCGGCCACTGGCCGAAAACGACACCGATGAGGGCCGCGAGACCAACCGGCGGATCGAATTCCTGCTGGCCACAGACATCGCCGAACGCGATGCGATAGAGGCGGCCGAGGCCCGCGCGCAATTGCTGGCCGACGCGCCCCGCCCGGTGATGCGCCCTGACAACCTTGTGCCCGCAGCGGCCACGGAGGACACCGAATGAACCGCACCGAATTCATCGTGGTGATCGCGATCATCCTGTTCGTGGCCTTCGCCCTTGGCTGGTTCGCCAATTGGCTGGTGCACCGCCTGACGCGGGTGTCGGGTGTCGACATGAACGAGCTGGAGGAGATGGCCAAGGCGCTGCATGACGCGGAAGAGACCCGCGATCAGGCAATCTCTTACCTGCAGCACCGAGAAGCGGAGCTGACCAACCAGATCACCCAGACCGAGGCCGAATTGCGGGCGGCTATGGAAGGGCTGCGGGAAGCCCGCCAGGAAGCCGAAGAGCTGCGCATCTACGTGGAACAGCAGAACCAAGGGTAAGAAGTTTCGCCGCCTTTGGCGTCGACCCGAGAGCGACCCTCCTCAGACCCCTCTGGGGCCTTCGTCGGGTCGCGTTGCCACGAAAGTGTCGCTGAGGGTGCCAAACCGTTCTGCGGTTTGTACGGGTGGAGAGGATTGGATGCCTCCGGCGGGAGTATTTGGGCAAAGAAGAAGGGCGGAGTTCACGATATCTTAGGGGATATGTGCTTTTCTTCGCATCAAGCGCTTGCCGGGTAACGCCGGTTTCCGGATTAAGAGGGGATTTTCGGGCCTTTGCCGAAGACAGCCCCCAATAGGGCCAAGGCAGGCCGGTTCCACGCCCATTGCCCCGCATTTCTGCGGCGCCGCAGTCCTTTCGATCAGGATGAAACTTACGAGCCCTGCTGCTGCCAGCGAGAGAGGGCGTCTTCGTCTTCATCGCGGGCCGCGACCCATGCCGCGCCGCCTGCGGTGATTTCCTTCTTCCAGAAGGGCGCGCGGGATTTCAGGTAATCCATCAGGAATTCGGCCGCCGCAAAAGCATCGGCCCGGTGGCGCGCCGCAGTGGCGACCATCATGATCGTGTCGCCCTGCCCCATGCGGCCATGGCGGTGCAGGATGAAGGCGTCCGCCAGCTGCCAGCGGTCCATCGCCTGATCGGCAATCTCGGCCAACGCCTTTTCGGTCATGCTGGGATAATGCTCGATCTCCATCGCAGCGAGATCGCCGGTGGCCACGTCGCGCACGATCCCCGAAAAGCTGACCACCGCGCCGGCATTGTCCTGTCGCGCGGCAAAACGGTTGAGCATCGCGCCCATATCGAACGGGTCAGCCTGGACGATGATCTCGGGCATGTCAGCCCCCGGTCATCGGCGGGAAGAAGGCCACTTCCTTCGCGCCCACAATCGGCGCATCCAGATCGACCAGATCCTGATCGACGGCGGCGCGAATGGCCTTGAGATCGGAAAAGGCGAAGGCATAGCCCTCATCCCGCGCCTTCAATTCCTCGATCAGGTCGCCCACGGTTGCCGCTTTGGTTTCGACCGTTTCGTGCCCAGTACCCACGCGTTCACGCAGCCAGGCGAAGTAGCGCAGCTCAATCATGGGGGTCTTCCCGAAGGTGCGGCATGGCCTTGGCCAGGTAGTCGGCCCCTGTGATCACGGTCAGCAGGGCGGCCAGCCACAGCAGAACCAGCCCGCTGTTATAGGCCCAGTGAGCCCCCGTGCTAAGCGCGACGAGACCGAATTCATCCTCGATTTCGCCCGCAAAGATCTGTGCGACGATTTCGGGTGACATGCCGATCACGTTGATACCGAAATGATGCTCAAAAATACCGTAGGAAAACAGCACCGCGATGGCGACCATCTGAACGGTGGTCTTCCACTTGGCCAGTTTCGTTACCTTTAGCGTCCCTGCCTTGTTGCCGAGGAATTCGCGCAAGCCCGAAACAAAAACCTCTCGGAACAGGATCGCGGCCACGGGTAGGATCAGCAGGGTCTGAAAGCCAAAGAGCCCCATCAGTGTGGCCAACGCAATCACCACCATGGCCTTGTCGGCAATCGGGTCGAGCATGGCGCCAAACCGGCTGTGCTGCTTCCAAAGGCGCGCCAGATAGCCGTCCAGCCAATCGGTCAGGGCCGCCGTCACGAAAAGGATCAGCGCGGCCCAATCCGCATAGGGCCGCGGCAGGATCAGGAAGATGATCGCAACACCAGGGGCGGCAGCAAGCCGCGCAACTGTCAGGATGTTGGGCAGGGTCCATTTCATGGCCCATGCATAGCGCGGTTGATCAAGAGGGGCCAGCCCTGTCACGCCGCTATTGGTCGCCCCCCTCGGTTGCCGCATAGGGGCAATAGCGTGCGCCCATCAGCTCGGTGCACAATGCCCCACCTTCCCCATTGGGCAGCATCACTGCGATCCGTTCACCAAGCTGGGCAGGACCGATTTCTGCCACAGAGGTGAAATCATTCCCGATCCGGAGAGCGAGGCCGAAGGGCCGGTCGGGCGCATCGTCGGCATTGGGTTGATAAAGTATAGACAGGCGTCCCTCGGCATCGACCGTCGCCCCGGCATAGGGAAAGCCACGATGATCCGTTTCGATGACACTGACATAAGGTGCACGATCCGGGTCTTCCGGCAGTCCGGTTACCTGCACATCAACGCGGGCCACGGTCATGGAAATCGGGATCAAAGCCTGATCCTCGGCAATCTCGATTTCCGCCGTGGTTTCGATATTCGATGCTGCACCGCGCTGACGCGGGGCAGAGATCGCGACGCTGTAGCGACCGAACCTCAGGCCAGAGAGAAAGACCTGCCCTTCCGGTCCGGTGGTCGTTTCAATCACCTCTCCCTGTCCATCGAGGCGCGTCAGAACAAGGTCAAAGCTTGGAAAGCCGGGGTGCCATTCCGACCCGGGATCAAGCGCCAAGGTCACCTCGCGGCGACGCATGTCGGCAGTCAGGGGCAGGATCTGGCCGCCCTGGATGGTGAACGGCAGGCGCGCGACAGGGTATCCATCCGTCCGCTCTGCACCGAAAACCAGAAGTGTGTGATCACCGGGACGCACAAGGAAGGCCGATGAGCCCGCGCCGCTGGTATGAAGCGAGGCTTGCCGGCTGCCTGAACCAAGCGCAAAGCCATAATCGGGCGCATCGGCGTTGGTCAGCAAGGTAAGATCAACCAGACCGGCATCAAGCGTGATCTCATGTACCAGTGCCTGCCCCCGGCGGGCCGTCAGTAAAATGTCATCACGGTCGAAGGCGAGGGATCCGGGGATGTCCCAGTTCAAACGCACAGTCTGGCCGGGCTCAATGGTAAAGGCCCCTTCGGCATCGCTTGGATAGGCGTTGCTCTCATAGCTGAAACTACCTTGGGCAGGGTTCCCCTCCACACGGTCGATCGTCCACACGATCCGGTCAGTGATATCCGTTCCATCGCTTAGAACAGCGCGAGGGGTAATCGTGGCGGGGCGGGTAAGATAAAAGATCGCGGCGGCGGCAATTGCGGCCAACAGAAAAAGCATGACAATGCGGCGGGTCACGGAAAGGCTCCAACTCAGGATATGGCGGATGCTGGGCGCAAGGGCCCGACAGGCATATGTCGCCGTATCCCCAAGCGTGGTTCAATTCCATTTTTCCTGAAAAAGCCCGAAAACCTTCCGCCCCGTCAGCCCTTTTCGTGGAAGTAGTCGTAGATCGTGTCCGCCAATGCGTCCGAGATCCCGTCCACGGCCTTTAGATCGGCCAGATCGGCGCGGGACACGGCCTTGGCGCTGCCGAAATGGGCCAGCAGCGCGCGTTTACGGGTGGCCCCGACGCCGGGCACATCATCAAGCGGCGTGGCCCCGATGGCCTTGGCGCGTTTGGCGCGGTGCGTACCGATGGCAAAACGGTGCGCCTCATCCCGCAGGCGTTGGACGAAATAAAGCACCGGATCGTTGCGTTTCAGGGCAAAGGCGGGTTTGCCCATGCGGTGAAACTCCTCTTTGCCCGCGTCGCGGTCGATCCCCTTGGCCACACCGATGAAGGGCACATCGTCGATACCCAGATCGGCAAGGATTTCGGCCACCGCGCTGACCTGCCCGGCACCGCCGTCGATCAGCAGTAGGTCGGGCCAGGCATCGCCTTCGCGGTCGGGGTCTTCCTTGAGCAGACGTTTGAAACGGCGGTTCAGCACCTCTTTCATCATGCCGAAATCGTCGCCGGGCGTCAGGCTTTCGCCCTTGATGTTGAACTTGCGGTACTGGCTTTTCAGAAACCCCTCGCGCCCCGCCACAATCATGCCGCCCACGGCGTTGGTGCCCTGGATGTGAGAGTTGTCGTAAACCTCGATCCGCTCTGGTGGTTTTTCCAGCCCAAAGGCTTCTGCCAACCCGTTCAGCAGCTTGGCTTGCGTCGCGGCCTCGCTCATCTTGCGGGCGAGGCTTTCGCGGGCGTTGCGCGCGGCAAAGGATACCAACTCTGCCTTTTCGCCGCGTAAGGGCACCAGCAGCTCCACCTTGCGGCCCTTCTTCTCGGACAACGCCTGTGCCATCAGGTCGGTGTTTTCGATCGGGTGGCTCAGCAGGATCTGGCGGGCCGGGTCCTTGTCATCGTAGAACTGTCCGAGGAACGCCTCCAGCACCTCGGCCTCTTCCGCGCCGGACCCGGTGCGCGGGTAGAAATCGCGGTTGCCCCAATTCTGGTTGGCGCGGATGAAGAAGACCTGAACGCAGGCCTGCCCGCCCTCCATATGCAGCGCCACGACATCGGCCTCGGCCACGCCGCGCGGGTTGATGCCCTGCACCCCCTGCACCACGGTCAGCGCGCGGATGCGGTCGCGCAGGGCGGCGGCGCGCTCGAACTCCATCGCCTCAGACGCGGCCTGCATGTCACGCGCCAGCGCTTCCTGGATATGGCCGCCATTGCCCGACAGGAACCGTTCCGCGTCGCGCACACTGGTGGCGTAATCTTCGGCTGAGATCAGGCCGACACACGGCCCGGAACAGCGTTTAATCTGGTAGAGCAGACAGGGCCGCGTTCGGCTGTCAAAGGTCGCGTCGGAACAATTGCGCAGCAGGAACACCTTTTGCAACTGGTTCAGCGTCCGGTTCACCGCATCGGCGCTGGCGAAGGGGCCGTAGTAGTTGCCCTTCTCCTTCTTCGCGCCGCGATGTTTCTTGATCTGTGGAAAGGCATGGGCGCGGCTGACGAGGATATTGGGGAAGCTCTTGTCGTCGCGCAGCAGTACGTTGTAGCGCGGCTTCAACTGCTTGATCAGGTTCTGTTCCAGCAGCAGCGCCTCGGTTTCCGTGCGCGTGGTCAGAAACATCATCTCGGTGGTTTCGCGGATCATCCGGGCGATCCGCGCGCTGTGGCCCGAGGGCTTGGCGTAATTCGCCACGCGCTTCTTCAGATTGCGCGCCTTGCCCACGTAAAGCACCCGCGCCTGCGCATCGAGCATACGGTAGACACCTGGCGACCCATCCAGCACCTTCAGGTAGGACGCAACCAGGTCATGGCCGGTAAGCGGCGTATCGGGGGGTGTTTCAGACATCATATCTCAGTTGAATCGATTCCATTATCGGCTGCAACGATCAGGGGCCATGTTCAAGAAAAACCTTGTCCACGGTTTCTGTGGATAACCTTAGGGATAAAATGTTGGGATGCTGGATTTTTCCTTGTATTTGGCAGAGTTCATAGATTTGCCTAAATTTTAGGCACATCTATATGCCATTGATTTTATGTCTTATTTTTCTGTCCACAAGCGCAGGAAGCCCGGCTGTCACAAATGATTAACGCAGCTGTTACCGTAGCGTTAACGGTGGAAAACTGTTAGCGACCGCCCGAATATGACCGACATGGGCCTATTCCACGCCAAGAATATCGGGCGTCTGCCAGGCCAAATGCTGACCACCGTCAACGCAGATCAGTTGCCCCGTAACGCCCCGCGCATTCAGGAAATAGATCAGCGCCTGAACGATGCCTTCGGCATCCGATCCACGCCCCAGAACCGTCGCCTGCCGCTGCCGGGCGAAATGCGCATCCGACTGGCGCGCGCCCTGCATGGTCGGCCCCGGGCCAATGGCATTGACGCGCACATGCGGGGCCAGCGCCTGCGCGGCGGTGCGGGTGAACGCCCATAGCCCCATTTTGGCGATGGTGTAGCTCATGAATTCTGGTGTCAGTTTCTGCACCCGCTGATCGACCATGTTGACCACCAAGCCCTGCGCCTGCGGTTCGCCATTCTCATCGGGTTCGGCTGGCGGCATCTGGGCGGCCAGTGCCTGCGTCAACACCACCGGCGCCCGCAGGTTCGAGTCCATGTGCCGATCCCAGCTGGTCCGGGTCATGGAGGAGATGTTGTCGTATTCAAATATCGAGGCGTTGTTAATCAGCACCCGAACCGGCTGACCTAGCGCCTCAACCGCGCGGGGCAGCAGGGCCTGGGTCGCGGCCTCGTCCAGCAGATCGGCCTGCAGGGTCACGGCCCGGCGGCCAAGCGCGCGGATGGCTTCGGCGGTTTCCTCGGCCTCTGCGGCGGATCCAGCGTAATGCACGGCCACGTCATGGCCTGCCTCTGCCAGCGCCAGCGCCATGGCCCGGCCAAGCCGCCGCGCGCCGCCCGTTACAAGTGCTGTCATCCTTGCCCTCCGTTCAGCTCAGGACGCTGACCACATAGATGACGTAGAGCGCGGTGAAAATCACCCCGGTGACGCGGCCAAAAATCCACCGATGATAGACGAAGGGTATCAGCAGCAGCGAGGCGGCCAGCATGATCCACAGATCGAAGCGCAGGATTTCCGGGTCTACCGGGATCGGACCCACCAGCGATGCAACGCCGATAATACCAAGCAGGTTGAAGATGTTCGACCCGATCACATTGCCAAGTGCCACCTCGGCATGGCGGCGCAGCGCAGCCATCACGGTCGTGGCCAGTTCCGGCAGCGACGTGCCCACGGCCACCAGCGTCAGCCCGATCGCGGTTTCACTGACCCCGAAGGCGCGGGCGATCACCACCGAACTGTCAACCAGCAGATCCGCCCCCAGTGGCAGACCAACCAGCCCAAGCAGCAGGAACAGCACGATTTTCCACCAGGGCATGTCGGGGTCGGCGCCTTCGACATCCTCCAGATCCTCCAGCGCGGCGGCAGCGGCACTGTCGCGATGATGGCAGCGCGCCGTCCAGGCGGCTTCACCCAACATCAGTGCCAGGCCCGTCAGCAGGATCAGCCCGTGCCACCATGTGAACGGCCCGACAAAGGCCAGCGCGATAAAGGCCAGGGTCGCGACGATCATGATCACGAAATTGCGGCGGGTGTCGCAATTGCTGGTATCCAGCCCCGACATCAGTGCGGGAATGCCCAGAACCATCAGGATATTGGCGGTGTTCGATCCCACCACATTGCCGAGTGCCAGCCCAGGGACATCATCCAGAATCGCGCTGATCGAAATCAGCAATTCCGGTGCCGAGGTGCCGAAGGCCACGATGGTCAGGCTGACGATCAATGCCGGAATGCCCAGCCGCAAGCTCAGGTTCACCGCCCCCCTGACCAGCGTGTCGCCTGCCAGCAGAAGAATCACAAGGCCAAGCCCCGCCAGAAGGAATTCGGTGATCAG
>ENA-OWNT01002997-OWNT01002997.1-seawater-metagenome-genome-assembly--contig:-NODE-2997-length-16595-cov-5.002179_pt1 | contig 16595 bp, 15 predicted proteins | sample MGYA00238136_ERZ651165 | MGnify/ENA primary metagenome ERZ651165 (study PRJEB26861, sample SAMN08777766) | seawater metagenome | isolation source: coastal seawater | place: USA: Florida | collected...
GCGCCGCAACCGGGGGCCGCGCCGCGAGGGTGGTCCGGGCTCAGGCGGCGGTCCTCCTCGCGACGGCCAACAGGCCCGAGGCAACCCAGAGGGGGGGGGCGCCCCGCCTCGTCGCAAGCGTCGTCGTCGCCGTCGTCGGGGTCCGAAGCCTCAGGGCGGAAGCGGCGGTCAGGGCTGAGGCCGCTCGGGCGGCTTTTCGAAGAAGCTCGCCGGCACCGGAGCGACGGTCCACCCTTCGAAGCGGATGTGCTGGGCCCGCGCAATGGGGGCCGGCGCGTGCAGTCCCACCATCACCTCGCTCGGAAGCAGCACACCGTCGACCTCGCTCCAAGCGACGTATTCGGCCATGCCGACGATGTTCTCGCCAAAGGCGCGCGCGGTGTAGGCAAGCCGGATGAGCCGGCGGTCGGCACGGCGCAGAGTGGCCATCATGCGGTCGCCGGTGCGTCCCCCCTCGGTGCCGAATCGAACCAGCACCTGAACATCGGTGGGGCTGGCCGGATCGACTCCCCGTGGTCGCCAGAGTCGGGCCTCCACGCCGGGGTCGAGCAGCTTGTGCGGCATGGCGGCGAACCATTTGAGGGTGGGCACGACCCGTTCGGCATGGTGAGCGTCGGCGTAGGTGCGGCTGCCCTTCGACGCGGTCCAGCCCTCTCGGCTGTCGTGGCCCCAGCAGGTGGCGGCCGGGTCGGCGAAGTCGATGCGGGCCTTGTCCTGCTCGAAGTGAACCGTGAAGCGAGCGGCACCCTCTGGGGTGGGGGGACGCCAGGCGCGGGCTGCGCGGCTCCAGGTGTCGGTGAGTGCGGCAGTGACTGCGGGAAGACCCAGCCAGCTCGACCGGCCCCCCACCGCATCGCATGCGTCCTCGAGACCCCTGCGGGCGTCTGACTCGGTTCCGGGGATGGCGTCTGCCCAGGTGGGAAGCACAGCTGGAGTGGCCCGGGCCACCGAGGCGGCCAGCAGAGGAAGTCCGGCGATGAGCTGGCGGCGGTCCAGGGGGACTCCGGGGTGGCACGCCCAAGGACGCGCAAGTTGGGGTGAAGTGACACCCCATCTGTCCGTGATCAAAGGGTGCTGGGGAAGCGGTGGGTGATCTGGCGCACCCGGCAAAGCGACAGGTGGAGAATTCGTGGGACCTGGAATGCACTCGTGATGAAAACAGTTATCAATTTCACCTGAGTCGGAGGTCCGGCGATGATCTTGTGCGTTTGCGAAGGTGTCAACGACACGCGGCTGCGGCAGGAAGTCCGCAATGGCGCGTCCACGGTCCGTGAGCTTTGTCGGCGCACGGGGGCCGGCGGCAACTGCGGGTCGTGTGTGTGCGACCTCAAACGAATCGTCGCCGAGCGCGGACCATCCCCGCGGCGGCCGTCGTCCAGCGGACACGACCTCATGGCGAAGTAGCGCCTGTGCTGCGCGATCTGGCCCGCATCTCGCGGGCCTTCTCCTTTCTTGGACCCCTCCCCTCTTGACCGTCTCCTCCCCCCGACCGTCTCCTCCCCCCGACCGTCTGCCCCCGCAGGTTAGACGGAGCGAAACTCCCGGAGTCCACATGTCCGTCAAAGCCGGCAAGGAAGTCATCGACATCCTCAACGAAGTGCTGACCGCTGAGCTCACCGCCATCAACCAGTACTTCCTGCACGCGAAGATGCTCCAGAACTGGGGCTACCTCACCCTCTTCAAGACCGTGCACGCCGAGTCTATCGACGAGATGAAGCACGCCGACGAGGTCATCGAGCGCATCCTCTACCTCGACGGCCTTCCCAACGTGCAGCGGCTCGGCCGCGTGCGTATTGGCGAGACCGTGAAGGAGATGTTCGAGTCCGACAAGGCACTCGAGGAAGTCGCCATCCCGCGCCTCAACCAGGGCGTGGCGCTGTGCCGCGAAGTGGGCGACAACGGCACCCGCGCGCTCCTCGAAAAGATCCTGGTCGACGAGGAGATGCACCTCGACTGGCTCGAGACCCAGCTCGAGCTCATCCGCCAGGTTGGCGAGCAGAACTACCTGGCTCAGCAGCTCGGGGTCTGACCGCTCCTGAGGTCAGTCTGGCCGGGGCCCTTCCGCGAGCAGGTCCACCCCCCGGCCGACTGGCCAGGTGGTGATGCGTCCGCCCGTCTGCTCCACCAGCACCTGACCCGCGGCGTAGTCCCACACGCGGGCCCCCAGCGCCATCGCCCGCTGGGCCCGTCCAAGTGCCACGTCCACCAGATCCAAGGCCACCGACCCGCCCATGCGCAGGGAGCGGGCGCCCTTGGTCTGGCGGAGCAGGCGCATCCACCGACGCGCAGTGAACGGCACCCGACCGCCGATGAGCACGCCGGTATCGCCGGGCCCGTCGGGGTGGAAGGTGGCTCCCTCCGGGCTCGCGGCCCATGTGCGCTGGAGCGTGGGCTGATGCACGACCCCGAGCACCGGGCGGCCTGCGTGGAGCAAAGCGACGCTCACACACCAGCGGTCGTCGCCACGCTTGAAGTTGGTGGTGCCGTCGATGGGGTCGACCACCCAGGCGAGGCCGTCGCCCACCTCACCGCCGTCTTCCTCATCCAGGTGGGAGGCGTCGGGCACGAGGGCCGTCAAGAGGGCCTGAAGGTGGCTGGCGACGGCTCGGTCGGCGCTGGTGACCCAGGAGCCGTCGCGCTTTCGGGCAGCATCCGCGGGACCGAGGCGCAGGGCGAGGCGTCCGCCGTCTTCGGTCGCTGCGATGACGTCCTGCAGGTCGGGGAGACCGGGGAGCGCAGACGGCCTCATGGTGTCACCGGGAGGACGGCGGCCTGGAGGACGGCATCGATGGCAGCCCAGTCGTTGCCGCCAGCGCCGGGACGCGGTCCGATGAGCTCCAGCCGGCTGTCGGTGCGCCAGGCGGTGGGACGCACCCGCAGACCATCGAGGTCGGCCTGAAATGAGAACCAGCCCGCATCGGTGTGGGCCACCGCCTTGGCCCGCAACGCGCCGCCGGGAAGCCACGGGCAGTCCCGGTCGGCGCACTGCAGGAGCAGCCTGAGGAGAGCATCGCGCCCAAGCACCCGGTGGGCAGGCAGGCGCCAGCCGCAGGTCTCGTGGTGGGGACCCGACCACGCGCGCCGGAAGAGGTCTTCACCGAGAATGGTCGGTAGCAGGCCGGTCTCGTCATGCCATGCAGGCTCGATGCGGGCCAGGCTGCCGTGGACGGCGTGGGGGGTCGGTGGCTTCCACTGCCCGGGGAGGTCGAGCCACTCCGGTGCCAGCTCGCCGCCTACGGTGGTGGCCACGACCTGGGGGGCTGGAAAGCGAGCGTCGGCCCACTCGAGGAATGCGCGCACCTCCGCGCCGGTACACAGGTCGACCTTGTTTGCGACGAGCACCTCGGCCGCCTCGATCTGCGCCGTCCAGGGCCCCTGCCTGCGGTCCGCGTCGGTGATGGCCCGGGGGTCGATGAGCACGATGGTGGCCTGCAGCTGAAGCGCGTGGCGTCCTGTGGTGTCGGAGAGGCTGCGGAGGTCGTCGAGCACCCGGCCGGGGTCGGCCACACCAGATGGCTCCACGAGCAGTCGGTCGGGGGACAGGCGGTCGAGCACGGTGCGCAGGCGTCCGAGCATCGGGCCGCGGGCGGTGCAGCACAGACAACCACCGGGCAGCTCTGCGACCTCCAGGGCATCGTCGCCGTCGCCTTCGATGAGGGCACCGTCGATGCCGACCTCGCCCAGCTCGTTTACGAGCACCACCCAGCGCTCGCCGGGAGGACGCTTGAGCGACAGATCCCGAATGGCCGAGGTCTTGCCGACCCCGAGCGCGCCGGTGATCAAGGTGGTGGGGACGGGTGGGGTGTCGGGCATCAGGGGTCCAGGTAGCCCAGCGCTTGCAGTGCGGCGTGGGTCGCAGCGTCGGGTGCGGCTTGCAGCGGGCCGGGCACCACTGCACCGGAAGCGGGAGACGCAGTGTGGGTGTCGGGCGACCACAGCCAGCGCTTCAGGGCATCTGGTCCGCGGAGACCAGCGATGGACACGCTTGCTGGCGCCGGCTCCAGGGCTTCCCGGGTGGCGAGGGTGCGCAGGTAGTGTCCGAGCTGGGGAATCGTCCAGCGCTCCACGGCCGGAGGCGACTGCGCGCGAATGGCCAGCGGCACGGTCAACACCTCCGGAGTGAGGTGGCGGCCATGTCCCCAGACGCCGTGCTCTCCCAGGTTTTCGCCGTGGTCACCCACAATCACGATGGTGCGTTCGCCGGCGGCCGCGATGAGGCGACGGATGTGCCCCGCGGTCTGCTGAATGCCGCGTGCATAGGCGGCGTGGGGCTCGCCGCCGCGTCGGGTGTACTCGTGGGGCTCGAGCAGATGGACCCAGGTGAGGTCGGCGGTGTGTGCGCGCAGGCGCTGTTCGGCGAAGGCGACCTGGCGGGCATCCCGGGTGTGTCCGACGCGGGTGTCGGCGTGGCTGAGCCGGGCCCAGGTGGACCGCAGGGTGTGGAGCAGCAGGTGGGGCTCGCGGGCATCGCCGGTGTGCCAGAAGTGCGTGGTGCCGGTCGCAAAGCCAGACTTTGCGCGCAGGTAGGGGTTGGACACGATGGCGTCGACGCGGCGACCGGTCCGCTGCCAGTGTGCCGGAAAGCTCCCCTCGAAGCCGACGCCCCGAGGCCAGGTGATGCGGCCGTCGAGCTCGATGCCGCCGCCATGGGCGTCCACCGGCAGACCCAGCCACAGCGAGGTCATTGCTGGTGGGGTCCAGGGGGCGGCGGTGGTGGCGGTGCCAATCCACCAGGCCTCCGGCTCGGCAATGGCTTGCTGGAGGAGCTTTGCGTCTGCCCGCACGGTGTCGACGGTGATGAGCAGCAGGCCCGCGGCCTCCCCTGCCCTGTCCTGAGTCTCCACCGGCACAGCACCAGGTCGGGCGAGCGGAACCACCAGCGCGAGCAGCGGCAGGAGTCCCAGACACCACCGCGGAATGCGCAGAGCCCCCGCGACGAAGGGCAAGGCGCCGAGCCCCCACACCATCGGAGAGCCACCCGCGGCATGCGCCCCTTCCGTCCAGGCCAACACCGGCCACAGCACGAGGAGCAGCCTGAGGTCCACGCCGGCCAGCAAGGCGAACAGCCCGACCGTCCAGCCAATGGCTTCCGGGGTGGTGCCCTGCATGTCGAGGGGGTGCGATGGGGCGAGCGCTTCGAGCAACACCACGACCGCACCGGCAAGGCCTCCCAGGAGCGCCCCGTGCATGCGGTTTCTGGGCCTCCACGGCCCGGCGGGTGTCCGGCTTGGGGTCATGGCCGGGCTCTATCCGCTGGCGGGGTGCAGGGGCCCGCTTCGACCGGCGGCCCGGCTACCGGTCCAGCTTCGCCACCTGCACCCGGATGAACTCGGGCAGGTAGCTTGGAACGCAGCCACGGGGCACCTTTTCGTCCTTGTAGAGCCCGGTGCGTTCGCCGATGGCGATGCAGCGGTCCCGGTACTCGGGTTGGTAGGTGCCAATCTGGCCGGCCGTGAAGTTCATGAACATCTGGACGATGGGGTCCTCGCCCTCGATGCGGGCCTCCACGGAGTCCAGCAGCGCCTCGGTGTTGGGGGGGGGGGTCTGGCCGGTCCACCGAAGCCGGGACTGGTGGTACCAATAGGTGCGGCGCTGCAGGGCCGATGGGCTGTGTTCCCAGGACTCCACCAGGCTCTTGCCGCCCTTGGACTTGGACAGCTGGTTGGCGAGCAGCCAGTCCATGAGGTGACTCTTCTTCTTGACCGGGATGTCGCCCATCGAGGCCTCGAGCTCATCGACGAAGGCCTGGTCGATCTTCTTCTTGTCGAAGAGGAGCATCGCGAGGTGGCGGCAGGTCTGGGCGCCGGTGTGCCAAAGCTCAAGGCCCAGCGCGTGGTCGGTGCGAATGGACTTCGCCACGCGACGGATGGTGGACATCTTCGTGGCGGGGTCGGCGACCTGATCGTAGGCCGCCTGGGCCTTTTCGGACAGTGGCATGGGGTTGGTCCCGGGCAGTGCTTCAGGCGTGGGGCGACGGGGATGCCTCGCCGAGGGCGCAGATCTCGTGGATCTGACGGCCGGTCGCCGAGGAGGTGGTGATGCGCACCCTGTCTCCCTCCGACCACCGCTCCAGCAGCTCGACGGGACCCGAAAACTCAGCGGGAACGACCTGTGACACGCTTCTTTCGGTGCCGTCACTGAGGCTCGCTCGGCTGAGCTCGAGGCCGAGCCAGGCCTCCGGCGGTGCTTGTTCGGGGCCGAGGTGGGTGCGGGGGGAGTGGGTGCCAGACGCCACGATGGTGCCCTCCACCACCAGACGAAGGGGCTCTTGGGAGCTGCTCCGTCGCAGCCAGCGCTGGATGGTCTCGAACATCTCGGCGGAATGTCCTGGGCGGGTGGGTCAGTCGGTGGACTGCTGCTGGTCGCTGGCACCCGACTCGGATGCGTTCTTCTGTTCCTTCTCCACCTGCTTGTTCATCGCCGACGACAGAGAGTTGGGGTTGGCGATGATGGCGCCGAACATGCCGGTGGGTGCCTTTTCACCGGTGGTCGCCTCGAAGAAGCCCTGGGCGAAGGTGGCGCAGCTGTGGCCACCATCGAAACCGAAGAGGTTGTACACATCGCCCGCCGACTTGCCCCAATTCTCGCCCTTTTCGAGCTGGTCCTCGTCGATGTCGCGCACCAGGGTGCCGGTGGCGCCCCGGCTGCCGTCGGGGTTGAGCACCTTGCCGGGCACCGACTTCCAGGGCTGGGTGCGAGGGAAGTCGCGCACGTTCTTGGCGGTATAGCCCCACGAGTCCTTGCGCCCTTCGGGGGACACGACGTCGACCCAGCAGTGGCCGACGTTGAGCTCGGTCCAGAACTCCTTGGAGAATGGGCTTCCCCCCTTGCGCGCCGAGAGGATGACCTTGCCGGTCTTCGGCTTGTCGCCGTCTTGTCCGCTGGCGTCGGACCCGCCTTTGTTGAGGCCGAGGCGCTCGGCCACCTGGGCATTGCTGGCCCCGCCGGAGGCGCTCGACGAGGTGGACTGCACGCCCGACTCCGAGGTGGTCGCCCCCCCGTCCATTGACTGCGACTGCGACTGACGCTTGAACGACATTGGGTGGTCCTGCGGACGGGAGGAAGCGGCCTGCGGGCCTACGGATGTCGACGACCGTACCGACGTGCCGGGGGTGGGTCAATGTCGAAAGTGCAGGCAGCCGTGCCCGTTCAGCCGGGTGCGAGTCGCCAGGTCCCGGCACCCCCACCGCTCCAGCTTCCGGCGGCCGTGCAGCCGGTGAACTCGAAGGTCCCTTCGATCTGCACGCCCTGGGACTCTCCGGAGACGCCCCCGGCTTCGTCCACGGTAGCCGTGCCCTCGATGCCACCCCCGCCGTCGCTCACAAAGGTGATGACGAGGTCGCTTCCGGCCAACACGGCCGCCACCGTGCCCGAGTCGGTGCCGTCGTAGGTGCCCGAGTAGCTCCCTGCGCAGCCGGTCCGGGTGCCATCGGGGGAGACGTCTGAGGTGCCCGAGTCGTCCTTGTCGGTGGTGTCGCAGGCCATCGGCAGGGACAGCACGAAAAGGAGCAGGCAAGCGGGGGTCTGGCGCATCGGTCCTCCTGGTTGGGTCGATGATGCCGCCCACGACGCAGGTGGACCCTGACCGAGCATGCCGAAGTAGGGGACACTTCAGGCCAGGAGTGCAGCTTGCCCGGCGTGGTCGCGTCCACCCTCCACCACCTTGTCCGGCAGGCGCAGGCCGAAGGCGTCTGTCTGCCCGAGGTCTCGTCCACGCCTGACGCCACCGGACGGGTACCTGCAGCGGGGGTGCTGGCCTTGCTCCAGGCCGCAGTGTCCGTCACCGACCCTGGCTTTCCGCTGCGGGCCGCCCGCATCACCCGCCGCGACAGCATGGGGCTGGTCCACCTCTTCGCGGATGCAGCCCCCACCCTGGGCGCGGCGCAGAGGCGCTTTGTGGACTTCGCGGTGCTGGTGACCGACCTGTACCAGTGGCGGGCCGACGAAGCTGCCGACCGGAGCCGCCTGGTCTGTGAGGGCGTGCCCGACGACCCTGCTGTGCAGTGGCTCCTCGCCTTCGACCTCGCCGACACCGTGGCCTTCACCCAGGCGGCCCTGGGCCCTGCCGCGGACATTCGGCTCGTGCTCGAGCGGCCTGGCGTGGTCCCCTTCGGAGACCTGGGGGTACGGGTGGACAATGGCGCCTGGACGGGTGTTTCCGTGCCTCGCCTGGCCCTCGAGACGCCGCTGCTCCATGCCAACGCGGCGGTCTCCGACCTGCTGGAGCAAAGGCTGCGGGACCTGCACCTGCACATCGACCCCCCGGTCTGGTCGGCGGTCATTCAGGACCTGCGCCAGCACCTGTCATGCGCACCATCCATCCACGAGACGGCCGGTCGCCTGGGCATGAGTCGGCGCACCCTCGCCCGGCGTCTGCAGCAAGAGGGCCGCAGCTTCCGCGATCTGTTGTCCGGGTTGCGTCGTCGGGAGGCGATGCGGCTGCTCTCCGACCACTCGGTGGAGTCTGTGGCCCATTCCCTCGGCTACAGCGAGGCGCGTCCATTCAACCGGGCGTTCCGACGGTGGACGGGGCTGAGCCCTTCCCACTGGCGGGACCGGCAGGCTGCGCAGGAGGGTCTCGACGACTGAGGCGCCGAGGTCTGGGCTGCGCGGCCGGTGGGCTTGCCACGCAGTTCTTCAGGTTCGTTGGATGGGAACCTGAAGAATCACCCCCCACGCACCCGCTTCGACCGGCGACGCGCCACGCTCGGTCCCCGCTCGGCATGGAGGGGACGCTGCGTGGATTGCACCCCTGGACCCTCGGCCGGTCGCGTCCAGCTGCCGGTCTGGCGCAGGTCCACCGAGATGGGGACGGCCAGCTCCGTCTGTCCCACCACAGTGCGGCCGTCGGGCATCTGGCGGGCACGGACCCGCTCGCCCACCAGCCACACCGCGCCGTCGCTCAACGCCATCCACAGCGCGGGCACCTTCACTCGGTCGCCTTCGCCGACACAGCGCACCCGCCGCGCGCCCACTCGGAGCTCCAGGGCGACGTGCTCGGGAGCATAGTCACCGGACCAATCAAGCTCGACCGCCCCCAGGCTGTCCACCGTGATGGCCTCCACCTGCAGGCTGCCCCCCACCCGGAGCAGGTCGTCTGTGCTCGCACCCCAGCTGCGTCCGCGGCGCATGGGCACCGTCTGCCACCGCAGGTCGGCGCTCACCTCTCGGACCGCATGGTGACCGCTGCGGGTGCCGGTGATCTGCCAGTCGTCGCCAAGGTCGGAGATGTCGAGGGGGTCGCCGCGGAGATCGAGCGGCTCGGGCTGTGAGAGCGGGCGGCATCCAGCGTCGAGGCGGGGGAGCCATGCGCGGCTGGTGTGGACCTGCACCGACTTGGCGTGGAGTCCGTCGGCCTGCGTCTCCACCCGCAGTCGCACCAGCTCGGTGACCGCTGGGTCGCCCTCGGAGTCGGCGCTCGGACATGCCGAGGCCAACAGCCCTGCCAGAGTCCATCCACGCACCGCCGCCGCCTTGTCGGGTCGTTTCCCAGAGGAGCGGATCCACATCAGTCGGGCATGAGGGGGCAGACCGATTCTTTTCGCGGCCGGGGTTGATATGCTGCACCATGCAATCACTGAATGAGGATTCATTCACTCGACGCAGGTCGTCCCCCGGAGTGGTGGGAACAGCCTGAACATCGGAGTTTTCAATGAGCGCTACCCAGTTCAATCCCGACATTCGCGACATCCGCTTCGTGCTCCACGACGTGCTCGGCGCCGTCGACGCTCTCCATGCCGTCGGCGTGGCCGAAGAGGTGGACAACGAGCTTGTCGACTCGATGGTCGAAGAGGCGGCCCGTGTCGCCCGCGATCTGCTGGGTCCGGCCAACATTCTGGGCGACAAGCAGGGCTGTCACCTCAACGAAGACGGCACCGTGTCGGCTCCGGCCGCCTACCATGAGGTCTTCAACACCTTCGTGGAGGGCGGCTGGCCCGCGGTTGCCGCCCCTGTGGAGTACGGCGGCATGGGCATGCCCACCTTCGTGGCTGCGGCCATCGGTGAGCTCATGACGGGGGCCAGCCCGGCCTTCGTGATGTACCCGGGACTCACCCGCGCCGCTGCCAACCTGCTGGCCGAGTACGGCCCCGACGCCTGGCGCCGGACCACCTGCGAGCGGATGTACTCGTGTGAGTGGGGCGGCACCATGTGCCTCACCGAGCCCGGAGCGGGCAGCTCCGTGGGCGATGCACGCACCAAGGCCACCCCGAGCGAGACCCCCGGCGTCTACCTCATCGAAGGCGAGAAGATCTTCATCTCCTCGGGCGACCACGACCTCACCGACAACATCATCCACCTTGTGCTGGCCCGCACGCCGGGCGCCCCCTCGGGCACCCGAGGCCTGTCCCTGTTCATGGTGCCCAAGTTCGAGTTCGACTTCGACTCGGGTGAGCTGGGCGAGCGCAATGGCGTGTGGGTCGAGAAGATCGAAGAGAAGATGGGCATCCACGGAAACGCCACCTGCGCGATGTCCTTCGGCGCCCGGGGTCCCGCGAAGGGCTGGCTCATCGGCGCCGAGGGCCAGGGCATGTCCATCATGTTCCACATGATGAACGAGGCCCGCCTGGAGGTGGGTGTGCAGGGCCTGTCGGGTGCTGCCGCCGCCTACGGCAACGCGCTGTCCTACGCCAAGGGCCGGATCCAGGGCGTGTCCATCGACGACTACGGCAAGGCCGGCGCCACCTCGGTGCCCATCATCGAGCACCCCGACGTGCGGCGGATGCTGATGTGGCAGAAGGTCCACGTCGAAGGGCTGCGCCTGCTCATCTACGATGTCGCGCTGGCCATCGACCGCTGGCACGCCGCTGAGCACGCCGAGAACCCCGACAAGGACACCATCCGTGGCTTGAAGGGCTACGTGGAGCTCATGACGCCCATCGTGAAGTCCTACGCCTCCGACAAGGGCTTCGACGCCACGGTCTCCTCCATGCAGACCTTCGGCGGCTACGGCTTCGTGGGCGAGTACCCCGTCGAGCAGATCGCCCGCGACACCAAGATTGCGAGCATCTACGAGGGCACCAACGGCATCCAGGCGATGGACCTCCTCGGCCGCAAGATGGCCAAGGGCTCCGGAGTGCTGTTCATCAACTGGATGGGGGGGGCCACCGCCGAGCTGGAGGCCGCCAAGGAGGTGGAGGACTTCGGTCCGCTCATCGCCTCGCTCGAAAAGGCCCGTGACAGCCTCGGCTCCAGCGCCATGCACCTTGCTGGCCTCGGCATGGCCGGCGACCGCAAGGGCGCGATGATGCACTCGGTGAGCTTCCTCAACCAGTTCGGCAACGTGCTGCTTGGCCTCATGCACCTCCGCGCTGCCCATGTGGCCTGGAAGAAGCTCCAGCAGGGTGATCTGAGCGATACCCAGTCCCGCCACATGCGCGGCAAGCTGGTCAACCTGCGCTACTACGTGGGACAGGTGTTGCCGGAGAGCTTTGCGCTCGGACGCATCATCCGCGGCGGCGACAACAGCCCCATGGACGACGACGCCTTCCTGTAGCCACCCGCCTCAGCCCCGGATCAGGCGCCACAGCTCCGTCTCTGTGAGCCGGCCGGCCTCCGCCGCATCCTCCAGCACCTGGGCCGCCAAGGCACGCTTGTCCTGGTGCATACGGAGGATGCGTTCGTCGATGGTGCCGGCGGCCACGAAGCGAAGGACGGTGACCGGCCGGTGCTGTCCGATGCGGTGGGCACGGTCGGAGGCCTGGTCTTCCACGGCCGGGTTCCACCAGGGGTCCATGTGGATGACGTGGTCGGCGCCCGTGAGGTTCAGCCCGCTGCCCCCGGCCTTCAGGCTGATGAGAAAGACGTCCCCCACGCCGGTCTGGAACCGCCGCACCCGTTCTTCGCGCTGCCGGCCTGGCGTGCTGCCGTCGAGGTAGAGGCAGGCGACCCCGTCGCGCACGAGCCGGGCCTCCAATACCTTGAGGTGGCGCACGTACTGGGAGAACACGAGGGCGCGGTGCCCGCTGGCGCGCAGCTCGTCGATGGTCTGGGACAGGGCCCGCTCCTTCGCCCCCTCCAGCCCTCGGAAGCGTTCGTCGACGAGTCCCGGGTGACAAGCGGCCTGCTTGAGCCGGGTCAGCCAGCGCAGCAGCTTGGGCAGCATCCGCTCGCCGGCGTCCTCCAGCTCCTGCTCGGCGCGCTTGCGCAGCTCGTCGTAGATGGCGCGCTCGGCGGCGGAAAGGTCGACGCGCAGGTCGATGTCGGTGCGTGGCGGCAGATCTCGCAGCACCTCGCCTTTGGTCCGCCGCAGGATGTAGGGCTTGATGAGGCGCCGCAGGGTGGCGGCGGGTGCGGGCGCGCGGCGTCGGATGGGCTCGGAAAAGCGCAGACGGAATGCCTTTCGGTCTCCCAGCAGGCCGGGCTGAAGGAACTGGAACTGGGCCCAGAGCTCGTCGAGGTGGTTCTCGATGGGGGTGCCGGTGAGGGCGAGTCGGTGGCGGGCCTGGAGCGCGCAGGCGGCCGCATGCACCTGTGTGTCGGCGTTCTTGATGTTCTGGGCTTCGTCGAGCACCACGGTGCCCCACCGGACGTGCGACAGGCGGACGCGCATCGACAGCAACAGCCCGTAGGTGCCCACCACGAGGTCGCCTTCGCCCAGGTCGGCGAGCAGTGCGGCCCGGTCCCCATCCCGCAGGCGTCGGGTGCGGAGGCTGGGGGCAAAGCGGCGGGCTTCGGCGACCCAGTTTCCCTCCACAGAGGTCGGGCCGATGACCAGAGCGGGGCCGGTGGCGCGCTGGTGGAGCAGCAGGCCGAGGGTCTGGATGGTCTTTCCGAGGCCCATGTCGTCGGCGAGCACGGCTCCCAGGCCGAGGTGGGACAAGCGAGCGAGCCAGCGGAAGCCGTCGAGCTGGTAGGGCCGCAGGGTGGCCTGGAGGGTGGATGGCGGGTCGATGTGGCCGAGCGGGGCGGGTGCGGTGTCTGGAAGGGTGGTGACCAGCTCGTCGAGGAGGTGGACGGCGCCCGCGTGGATCTGGAGCCCCTCCTCGGTGGGCTGGGCGATGCGCTCCAGTAGAGCGAGCTGCTGGCGGACCTTCTCGGTGAGCGCCAGGAAGCGGCGTCCGTCGAGGCGCACGAAGCGGCCGGTCGCGCTGCCCAGCAGCTCAAGCAAGCGAGCGAGGTCTGCATCGAGCCCGTCGACCTTCAGCTCGGCGGAGGCCTCGAACCAGTCGATGCCTGAGCCCTCGTCGAGGGTGACCTGCAGCGCGCCGTTGTCTGTGAGCAGCAGCTCCAGCGGCTTGCCCTCTGGCCACTCCACTCGCACACGGTCGCCCTCCCGGTAGAGCTTCTCCAGCAGCTCCAAGGCCGACTGCAGCGAGTGGAACTCGATGGCCTGCTCGGGGTCGGCATAGGCGAGGGTGGGGATTCGCGCGATCATCGCCTGGTGCAGGTCGTTTTCGGAGTGGAGCTGCCGGCGAGTCCACAGGCTGCCGGCACGGGTGCGCGCGGACAGCGTGGGTGGTCCCTGTCCAGCCGCGGGCAAGGGCCCCAAATCTCCGAGTGGACGCACCCCCACGGTCGCGGCGAGGCCGGCCTCGAATGGGATGAGGCGCACGACGGGCCGGGGGTCGGCGTCCACCCGCCGCGACTCCGGTCCAGCGGCGAGTCCGGTGGCGTCGAGCACCGTGAAACGGGGGACGAGCTGCTGCAAAGTGCGGGCGAGCTGGTCCCGTCCGTGGTCGGGGACCTCGAGGCCGCTGCCCAGCAGGTGGGCCAGCTCGGCCTGGGTCTCGGTGAAGAAGCAGGCGTCGAGCACGCCCTTGGCCGCCTGTACCACCTGCACCCGGGTGCCCGGCGCGGGCGAGGGCTCCGGTCGTACCGAGACGCCCCCATCGGCGAGCTCGCTCACCCGCAGGCGGGGGGAGACCGCGCGGATGTCGAGGGTGCGGGTCGGTGCGCGGCTGTCGAACAGGCGGGGATGACCCACGAGCGCGCGCCAGCAGGCATCGGGGTCGAAGCGGAGCGAGAACTCGTCGACGGTGACCCGGCTCTCGGCAATCGCGTGGTCCCGCGCATCGGCTGCAGGCACCCGGCCGGCCAGGATGTCGGCCACCGAGATGGCCCGTCCCGCGCTGAAGGCGCCGCGAGCGTTGCGTCTCTGCAGGCGCGGCGTGCAGTCCACCGACACGTCCGGCCCCCAGCGCACCCGCCAGATGATTCGGCTGTCGGCGCCCGATGATGGGCCTGCCACCTCGGTCAACTTCTGAAGGGTGCGCGACCAGTCCGGGGCCGGGGTCTTGAGGCTTCGGAGCGCGGCGGTTCCGGTGGAGGACCTTCCGCTCAGCTCCGCGGCCACCCAGTGGAGGCCCAGCTGTCGCATGCGCTCGGAGGCCTGGCGGACGTCGGGTGCCGGGCGCTGCTGCCAGTGGGCCTGGAGGACCGCTACGAGCAGATCGAGGGGGTGGCCGTCGGCGGCGGCGGGACCGTCGGAGAGCAGCGGGCGCAGCCGGAGAGTGACGTCGAAGGTGGCGTGCTGCAGGCCATCTCGGGCAAGGTCGAGGCGCCCGTGCTGCAGGTGGACGAGGCCGTGCACCTGCCGGTGGAGGCCGGGGTCATGGGCGCGGGCGAGCCAGCCTTCTGCGCCGGTCGGGTCCCCCTCCAACACGGCGCGCAAGGCGGCGATGGCGGCCATGTGGGGGGACGGACGGGGGTGCTCGGACAGCCACGTCCACCAGCCGGGGTCGAAGGTGTCCCTCCGACCGGCGAGCACGGCGTCGAGGTCGATGTGGGCCACCGTGTCCACCACGTCGAGCGGCAGGCTCCGCGCCACCTCCGGCAGCCATGGACGGCACAGCACCTCGGCCCACGGTTCCTCCCGCTCGGGGGCCCACCTGCGCCGCGCGGCCTGAAGCTCGGCCAGCCCGTCGAGGTCGCCCGTCCACAACACGCGGCGCCACCACCTGCGCAGGTCGCCGGCCAGGGCGTCCTTCCAGCCAGTCTTCCGAGCCGGGTTGCGGCGGAGGGTCGCGTCGACGGCCCGGCTCAGGTCCCGCAATTCGCCCCGCCCGTGGACTGCGAGGCGCTCAGCACCGCCATCGCCGGTGGTCCACAAGCCGTCCCCCGACTCCGCCAGGCGGCCCAGCCGCGCCAGCCGACCCAACAGGCCCGACGACACCCGAAGCTCGCTCCCACGGCGCCGAAACACGCCCTTGATGTCCTCCAGCCGAAGCGGGCGTTCGGCGACCGCCACGGTCTCGACAACGTGCTCGCGAAGGCTGGGCGGGGACAAGGTGGGTCGCTCCTGCTGGACCGAGCCAATGTAGCGGCCGGGGTCCCCTCCCCTCACACGCGGGTCCTCAGGATCCGTTTCCCGAGACACCCCCCCGCACGAGGTGTCCCATTTCCCGCGTCGGCCCGCTCACCACCGCTGCGATGTTGTCCACTGGACTCGTGCTCGGCTGTGTGCCCTACACCGAAGCTGAAGACGGCGGCAGCGACACGGGCTACACGCCGACCGGCACCGCCGATGCCCCCGGGGAGTTTCCGGTGCGTCAAGCAGACGGCCAGCAGCTGTTCATGGTTGGTCTCGGCAACGACCTGCCCCCGAATGCCGCGCGTCCGATGGCCTTCGACCTCACGGCTCCCCCGCCGCTGCACTATCTCTACCTGGTGGGACTGCCTGGTCGGGGGGGCTGGCCCAGCTGGAACGAAGGCGGGCGCTTCATCGACCGGCAGGCGGCCGAGGCAGCCTCCCACGGGGTGGTGCCTGCCTTCACCTTGTACGCCATGGCCGAAGATGGCGAAGGCAACCCCGACACCATCGCCGACGCCACCTACATGGCCGCCTGGTGGGACGGCTACACCCTCGCCCTCGAGCGCCTCGCCAGCTTCGACCACCCCGCCCTGCTCCATGTGGAGCCCGACCTGTGGGGCTTTCTCCAGAAGTATGGCAGCGACTCGCCCCACGACATCCCGGCTGTGGTGGGCAGCGAAGTGGCGGCTTGCTCCGACCTTCCCGACACGGTGGCAGGCTTCGGCCGCTGTGTGGTGCGCCAGGCCCGCGCGATTGCGCCCAACGTCCACGTCGGCTTTCACGCCTCCCGATGGGCCGACCCCGATATCCGCAAGGTCGCTGCTTTCATGGCCGAGACCGGTGCGGCCGACGCGGACCTGCTCTTTGTGGAGACCCTCGACCGCGACGCTGGATGTTTCGAGGTTCAGGCGGAGGGCTGCACCCGCGACGATGGCCCCTGGTACTGGCCGGTGAGCGAAAAGGGGACCCCCGACTTTGACGCGTATCTCGACGACATGGCCGTTCTCGGGGATGGCGTGGACCTGCCCCTCGTGTTCTGGCAGATGCCGATGGGCGTGCCGAGCGAGGCCGCAGGCGGACAGCCGGGACAGTACAGAGACACACGCGTGAAGCACTTCTTCGAGACGCCGGAGGCCTATGCGGCCGCGGGCGGCGTGGCGGTGCTGTTCGGCCCCGGCTGGACCGGGCAGACCGACCTCAGCTCCGATGGCGGCCAGTTCGAGGGCTATTGGAATGCGTGGCGAAAAGCCCCGCTGGTGTTGGAGCCTTAGATGACCGCGGCGGAGAATCCGACGCGGTCATCCCGAACGCCCCACCGGGGCGGGCGGCGGCAGCATCGCGCAGC
>ENA-OWNT01002998-OWNT01002998.1-seawater-metagenome-genome-assembly--contig:-NODE-2998-length-16585-cov-6.304458_pt1 | contig 16585 bp, 15 predicted proteins | sample MGYA00238136_ERZ651165 | MGnify/ENA primary metagenome ERZ651165 (study PRJEB26861, sample SAMN08777766) | seawater metagenome | isolation source: coastal seawater | place: USA: Florida | collected...
ATTCCGACACCGATACCGATGCTATAGAGATTATTACGAACCTGTACCAGTACGTCGGTTCGCATTGCGCTAAATAGGCGTGTCATGCGGTTAGCTCCTGTCCGGTGACTTCAATGAAAATTGCTTCCAGTGTTGTCTCCTGAGTGTGAATTGTCTCGATACGATTAGCTGATTTCAGCAGTGACAAGAAATCATTGTTATCGCCCAATCCATTGAGAGCGAATTCTTCGTGAAGCACTTCCGCACTGCCGTTGAGATATTCGATCTCGACATTGCGTTTGCCAAATTGTTTCTTGAGTGTAGAGGGCGCATCAATCACGCTGATATTACCACTGGAGATAAATGCCACCCGGTCACACAATTCGTCGGCAACTGTCATGTTATGTGTGGTCACGAAAACTGTTGTCCCCTGCTGGCGCAATTCGAGAATGAAGTCCTTGATTTTACGGGCGTTGACGGGGTCAAGACCACTTGTCGGCTCATCCAGGAACAGAACTTTCGGTTTATGAATCAGAGCACGGGCAACATTCAGGCGGATTTTCATGCCTTTACTGTAGTCAGATACTTTTTTGTCAGCATCATCAGCTAATCCGACCCGTTCCAGCAAATACGTCAGATCGTGAGTCTCCCCACTATATAGTGATTGGAAGTATTTCAGATTTTCCATTGCTGTCAGTTTGAGGTAGTGATTTGGTAACTCGAATGAGACACCAATATTTTCATAGTAATCCTGTCCCCATGCGCTGACTTCTTTTCCCATTATGGCGATGCTTCCGCCATAATCTTTCAGCAGACCGATTAAGATTTTCTGTGTGGTCGACTTTCCCGCACCGGAAGGACCCAGAAATCCGAAAATTTCGCCGTCGGCAATTTCAAAATTTAGACCGTGTAGTGTCTCTTTGTTTGCCCCTTTATAGGTGAATGTGAGATTGTTAACTTTAATCATGAGTATTTACTCCTCGTTAGTTTCATTCTGTTGCTGCATTTGTAGTTTTGCTGCACTGATAATCTGGTGCAAAATCGCTATGCCAGCTTCTTTATCGGCATCCGGTGGGGTTAACGCGGCGTCCATAATGGTCGCGATGCCTTCAATAATGTCGTCTGTTGGCGGGATATGTTCCTCTTTTTTCACTTCATCCATGCTAACCAGACCATATGCCAGCATATCCATGATATGTGCAATAACCCGCGCATCCATGTCCTGACGGATGACACCTGCATCCTGCATCATCTTGACGAAAGCAAAGCGTGTGTCATGTTCCTGTTGTTGACGGAAAAAGTTGTCCGGCTTACGGACATAACTTCCCATTACCCGTGAATCTTGCTTGAATACTGCCGCCATGAACTCGCTTGCATTCAAGGCGTACAGGGTATTTTTGTACATCGAACCGATTGTGCCGCCATATTCATCTTTTTCGATAAGGTCAAACCAGCGTTCTGTATAGGCTTGCATCTCACGAATGAGCAGGGATTCAAAGAGGGCATCTTTACTATCAAAATGCAGATAGATTGCCCCTTTGCTGATACCTGCCTCGCGTGCAATATCGCTGACAGTTGTTTTATCGAAACCGTAATGCACGATTAAATCAGATGCGGCGTCTAAGATGCGTTGTTCGCGTGCTTCATTTTCTGATTTTGCTGTACTCAAATTCTGTCTCCTCTTTCAATGCTCGTGATGATTTAGACCGGAATTGACTGTTTTAGATTTGTCATTTTAGCACTCACATCCCATAACTGTTTCCAGGTATCGCGATTATGTGCTTGCTTCGATGCTTTGACTTCCTGGCAATTTTCATCAAGATACACACCTGATACCTTTGCAAATTCAGGTGAGGTGGCTATTTTGATGTATGCCTCAGCCATTTCTTCTGTTGAAATGGAGAAACTCATTTTGAATTTGTATATTGCACGCAGAAAAGCCGGAATGTGATCATAACGTCCTTCATCCAATTTGACTGCCGGGACGCGGATAATAGAGGTTGCGATATTTGTATCGGCAAGGCGTTCTGCCAGATCAAACGTGAACATAATTTGTGCCATTTTGCTGTGATAATAGGCATCCGTAACGTTGAATTTCTTTTCCCCGTTGAGGTTATCGAATTGAATATTCATGAAGGGTTTTGCCAGCAATCCCTTTGAGGCTATGTTGATGATACGCCCCGCCGGACTGACTTTGAGTGCCGGAAGCAGCAAGTTAGTCATCAAAAATACGCCAAGATGGTTGGTCGCGAAAATCGTTTCGATACCATCATCGGACATTTGCGCTTTTTTCTGTGTGATATCGAAAATCGCAGCATTGTTGATAAGGACATCCAACTGCTCGTATCGGCTATTAAACTCCGCGACACCATCACGTATGGATTGTTGGGATGATAGGTCTATCAGAATCAGATCAACCTGATTATTCCCTGTTTCACGGATAATTTTTTGCTGTGCGGTTTCCCCGCGTTCTTTGCTACGGCAGACCATCACAACCCGATGATTTTGTCTGGCGAGTCCCAGTGCTGTTTGATAGCCGATACCTGAATTTGCTCCGGTGACAATGATTGTTTTAGGGTTCATTTATGTCCTCTTTGACCATGTGACCAATTTTACATATATGGTCATATGGTACTGAAAAAGCGGAATTGAAGTCAAGGAAAATCGAAATACCCCCTAATTATTAGGGGGTAAAATAAGACGGTTAGTCCATTAGTTTACAGGAGTTTAGTTTTCGGATGAGGTAGATTGTTCATCGAGCCAATCATTGATTTTCTGGTAGGCTTCTTCTTCTGTAGTAACAAGAACATAGCGGGTAGGCACTTCTTCTAGCAATCGACTGAGAACACGGTACATTGCTTTGAAGAATGTGTTCGTCGTCAAGAAAATAGCTAATCCGGTGTTCTTCGGGCGTGAGGTAATGACATTACGGGCTGTGCTGATAAAGTTCGGAGGTAACATACCCATCGCTGTCATGTCATTTAGGATACACACGGTGTGCTCAACTTCAGCCATCATCTTACGCCCGATAGTGAGTTCTGCGAGATAATCATCCCAATTCCAGTTGCCATGAAAGGTGTAGCGTAAAATCGTCTTTTCTGGATTGTCCCATTTAATACTAATTGAGCTTGTCATAAGTGCGCTCATTTCATATAAAAGTAATTATTCTTAATGTTAGTATATCACCTCATGACAGCATACAACATTACAATTCGGATTATATTTGAGAGTAAACAACATAATTGACCATAACCATATCCCATTGCATGACTCGCTGACCGTATTATAATCAGGCAGGTTCGGATGTGCATGTCAACATGATAGGATAAAGATGCAATTCAAATGGCAATTACTGATATTAAGCCTGTTAATAGCACTCTCTGTTTCAATTTCACAGGCGCAGAGTGGTATCATTGAGATATGCCCTGATACAGGAATACAGGCACGTCCGGCAGATTTTTCGCCGGGAGGTATTATCCTGACCTCGTTTGATAGTCTGGCGATATGGGTCTATGATATTGGTCGGAATACCCGTTATCCATTACCACAAACCCGTCCCTGCACCTCGAATTGTCATTTATCCCCTGATGCACAGTGGTTCACATTTCTCGATCCTGAAACATTTGCATTCAATAAAATGCGCTTGAATGGTACACAGCGAACACCTTTAGTCAGTGATGCTGCCGATGTGCGATGGTGGACGCCGGATACACTGCTCATCTGGACAACTGACCATCAAGCCTATTTGCGTCCCGAAGTGGATTTGACAGCCGAACCAGAATTTTTACCCGCAGAAGGGGTTATCAGTGTGCAACCCGGTGGACGTTTTGCTCTGCGGATTGATGGTGAAACAGGCTCATTCAATCGTTATCTGGTCAATCTGGAAAACTCTGACAACACAGTTTTGCTGGCACAGGATAGAACCTATTTTAATGCTGCGGCATGGTCACCCGATGGACAAACTCTGGCTTATGTCGGCGATGGTGCAATTGACGAAACACTCAATATTTCGGGGGGCGAGTTATTTTTAGTATCGCCGGGCAGTGCGATTCCACAGCAACTAACTTTCCTGACTTCAACTTACGGTGCAGTCCGTATCAATGGCTATGCACCAAATGATTTAAGCTGGTCGCCCGATGCTACGAAAATTGCATTCTGGGTGATTGAGTTAGGCGGAACAAATCCTGCAACTGATACAGGTGAAGCGATGTTGCATGTTGTGGATACAACCAATGGTGAAGTCCGGCGTTACTGTGGTTTTCGTGCCACCGAACATACACCGGAAACACCGCGCATTATCTGGTCACCGGATAGCAGTCATATCGCATTTGCTGGCAATATCCCCGGTGATGAAAAGGGCGCACTCTTGCTAGCGGTAAATATAGAAACGGGCGTCTTTACTGAACTGAGTAATGGCATGTTCCCGGTTTATGGAATTCCGCAATTGAATGCGTGGGGAACTGTTCCCTGATTAAATCTTGATAATTGCCTGTTATGCTTATAAGCGGTGTATACTCTGGCAAAGTGACCTATGTTTTTAACCTGGCAACTCTGGAATGCCCTGCGCTTCCCGCAACGGCGGCATCCTATCTTTCATTATGCACGTAAGCAAAGCACATCCCGGGAATCCTCTTCCCGGTGGTGGCGTGTTTTGTTGTTCCTCGCATTTGCCTCATTCATCATTTTTGCTATAGTGATTCCTGTTCCCGCGATTGTCGTGACCGTCGGTGCAGCAATTACAATCCCACTCATGATGATTCTATTCAATGGTACTGTTCTCGGGACACTCTGGGCAGTCAATGTCAGTGATACGATTGCTACGGCATATCAGGATAATCGTTTTGAATTACTGTCACTATCATCTCAGGGAGCATATGGTGTGCTCTGGTTATTGTGTTGCGGGGTTGTGCATCGCAATAATCGGTTAAAAACAGTCTACCGGATTGTAAGGTGGGTTGTGAGCCTTGTCCTGGTATTATTAGGCATAGCCATCGCCATGATGATTTTTGGTGCGATCACTGCGGGTAGTGAACAACTCCAACAACAGCAACTCAATGTACTCCGTGATGTGATACAAATTTGCCTGATTGTTTGTGTATTATGGTTGGATCACATTCAGTCGATTCTGGTTGCGGTGATGGTCGGGCTGGTACTTCCGGCATTCATCAAAGACAAAACGCAATTACGGGGCATCACACCAATTATCTACCTCGCGATACAGGTCTTTAGTTATCTGGCAATATTTGTGATGTATGCTGTGATCGGCATCGTTCTCAGAGAGGTTTTCGGGAATACATTTATTGTTTCGCTGATGATTGCATTCACCACAATTTTGAGCTTTTATCTGATTCGTGAAAGTATCATTGCAGGATTATGGCGGGTCATGCTCATTAAATACGATATTGCTCTGGATGAGTATCAACGCACGGTGAATGCACGATGATATACCTGATCGCATACTGCCGGTATGCCACTACAGAAAACGCTATACTAAATCGAATTTTGATTCTGGAATAAGTCTATGATTAGTTTAAAACTCTGGCGTGCCTTATCGAAACCACCCCGTCAACATCCACTTTTTCAATATGTATTGAAAGATGGGAAAAAAGAAAAACCCGCAGTGACGAGCGGTTTTGTGATCTGGGTTTTGATGCTGGCTGCTATCATTTTTGTGTGGGCAGTCCTGTTCAGACCGATGGTCTGGCTGATTCTGGCGGCATTTGTGGCGCTTAATAGCATTTATGCGACACGCTGGGTTTTACGTATCTCCCGTACCATTCTCGAAGAAAAAGAGACACGTCGATTTGATTTGCTTGCCTCGCTGCCTGTGGGATTACTCGGCACAAGCTGGGCATTGAGTACGGGCGCAGTTCATAAGCGCTCCTCATTTCGCTGGATACCTTTTCTTGTATTGATAGTTGTTATTCTAGCATTTATCACGCTCTGCGGGTTGAGTACCGTTACACTCACTCTGCTTGACCAGCTTTCCGATACAGAACTTGCACTCAGCGAGAATCTGAAATTTGCACGTATTGGAATCACCGCGATTCCTTTTGTGGTACTCTTCTATTTCGACCATATCTATTCAATTTTGACGGCTATTGTTTTCGGACAGGTCGCAACGATTGATACTAAAAATACGGCAGAAGGACAGGTACGGGCATTAATTGGATTCCTCGCGATTCAAATGGTGATGTATGTTGTGACGCTTATAATTGCGATTGTTGTGATCCCTATGTTTGGATTTACACAGGTCGGTCATCTGATTATGATAGGCATCATTGGAACAATCGCTTTTGTGGCTATGCGCGAAGCAATTGTGTATGTGCTCTGGCGATTTTTGACCTCATTACTGGAGGCAGATTCCAATGAAATCGCACTGGTGCTCAAGCCCTTCTACGAAGCAGAAGCAATTCTCAGAGAAAGCGAAAAAGCCCGTGTCCGACATATGGATGCCGCAGGATAAACGGGAGATTATCTCGCAGGTAAATTTGAGCCTGTTGTGCGGTATACTGAGGGAAAAATGCTAGCAATTCTCAATACCTGTGTTACCTTTGATAACCCGGCGTATTGGCTTGACGAAGGATAATATTTTGGAAAATTGGCGCTTAAGAAAAGCGACCATCTCGGATTTTGGATTTATCTTCCGCGTTTATCGTACCACCATGAAAGAATACATCGAACAAATCTGGGAATGGGATGATGGCGCACAGCGTCAGCATTATGAACAATCATTCAGCGCGGATGATTATAAAATTATTCAACTGGATAATGACGATATTGGTGTTGTTTCCATGCTCCCTATGGATGAATATGATTTTCTGGCACGCATTGAAATTATGCCGGATTATCAAAATCAGGGTATCGGCACAGCAATCATGCAGAGCTTGATTGAACACGCAAAAGAGACGAAGCATCCCATTATGTTGCGGGTATTCAAAATTAACCCCGCTCAGAATTTATATAAACGACTCGGTTTCCAGACCATGCGACAGGACGACATTCACTACGATATGTTCTATGCGACTGTCGATGAATAACGTTTTGCGGTCTAAATGGACTGAGATTTTTGCGATTAGCATGGATAAAATAGATAAATATCTTTAAAATTAAAGATAAGCGTAGATTCTACGATTGAAGAATTGGAGCAATCCTGTGACTGATGTCATTAATCCGAACAGTATTCCGGTAACTTCCAACGAAGACTGGAAACCTGACCCGAATCACCCGCGTCGCCGTCCACCCTGGATTCGTGTTCGTGCGCCGATGGGCGAAACCTATGAAAATGTTCGCAATCTCATGCGGAGTAAATCCCTCCATACCGTCTGCGAAGAGGCGATGTGTCCCAATATTGGTGAATGCTGGGGAAGTGGTACAGCAACTTTCCTGATGATGGGCGATACCTGCACCCGTTCCTGTGGCTTCTGTGATATTAAAACAGGTCGTCCGAACCCGCTTGATTGGGCTGAACCGAATCGTATCGCTCAGAGTGTGCGTGCAATGAATTTGCGACATGTCGTAATTACCAGCGTGAATCGTGATGACCGCCCTGATGGTGGTGCGCCGATTTTCGCGATGGTTATTCGTCGTATTCGCCAATTACAGCCCGGATGTAGTATCGAGGTGCTTATTCCTGACTTTAAAGGGAGCGAGACTGCCCTCAAAATCGTGATGGATGCACAACCTGAAATCCTCAATCACAATGTTGAGACTGTGAAACGTCTCTTCAAAACAGTGCAACCACAGGATAATTACGATTGGGCACTGGCTACTTTACGTAATGCTAAAGCGATGGATTCTCTCGTACTGACCAAGAGCGGTATCATGGTTGGTCTCGGGGAAACATTCGATGAAGTTGTTGAAACCATGCAAGACCTCGCTGACATCAATGTTGATATTTTGACAATCGGTCAGTATCTGCAACCATCGAAAAAACATCTTCCAATTGAGCGTTACTATACGCCGGAAGAATTCGATAAATTACGCGAAATCGGTCTGGAAATGGGTTTCAAATGGGTTGAGAGTGGTCCGCTCGTCCGTAGCAGCTATCATGCTGACCGGCAGGTACGCGAACTCAGTAAACTCAATCACTTCCGTCTGCATGAAGAACGTGAAGGCGCTGGCGATTAATTCAAAAAGGGCATGACCTGTGTATCATGCCCTTTTAATTTTACCCTCCGCAACTGGCAACAACTGTCTCGCACTGTTCGCCATCGCGCACAAAAATATCTGCAACTAAATCGTCTCGATTGACAAATTCACAGCGTACAAAGCCATCTGATTCCAGGCGGGATGCCATCATATCCATACTCTCCTCTATCGGAATATCCGGCAGCCAGAACAAGAAGACCCGGTCAGCATCATCCACAAAATAACCATACCGCGCATCAACTCCGGCAAGCGCAACTTCTTCCGGTATCAATCCACCGGGGTGTAATTCGACCTGCTCATCATCGAAAATACGACTCACCGTAATCGCCGCGACAGGCGTATCATAAAGATAGTATCCGATAATCCGATCTTGAACCCATTCTTCACCGGGGACATTCCATCCGAAAACGAAGGTATCCGTTTCTGCACCACAGGTTTCAGCCGTTCCTTCGATTGTATTCATGGATGACAATGGCACTGCATCAATATGTTGCGGGATATTGTTCATGAAATCGGTTGATAATGCGTAAAATATCCCTGCGCCAATCCATACGGCGACAATACACCATGTGAGTAAATCTGTGCTGCGACTGCCAATATAAACCAGTCCGACTGCAACGAGAATCGCAAACGCAGGCATCAATCCCACAATATGGCGGGGATGAAAGAGAAAATCTGCGGCGAGATTACCAATAATTGCGACGCCGAGAATACTCAATCCCCATATCCATAGAAAACGAATTTCACGTTTCTGAAATTGAATCAGGCTCAAGGCAATTGCCGGAATGGAGATAAACCACAGTGTATTACTGAATCCCTGTACCATCGACCACAATAAGCTAAATGTGCCGATACCGCGTGGATTGCTGGATTCATTGATGAAGGAAATAATCAGGACTGCAACCCATAAACCATAAGTCAGGCAACCATTGATGTACAATTTCGTAATCCGCATCCAGTGTTGCACCGGGGCAGAACGCTCTTCTTCATCGAGACGCATTTCTGCCAGTAGATTGTCAGGACGTTCCTGTAGTACATGATACAAGCCTATCCCGAATACAACTGCTATGCCGACATAATGGGTATAGAGCATTGCCGCAATACTGAAAAAGAATCCCCATGCGGTTGCCTTTCCTGAATCAGGATTTTTGAGCAAGCGCCAGTATAACAGGGCATTAATTGCCGGGATGGTAGCATAGAGCGTGTAGCCCCGGATTTCGTGCATGTAGAAAGTGAAAAAGACTGCCGTTCCAAGTAACACCGAGGCGATAATTCCGGTTTTCTTATCGATTAATTCACTTCCGAGACGATATGTGAGGCTCACTCCGATGACACCTATCAGGAGGGCGAGGATACGGTCAGCATAATAACTGCCGCCGACGATAAAATCCCACAACGAAATCATCAGGAAAAAGAGCGGAGGCCAACTGTTATCGAGTGCGGCGATACAGAGTGTATGTATTACCGAATGCGAATTGTGACTCAGGAAATCTTGACAAACAGGCATTGCGGCGACAGGTGTTTCACCAAAATAATCCGGGTCAGCGCCGATCACACCTGTATTCGTTATGAAATGGGTAATCCACTCATCGAACCAGAGTGCATCATATGTCAATAAGACTGAACCCAGAAAAGTGCTTAATAATAATATCGGAATCAACAGGTACCAGGTGAGGCGAACGCGCATAATCTATCCCTCATAACAAAAGACGCTCACCATCTGGCAAGCGTCATTTCAATCTGTTAAATATAGCGCTATTGTACCGCTAAATCAGTCCTGTGAGAGCTTAAGACTTAACTTTCGATGATTTTGTCATCAATCAACTGTTGCTGTACTTTTTGTCCGCGTGGGTTGAATGCAAAATTCTGGGCATGAAGTTCAAATTCAATATCCATCATCGCACGTCCGGCACGGTTTTTCTCGACAGTCCAGACGACCCAGTTACGGTATTGTTTTGCCGTGTAGGGGTTAAATGAAACGTGGTCTTTCGCCAGAATTTGATATTTATTGTTCATGATGAGCGCAATATCAGATTCATAATCCAGCGCACTACTACCACGCAGGTGATAGAGGTGAATACGCTTACTTTTCAAGCCTTCGCGGTCTGCTGCCACAATTGCCCATACAGGCACATCAATTGACAGTGCAATATCTTTCAAGCCTTCAACGATGATCGTGACTTTGTCATTTTCATCGCGGGGTCGTTCAGGATGCACAGCGATTTTCTGTAAATAATCTACAAATACCGTGACATTGCCTCCGGTTGCATCGGCAAGGCGGGCGACCATTTCTTTAATTGAGCGTAAATTGGTCACAGCCGGGCTTGCTTTAAGCATAATCAGACGGTCTGCATAACGCATCATACGTCCGAGTGCCGGAGCAGTTTTCGGGTGATTTTTCAAAATACCCTGTAAAGATCCCTGTCCATTATCCCGTCCCATGAACTTTTTAGCGCGTTGTGCCACGATAATCTGGTACATATCGCGCAACTTAACGCCATTATTCGCTTCAAGTTCAGGTGGATTGATACTCTCCAGACAGAGCAAACGGTGCATCAAATGTGCTTCAGTATGTTCATAAGAGAGGTAAAAAGCATATTGGTCAGGGCGCATCGCAATATTACGGGCGATTTGCAGGGTTGCAATGGTTTTGCCGATACCCTGAGCACCACCGAGCAGTGTCAACTCGGTTTTGCGAAGACCACCGCCAATTAAGCCATCAAGCGGGTCGAAGCCGGTCGGAATCGGTACATAATCGACCAGATCACCCTGCATGATTTTGTCGTCTGCTTCGTCAATGACCTGGCTGAGCGTTCGTGGTAAATGGGGTGCTTGCTTTTTCCCCGGATTGCTTGAACGTGGTGACTGTGGACGCTGCAATTTTAATTGTGATGCTGCTTCGCGTCCGCTATTGTTATTGGATTGTGAATTCAGTTCAATATCCGACGTATCGGATGGATCAGGTAAATCATCTGTAAAGCGACGGGTAGACATAACACCCTTTTCCTTTATGAATGATAGGTTGTTGACATAATCATACTTGAAATGATTGTTTTATGCACAATTACCGAGCAAAGCCTACCAATATTCTAACAAATTTACTCTCAAATCCATAGATATGTTTGTTACATAATGTAATAGTCTCAGTGTAGCACATTGCACAGACTTTTAAAACTTAAGAATAAAAGCGCTGCAAAAGCAAAATTTCTGCTATACTGTCACAAGTGATTCAAACTCATCAATATTGCGTCCGACAAAAATGTGACATTGTTCTCTATTTCGTCATGCTCAACATTACGACTTCGTTGTATACTTATCAGCGATTAATCTACACGGAAGCAAAAGTTGTGCTATTATAAGCACTAGATGAGCAAAAACATGGTTCAATGAAATGAATAGTAACTATCACGAACACAGTCCATGACTGGTTCCGGGGATATGGATAGGCTTAGATTTCATAATCATGAACAAGTAATGTTGTTTTATTTTATTGGAGCTTCTGCAACTATTGCAGGAGTAAAATTAGTGCAAATTTAGCTGCCAGGGGAAGACGACCGTGATTCAGGAACTTCTTGATCGTGCCGAGCAACGTGGCTACCTCACCTTTGATGATGTGCTGGAAGTATTGGAAGAAGATAACGAAGACCTCAACTCAATTGAAAGTGTCCTCTACGAACTAGACGAATTAGGCATAGAGCTTCAAAAAGAAGGCGAAGATAATTCGCTGGATGATGAAGACGGAAGTGACCCCGATTTACCGGTATCAAAACCAATTAAAGACCCTACAGTCGGTGACATCGCCGCAATTTCTTCAGATGACCCCGTTGGACTGTATTTCCGCCAGATGGCGCAAGAACCTCTTCTCACCGCACAGGACGAAATTGATCTCGCAAAACGCATTGAACGTGGATGTAAAGCACAGGAACGTGTTGACCGTCCTGATTCCAGTCAGAAAAGTAGACGCTGGCATCAAAGTATGCGTCGCTTAATTTATGATGGACAATCTGCGAGAGAACATCTCGGGCGTGCGAATACCCGTCTGGTTGTTAGCATTGCCAAGCGTTACATGGGACAGGGATTGCCCTTCCCGGATTTAATTCAAGAAGGCAATGTTGGCTTGATGCGTGCTGTCGATAAGTATGATTACCGTCGTGGCAACAGATTCAGTACCTATGCTACATGGTGGATTCGTCAGGCGATAACACGGGCTTTAGCGCAAAAAACCCGTACCATCAGAATCCCGCTACATATGACCGAACGTATTCGTCAGATGTACCGCGTGGCACAGGATTTGGAGCAAATGCACGGTCGGCGTCCAACACCGGAAGAAATCGCGCAATCAATGGATTTACCACCGGAAACTGTTCGCGCTATGATGGATGCCAGTCAACATGCGATTGCCCTGGAACGCCCGGTTGGAGATGAAGGGGATAGCGAATTCGGGGATTTTATCGAAGATCAGGATACACCGGGTCCCGTTGAATCTGCGACACAGCATCTTCTCGAAGAAACTATTGAAGAAGTCCTCGGTGAATTAACGCCCCGTCAGAGCCACATTTTACGGTTACGCTTCGGTCTCGGCGGCGGTGAACCCCATACACTCGAAGAAATTGCAAATAAATTTGGTCTCAGCCGTGAACGTATTCGTCAACTTGAAAAAGAGGCATTGAGACGCTTACGTCACCCGCGCCTCGCGCACAATTTACGCGATTACTTGGGCTAGACCATTTTGATGGATGCTACAAATTGAATAGAATAAACTGTCGGAGAGCAAACACGCTCTCCGATTTAATTTTGAGGATTAGTCGCCAGCAGCAAGTTCTAATTTTGGAGCTTTCATACGGGCTTCTGCGATTTTGTCGGCAATTTTGTATGTCGGCGTATTGCTTTCCTGTGAATCCATGAAGATTTCCATACAGGTATCATAGAGGGCAAATACTTTTTTAGTTGCCCGTGCTTCGTTATATTCTCCGACAATATCTTCGCTGGCATTAATCATTCCGCCAGCATTTGCGACATAATCCGGTGCGTACAGGATACCTTTTTCATGCAAAATATCACCGTGACGGGGTTCAGCTAACTGATTATTCGCTGCACCAACGACCATTGTGGCTTTGAGTTGTGGAATAGTGTCATCATTGATGGTTGCACCTAACGCACAGGGCGCATAAATATCAACATCAAGCCCGTAGATTTCATCGGGTTTTACGATTGTTGCGCCGTAATCTGCCGCAACTTTGTCCAGAGCTTCCTGATTGATATCTGTTACGAAGAGTTCAGCACCTGCATCATGCAAATGCCCGCATAGATAATACCCGACATGACCAACACCCTGGACAGCAACTTTAATTCCCTTGAGATCATCATGTCCCAACTTAAATTTTGCTGCTGCACGCATACTCTCAAAGACACCGCGTGCAGTAAATGGAGATGGGTCGCCTGAGCCATCCGGCAAGCCAAAAATATAGTCACATTCTTGCATCATGATACGCGCATCTTCGACACCCGTGCCGACATCTTCTGCTGCATGATAACGTCCACCCAATGTCTGAATTGCACGGGCAAAAGCACGCATTACTTTATCTTTTTGTTGGCGGGGCATATGTGGATCACCGATGATAACAGATTTGCCCCCTCCACAATCTAATCCGGCTAAAGCACTTTTATAGCTCATGCCTCTTGATAGACGCAGCACATCGGTCAGCGCATCATCGAAGCTATCATAATTCCACATCCGTGTACCACCCGCGCCGGGTCCCAGATTACTGTTGTGAACCGCAATAATTGCGCGTAATCCACTGTCTTCATCCGAGAAAAATACGACCTGTTCGTGGTTATCAAACTCTGGATGATCAAAAACATTCATAGGCTACTTCTCCTGAATTACAATTCCATGTATGTGTGTGTGCAGCTTTTATACAATCAACTTATAGCTTAAGTATAAAACAAACTGTGTATATTACACAATTGATTTATGTGTACTTAGTACAAAAAATACAAATGAATCGTAGAAAATGTCAGAAGAGGAATTGTATGACGCAAAAATTGCCACAATTCGCTTATTTCAAAGGCGAGATTGTTCCCTATAGTCAGGCAAGTGTGGGGGTGATGACACAGGCATTCAATTATGGTACAGGGGTTTTCGGAGGTATCCGCGCTTACTGGAATGAGGACGATGAACAGTTGTATGTTTTTCGTCCACTCGACCATTTCAAACGGGTGCTGCAATCGGCTCATATCATGCGGATGAAAGTTGATAAAACTCCCGGAGAATTGCTTGAAATCTTGATAGAGTTATTACGTAAAGAGAATTTTCATGAAAATGCCTATATTCGCCCGATTATTTATAAATCAACTGAAACAATTAGTGTTCGATTACATGATATAGATGATGAAATAACAATTTATACTGTTCCATTCGGACGATATGCTGCCCGTGAGGAAGGCTTGCATGTCTGTTTTTCTGCCTGGCAACGGGTCAGTGATAATATGATGCCTGCACGCGGCAAAGTATCAGGGGCTTATGTCAATTCTGCGCTGATTAAGAGCGATGCTTTACTCGCGGGATATGATGAAGCATTTGTACTGACCTCTGACGGGCATCTTTCGGAAGGGAGTGCCGCCAATGTGATGATGGTGCGCGATGGCAAACTGATTACCTCCCCTATCACCGATGATATTCTGGAAGGCATCACCCGCAGGACGATTTTGCAACTTGCACAGGAAAAATTAGGACTGGATGTTGTGGAGCGCAAAATTGACCGCACCGAAGTGTATCTGGCAGATGAATTACTGATGTGTGGCACAGGAATGCAAGTTGCTGCCGTGACACGTATCGAGCATCGTACTGTCGGAACTGGCAAAATGGGCGACATAACGAAAAAATTGCGTGATTTGTATTTTGATGTTGTGTTCGGGCGTGTAGCGGAATATCGACATTGGCTGACCCCTGTATATTCAGAAGAAACTATCAAAACAGCCAGGTAATCGTGTCATTTATCACAGGGAATACATACATTGGTAACTAACATGAAAATCTCCGGGGGCATATCCTGAATTAAAAGGTAAAGAGTATTCTGGGAGACAGCCCGATGTTAAAACATGTTTTAGTACCTCTGGATGGTTCAGCTTTATCCGAACAGGCGCTTGATTATGCACAGGATGTAATTGCACCGGATTCAAAGATTACGCTACTGAGTGTGATTGAAGTTCCGGCGGATTACGAATATGCGCTGGTGGATATTCCGATGACTGTTGTGACTGCACGGCAATTCACAGAAACAGAATATAACAACGCATATCGTCGTGTGCATGATTATCTGAATAGCTATGCCCGTAAATTGACTGCTAAGGGATTCACAGTCGAATGTATCGTCGAAAGTGGCGACCCTGCAACAGTGATTAATGAAGTTGCTAGTAAGAAGAGTGTCAATGCTATTGTGATGACCACTCATGGACGTACCGGATTGAATCGCTGGTTGTTCGGTAGTGTGACACAGAAAGTCATTTCACATATGCTGAAACCTGTGCTGGTTGTGCCGGGGACAATTCCTGAAAAAGTTCAGGTGGAGATTAAAGATAGTCAGACGGCTCCGGCTGTCTGATTCTTGGGAAAGTTCTACTCCAATATCTGTATCAAAAGACGCACCATTGTGGTGCGTCTTTTGTATTTGCATCAATAATGGTCTGTGTACGCCTTTTCGAGTTGATCGGCTGTCATGAAACCGTCTCCCCCTCCTGCAACACCGATTTTATATCCGGCAAAGAGAACTGCTTTTTTCATCGCAATAATCAGGTCTTTATCCTGGAGATAGCTATGTACAAAAGATGAAAATAGCGCATCTCCCGAGCCAATGGTATTGACTATCGGGCGTAATGCTTTTGCCGGAATGCGTTCGATGTGATTATTGTCTTTCACGGCGATGAGCGCCCCTTCTGCTCCTAACCCGATGCCGATAATCGGGGTGTTATAGCGTTCCCATAGTTGATGAACCCACTCTTCGGGCGTAACGGGTAGATTTTCATCACTCATGAAGAGAATATCCGCATGTGCCATATAATCTCGATTGTAGTCATCATCGAGAGTGCTGATGGTGTGAATATCAGTTGCAATCGGGATTCCTGCCGCTTTGACTCTCGCTAGCATCGGACGACTGAAATTGATGTTGGCAAGCACAGCTAAATTGACATTTTCCAGATTGAGATGCAAAAGCGGATAGTGTGTCTCCTGAATATCCTTGAGGTCGCTGTTAATCATACGTTTACCATCGCTATCATAGAGAATTGCTGATTGCGGGGTTTCTTTGAGATGTGCGAGTACATGCTGATGGGAAACTCTGATTTTATCCAATTCTGCCCGGACAGTTGTGCCAATAATATCTTCGCCAATCAATGACAGGAAATCGACTTCATTGCCGAGTGTTGTGAGTGCTTTTGTGACATTGTAACCCACACC
>ENA-OWNT01002999-OWNT01002999.1-seawater-metagenome-genome-assembly--contig:-NODE-2999-length-16584-cov-4.609681_pt1 | contig 16584 bp, 7 predicted proteins | sample MGYA00238136_ERZ651165 | MGnify/ENA primary metagenome ERZ651165 (study PRJEB26861, sample SAMN08777766) | seawater metagenome | isolation source: coastal seawater | place: USA: Florida | collected...
ACGACGACGACGACGACGATGACGGTGACGATGACGGTGACGATGACGATGACGATGACGACGACGACGACGACGACGACGATGACGACGATGACGATGACGATGACGACGACGACGACGACGACGATTATGACGACGACGATGACGGTGACGAGGAGGAGGAGGACGAAGAGGACGACGACGAAGAGGACGACGACGAAGAGGACGACGACGAGGACGACGATGACGACGACGGTGACGACGAGGAGGAGGACGAAGACGACGACGACAAAGACGGCGACGAAGACGGCGACAACGACGAAGACGAAGACGGCGACAACGACGACGACAACGAAGAGGAGGTGTGGTCGTGGTCGTGATGGTCGTGGAGGAGGACGAGCAAGAGGAGGAGGAGGAGCAGGAGGAGCAAGAGGAGGAGGAGGAGGCGCGGACAACGTTCACGGCGACAACGAAGAGAACAACGACGACGAGACAATGACAACGATGAGGAGGAGGCGGACCATGATTATGACCTTGTTGATTACCATGGTGATGACTACAAGAAAGCAGCCAGTGGAGCAGATGGTAGCAGCCGGTTAGCACAGAAGGTACCACAGATGCAAAGATGCTGGAACCTCAAACTGCACGTCTTGGCCGATGGCTATTCCGATCTCCTTGTTAACATCAAAGAAAATTGTTTTTGAAAGGACTGGGTGGTGGGGGTCAGCCTCCGCGAGCGAAGGACAGCGCGATGTGGACCGCAGCTTGGCCACGACCACCATGCAACGGTCGTGGCCACCCATCTGCGCCAGTGTAGAGGAATTGCAACTCTTCAGCTGCGGCACTGAATGTGTTGCCACGCCATTGCAGCCACGGCCACGGCCACGGCCCGTGTCGTGCCGCGATGGTGGCAGCTGCTGGTTGTTCAAACAGTTTGGTGCGCCGCTCACGCTGCCGCAGAGTGTGCCAACATCTGCCTGGGGTCAACTTGCGACAGCATCGGTGCTTCGACTGGAGTGTCGTGCGACGCGCTGGAGGGATTATTCAACTGCGATTGCTCCGACTGCACGTGCATCGAGGACGAAACTTTTGACCCGCAGGCGTGCGTGGACATTCCTGGCTTTGAGGACTCGCGGGGTTACTCGTGCGCAGATTACACTGCCGACGATGCTCTCTGCGCCGATGCGCAGTCGTTCATTGTCCCTGGGATGTTGGCTGCCACAGAAGCATGTTGTGTGTGCGTCCCAGGTCAGGCAGAGTATCTGATTCCTGTGGCGCTGCAGCACGTTGTCGTCGGCGATGCTGAGCGTCCAGAGTTGGTCTCCTCCAGTGTTGCAGGATCGTCTGCCAGCCTCGACGATGCCTGCTGGCTCGTGAACACTACCGCAATCGATGGAGCCGGAGCAATCACAAATATTTCCTTGTTCGGCCAGTCTTACAGCAGCGCATACGTTTGCTCAAACGGCATCATTTCGTTCGGCGCTGCAGAGTTGGGGTACAACCCAACGCCGTTCCCGTCCTCCTCGACTCCAATTATTGCGCCCTTTTGGGCTGACATCGACGTGCGGTGCGGGTCGTCCACGACTTTGCGCGCGCAATCCGGCTGCGGCGGCGGATCGTTTTATTGGCAGTTCATCACAGCGCAGTCAAATCTGAGCCAATACGTCTCTGCAATGGATCGACGAGTGCGCCAACTATACGACCCATCGTTCGAGGCCGAGTCGCTGTTTGTTGCCACTTGGGACGCTGTTGGGTACCACAGCCTCCAAACAGACGCGTTGAACTCGTTTCAGGCGGCAGTAGCAACTGCAGCAGACGGTTCTGGAGACACGTACACGTGTTTCTACTACAAGGACCTACAGTGGGTATCGGGTGCTTTCGCATCCGACGGATACGCGCAAATGGGCTTCGACGCCGGTGACGGTGAGCATTTTTACTCGCACCCGACCTCGTTCACTGAAGACATTGGCGCCAGCCTCATGACCGGGGTGCCTTTTTGCTACCGCCTGAGTTCAATTGAAATTTGTCCAGAAGGGTCGGAGTATGTCAATTCGTCCTGCGCTCCGATGTCATGCAATAATTACGCGTCGGGCCTCTTTGCTGACCGATATTTGGCCACAGATTGCGAACTCCCAGTCCGCAGTGGAGACACATGCGCCCTCACATGCGAGGCTGGAAAGGTTGCTCTGTCGGACGCGTCCATGACAGCAACTTGTTCCTATGGCACATTCCTGGATCCAGGTCCATCGTGTACGGAACCTGGCATTGCCGTTGTACCCTCCCGCTTGTTTATGTTGGAAGGCATGACCAGTGGATTCGCTGTCAGCATGTTATCAAGCGTGCTCCCGGGTCTCCCGATCGCCCTCGTCCCAAACATCACGTTTGCATCCTCCAGCGCATATAATGGACTTGCCGGAGACTTCGTAGTGCTGACTACAGGCACCGGCGAGCTGCTCGATAGCATTGTCTTCGATGCCTCGAACTTTGGTGAAACCGTTGGAATCAATGTTTCCGCTGTCAATGATGTTGTAGTTCGGGACACACTGAGCATACGCATTGATTTTGAGGTAGTATCCCTGGACCCCGGCTACGTCGGCTACTCGCCCGACCCCGTCTTGGTTTCTATAGAAGACAACGACTTTGCGGCGGTAATCGTTGATTCGCAGGGCACGCTGCAAGTGCAAGAGCTGGATACAGCTGATGGAGAGGCAGCCTGTGACGTGTCGACGACCTCCGTATCGTATTCTCTCTCGAGCCAACCTGCGGCTGACGTTCTGCTAACCATTGCGTTGACGGATGACGACCTTGGATCGATTTGCTCTCGCTCGACTCTTGTGTTCACGAACTCAGATTGGGATACTCCACAGGAAGTCACCTTTGCTGCCATTCCCAACAGCATTGACGATGACGCGCTGTTTGCTCCTTCACAGCCAATCATTGAAGTGATTGGTTCTGTGATCAGCGAGGATCCCAACTACAACAAAGTAGACGTTGCCTCAACCCAAATCCTCTTCATCAACGATGACGTGTCTGGCATTACGATCGCCGAAGCTGGTGTGATACAGGCGGTGGAGGGTGATGTCGGTGCGGTCGTTGATTTGCTGCTCGAGTCGGAACCACAAGGCTCCGTGTTCGTCAATGCTACCATCAATGATACCGTCAATTGTGAAATAGTGTCGGGTGCGTCGTTGATTTTCGACGCCCGAACATGGGACGTGCAGCAATACATCGAGGTAGCGGCGGTGGAAGATGATATTGTTGATGACAGCATTGTGTGTGGTGTCGACCTGCAGGTGTCGGCAAACGAGGACGCTGCCTACAACAGTGTCGTACTCGACAACCCCGCGGCACTTGTTCACAAAGTCGATAACGATTTTGCTGCATTCGACGTAGAAACTGTAGGTGGCCAGCAGCTCTTGGCAACCCCAGAAGGAGGCACCGCATTATTTTCCATCTTGTTGTCGGCCCAACCAGCAGTTGATCTTGTGTTTGGATTTGACATTCAAGGATGGGATGCAACAATCAGTGGCGGGGCTCCAGTGGTGAACAATGGGTCTAACTACACGTTGACTGCAAGTTCTTGGAACGACCAGGAGAACTATGTGGTCTTGAGGTGCTCCGACAATTTGAAGTTTGAAACGGCTGTCGTTAACGGAACGGACACGGTCCTGAACGCCACGCTCTTCGAGCTTCGTGTATTCTTGCTAGATTCTCAAGACAGCGCCTTTGCCAACCTGCCAGATGCCTTCCTCACTGGATATTGTGAGGACAACGACATTTTTGGTGTGACGGTTGCGAGCACGAGTGCCAATTCTGATGCAACGCACGAGCATGACATTCAAGGCACAGTCCTCCTAGAATCGTCGTCGGATGTGCAGCTTTCGTTCTCGTTGTTTTTTCTTAGTGTTCCGACGCATGATATCAGTGCCTCATGCGACATCGTTTCAACAAATGGGTCTTTCGCAGGGAATTCTGCACCTGTGCAATTTGAGTGGACTAGCACGAATGTGATTTCCGCTCAAAGTACATCAATACTCGATACACACCTCGATTTCACCATCCGAGCGCGAGATGATGACATTGACAGTGGCAGTTCCAACACCCCGTTCTGCGTTGCATGCCATCTGTCGTCAATGGACAGCCACTATGACGAACTTTACCGAGAGTTTGTTTGTGGCGCAGTTATTGACGACGATGTTGCCGGCGTCGTCATGTCGCCCACCTCGATCATTACCAGCGAGCGCGACATGCGTGAGAATCAAACGCATGCGATTACTGTCAGCCTACAGTCTCAACCCTTGGGGCCCGTCGTGGTATCTGCGACAGTATCGGCTGCGTCTGCTGCAGTCATCGTTGGAGGAACAGAGACTCTGGAGTTTTCCGTCGACAACTGGAACATCGCGCAAACTGTGTTAGTACAAGGCGTCGATGATTGGGTGTGCGAACTTGAATCGCAAACCTATTCAGTTGTGCTATCAAGTTCGTCCCAAGTGGACTCTTTGTACAATTCGTTGTCGTCACTTGCCGTTCTTGCAACAAATGTTGACGATGATGTTGCGAGTATTCTGTTTTCTTTGAACGGAGGAGTCAATGGATTGGTTACTTCTGAAAGTCCAGTCGCAACTGCCAATCTAGAACCACCGACAGCCCTTGTGGTGCTGACATCGCAACCTGCGGCGCCAGTGTATGTGCAAATGTCGTCTTCAGATGCCACAGAGGCACTTGTATCACCCACGAACTTCCTTGTGTTTGGTCCGAGTGACTGGAACGTCACCCAGAGTGTGAGCATTCTTGGAGTCGATGACAATTGGATCGACGGAGACCAAACGTTTCACATCCGTGCAGTCGCTGCATCAGACGACACGATGTACGACGCCATCAATTCCGTTTCGGGCAATTTGGTAAACATCGATGACAACATCGCATCTATCGAAGGTCCTCAATCATTGGCCAGTGGAAGTTGCGTGACAAGTGAAGACAGTTTGACGTTGGGTCAGCCCTTGCTAATCCCTGTCCAACTGTCGAGCAGCCCCAGTGATGGGGTTTACTTGAATGAAGCTGCTGTAGGCATCAGTGCTACCAACGGGCCCGGTTTGATAAACTCCGCATCTGTCTTCATCGACGAAGATCACACGCCCAGCGAATGGACTTCCAGCCCGACAGGTGATCTTGCATCATGCTCTGACGGCTCTATGTACGTGACAATTGACCTCGGCGAAGAATACTGGGTGACCAGTGTGGTGATTTGGCACTATTACGAAGACATACGGCAGTATTGCAGTCAAAGTGTATTGTTGTCACGTACAGGCAGCTTTTCAGGTGAAGAGGTTGATGTGTACAATACAGGGACAGGCTACGGGCCAGTAGAAACTGCCGCCGGGCATGAAATTGTCTTCAACGCGACTGCGGCACGCTATATTCGGCACCACTGCGGTCGTAGTACTTTAAATACTGGTATCCATTTCATGGAAATGGACATCTTCGGTTTTGCACCAGTCGCTGTCACGGTGACATCTTCAGACGCAAGTGTGGGTGTAGTCGGTCGACAAGTTGATGGTGCGCAAGAGGGCACCGTGTCCTACAGCCAAAGCATTGACCTCACTTTTGACGCGGAATCTTGGGACACACCGCAATACGTGGCGTTAGTGGGTGTCGACAATTGGATCCAGGACGGAAATCAAGACTTCACACTTCAGTTCACAACGTCTTCGTCAGGTGACCCTTACTACGGTTCCGGAACAACTTCGTTTCCGTCGACCAGCACCGCGGTGGCGACCAGCATCACATGCGTCAACGAAGACGATGATGTCGCCGCGCTGAAGTTGCGCGCCGGTGTGGATCCGTTGCAGACTTCAGAATCTGCCACAGACAGCCTTCATGTTGTGCCGCTCAATGTGTCACTCAACAGTGAGCCAACATCGACTGTCGTCGTTCAGGGGTGGAGCAACGACACCACGGAGGCTACAATCTCGCAGCCTGACTTTGTGTACTTCGACGCCGACAACTGGTTCACCCCGCAGATACTGCTACTGACTGGCGTTGATGACGTTGTTGTTGACGGGCCAGTTGTCTACGAAGTAGGAATCTCAGTTTTAGTGTCCGGTGATTCGAATTACGCCAGCGTGCAAAGCGCTTCGCTAGTTGCGCGTAACTTAGATAATGACGTGGCGACCGTGACAGCATCCATCACGAGTACGAGTCAGTACCCGGCACCGACAACAGAAGGTGGTGACATAGTGCAAACGCTACATGTCGCTCTGTCGTCGAAACCAACTGCTGACGTGATTGTGTCAGTGTCAGTATCAGAGAGTGATGAAGCTGAGCTGTCACTGTCGGAATTAGTGATCATACCTTCGTCTTGGACTGCTGGATCTGATATTGTTGTGCGTGGGCTTGACGACTTCGTTGAAGATGGCAACGTGGATTTCAGTGTAACGTTCTCAGTTTCTTCCGATGACCCCCTCTTTGATGGAGTCGGCGTTGCACCGATTCACATGGTCAACCTCGATGACGACCATGCTGGAGTAGTGGTCGAGAACAACTTCGACTTGACTTTCGAGAGCGGACAGCATTTTGCTGATGCTTACGTGTGGCTGGCGACGCGGCCAGACAACGACGTCGTAGTCGCTGTTGAATCAGGCAACCCGCAGGAAGGCATGGTGCTACCAATACAGTTGACATTCAACAACTCAAACTGGAACGTTTCGCAATCTGTTGTTGTACAAGGTGTGGACGACGATTTTGTTGACGGTGATCAAGTTTACAACGTTACATTTTCGTCTTCCGGTGACAACGTGTACGCGGGCCTACCACCGCATGTTGTAAGCTTCGTAAACATTGACGACGATGAAGCCGGAGTGCTTGTGTCACGACCAACCGACTGCACTTCGTTATTTGAAGCTAGCGGTTCCTGTCTGTTGAGTATGCAGCTGCAAAGCCAACCTCTACAAGAAGTCAGTGTGCGGGTAGCAAGCAGTAACATTCTGCAAATGGGAATTGCGCTCCGAGATGGAGTAGTTGGTGTAACTACTGTCAATTTCACAGCCTCACAATGGAACGTCCCACAAGACATTCTCGTGGTGGCCATTGATAACTCTGTTCGTGACGGGACACGTGAAGTGAATGCAACGTTTGACTGTGTCTCCGACGATAGTACATACAATTCACTTTCGACTTCGACGGCGCGGTATTTTATTCTGGATGATGACTACGCCTCAGTCACTGTCGAGTGTGTTGAAGCGGACACTTTTGCTTGTGATGTAACATCTTGTGGACCTTTCTCATGCATCGGCGTCTTGGACGCTGCGCCCAGCGGGAACGTGAACGTAAATCTGCGAATGTGTGGTCCGTCCGGTACCAGTGAGATCCTCTTCTTTGACGACGCAAACTGGAACATATCTCAAGCCGTTTCCGTGTTCGGTCTCACCTGCTCCACAGGCAACAGCGCTATTGGAAACGCGGTGACAGTTTCGGTTGACTCTGCATTAGATATTGCTTTCGATGCTGTCGACGATTTTTTAGTTGATGCGGGAGCTGCTGGCACTGGCATAGACCTCTGGCCAACTGCATCGCTGGTGACCACAGAACAGGGTGGCACGGCCAACACCACCATTAGGTTGAAGTCAGAACCGACTGGTTTAGTTTCTGTGGGCATTCAGCTGTCAGATTCTTCGAAGGGCGCCATAATGGCGCCGTCTTCTTCCACAGTGCAGTTTTCGCAATTTAACTGGTCTACACCAGTGTCCGTCGTCGTAGTTGGTCAGGACGATGTCTTTGTGAACGTAGATTCGACCTATCAGATCTTCTTCCAGTCAACCTCAAATGACGCACTGTATCAAGGAAGAACAGCTACGCTGTTACTTGAAAATGTCGACGACGACCTTGCCCAAATTTTCGTCGACGTCGTCAGCAGCAATTCCACATCAGCCGTACGAACCATGGAAAGCGGCTCTTCTTTCGTGGGCCGCGTTCAGCTTCTGGCATGTCCACGGAGCTGGGTTGAAGTTTCTGTATCTGTGTCTGACCCCAGCGAAGCGAGGGTTAATATTACCTCAGCTAACTTCACTCTTGACAATTGGAGTCCAAATGGCATTCCGTTTCAAGTCTTTGGAGTCGATGATTATATGGATGACGGAGCCATCGGGTATTCTGTCGACTTTCAAGTTAGCAGAACTAGCTCCGAAGACACGGACACTTTCCTGTCTGCCACATCGTTTTCGCTTGCTGCAACCAATGAGGATGATGATGAAACAAAAGTCCTGGTCAATTCTGCCAGCGTCTTCGTCGATGAGTCTGGCACAAGTCAGTCCGTATCTGTGGCGCTGGCGTCTGAACCGTATGCGGATGTCACAGTCGCAGTGGCATCGGATGACACTTCCGAGGTGATGCTCGAAGGTGCAGCTGCGGTGACCGGTATTTTGACTCTGACGTTTACTCCAGAAAACTGGCAAACACCACAAATGATCGTTATTGCAGGAGTGCCTGACAACGTGGTCGATGGTGATCAAGTAGTCGGCGTACAAGTAGTTGCACAGCAAGTCGGTGGCGCTGGTCCGACATCGTATGACGGAATAACTGTCCCAGTGACTTGCACCAACACAGATGTGGATGAAGGTGGCGCCTACGTCGTCCTGGTGAACGACAATTTACCTGTTGCTTCCGAAAGTGGCGATATTTTCCTCGTCGCCTTATATCTGGCTTCGCGGCCGCTTGGTGCAGTTGAAGTATCTGCGAGTGTCGATGATGAAACGGAAGCTTTTGTTGTGCCATCTGGAACCATCACAGTTCAGCCAGAGGACTGGAACACGCCAACTGTCTTTACAGTTGGTGCCATTGACGACACTTTCGACGATGGAGACACTCAGTTTTCCATGTCTTTCGATGTTTCTTGTTCTGACGATGAAAATTTTGATGGAGCAGTTGTCGATGATGTGGAAGCCATCATTATCGACAACGACCTGAGCGGCATATCCCTTGTTGCAGATGGGGACGCCACGTCGGAGAATGGGGAGCCAACTGTTGTGGTCCGTGTAAAGCTCCAGTCGCAACCGTACGTCAGCCATGTCGTGGTGCCGATTAATTCTTCGGACTGGACAGAAGGTATCGCCAACTTGACAACGTTGACGTTCACGGCAGACAACTGGAATATCGAGCAGGGTGTTCTGGTCACGGGAGTCGATGACAGTATCCCAGATGGCACAATCGCATACTCATTGCAAGCTGGTCCGGCTGTCGCGAGTGACTCGGAATCTCCTTACAACGATGTTCGCTCTTCGTTCGCCCTTGTAAATCTGGACAATGACATCGCCGATCTTGTTGTTACTGTTCCCACCACAGCAGCAGAAGTGTTTGAAGCACTTGCCCATTCTCCGCATCAAGTGGGCGGTGCTTTCAACTACACAGTGCGACTCGACTCACAACCAAACGCTAATGTGACAGTCTCAGTGGTTGCCGAGTCATCTCGTGTGAAGGTAATTCAGGACACTCTGACTTTTCACGAAAACAATTGGGATGTGGACCAAACCGTTGTCATCACTGCAATCGACAACATTGTTGACGATGGAGAAGCTGTAGTGACCATTTCTCATGTTGTGGCGTCGGTGGACGAGCGCTTTTTAGTCCTGCCTCCCCCGAGTGTCGACGTGGTTGTAATCAACGATGACATTGCAGCCATCGATGCCAGCATTGCCACAAGTTCTCCTCACCTTTCAACGAGTGAAGATGGTGACTTGGTGGTACTCGATGTAAAGTTGACAACTCCCCCGACGATGTTCGAGACGGTGTTGGTATCTGTAGCTTCGTCTGATACAACTGAGGCTCAAGTGGAATTGAGTTCGTTGTTCCTGTTTTTTACGAGCATGGACTTCAATCAGTCTCAGCAGATTACTGTCGTCGGTGTTGATGACGCTGTTATTGACGGCAATATTGAATTCGATGTTGAATTCGTGACGGATGGCTACGGCCATGGTGGCACAGCAGCGATGTCGCAGGTGCCGCTTTTTAACGTCGACAATGATGCCATGGAAATTTTAGTCTCGAAGTCAAACGGTGGCAACAGATTTATCACGTCGGAAAAGGACGGGGGGCAGTTCAACGCCATTGTGTCTCTTTCTGCCGCACCAGATGCTAACGAAAGTCTAGTTGTTTATGTGACATCCGCTGATGAGTCAGAGGTGTTGCTCTGCCGCGCAGACGACCAAAACTGTGCAGAGCCTCGCTATTATCAATCATTGGAGTTCACGAAATCGAATTGGGAGGACGGTGTGAGTATTTACTTGCTTGGAGTTGACGATGATGTGGCGGACGGCGATCAAGCTGTCAACGTAACCTTCACACTCGTCGATGAAGCGTTTTCAAGTGCAGAAACAATTTTTACGGTTACCAACGAGGATGACGACTTTGCAGCCATCATCGTCGATGCAAACTTCGACGAAGGAATTGTCAGTGAGTTTGGCCCAGCATTAACGTTTACCGTACGATTGGCCACCGAACCCGTGGCGACTGTTGACATTACATGCTCGAGTGATCAGCCGCAACTCGGCTTCGTTGAGGACCCTGCGAACGGCGTGCTCACGTTCACGTCGTCGAATTGGTTGGAGCCCCAGGAGGTGGCCGTTCTTGCTACTGAAACCGAGGAAGCAGCATTAGACACGCCCTTTGTGATCTCCTGTTCGGTTGCATCTGATGACACGGTGTATGATGCCTTCGACGGGACCCAGCCAGAACCATTAACGTTCGTGCGTGAAGACTTGACAATTGCCGGATTCGCAACGTACACTCGCGGTTACTCAACCAGCGAAAGTGGACGAGAAATTTTGTGGTTTGTGAGAACTCTCTCGCCGCCTACATCCACGGTGTTGGTCAAGGCTGCAGCAAGCCCGTCCTCAGAAGCGAAAGTGTCGCCCGACAGGGTGGCGATCAAGACTAATGACTGGGAGAGCTATCATGAACTCAGTATAGTTGGGAAAGATGATGACATTGATGACGGGGATCAGATATTCAGTGTGCTGTTTGACGTGGCAACGCAAGATGAAGTTTATGCCACGAAGTCGTTGTCAACACTGCAATTCAGCAACCAAGACAACGATGAAAGTGGTGTTGCCGCGAGCCTCGTGAGCCCCGTGGTTGATACGGTTCGCGAGGCAGAACCTACGTCTGGTCAATCCTTCACAATTGTGTTGGAATCGGAACCAATTGCGCCTGTTCATGTCGTTACTTCTGCATCTGACATGTCTGCGGGTTTTGTTCAGCCATCCGCGCACACATTCACCGCTTCAAATTGGGACACAAAAGCCACGTTCACAGTGTACCCCAGCGTGAATGATGTGCAGGACGGAAACCGCGAGTTTAGCGTTGTCGTCTCTTTCAATTCCACCGACTCCAATTATGCTCCTCCACTGTCACCAAACATTTCATTCCCGTTTACAGCCATCGATGATGATCGTGCCGGCCTGTTTCAATCACATTCTACTTTCCGACTAGCGGAAGGTGAGTCGTCAACCACTTGGATTGCGCTCGAAAGTGAACCAACGGCCCCTGTGTTGCTGACATTCGTCAGTCTGGATGAATCTGAAGTTGGGTTTAAGTCCACTGTCGATGCCACACCATCAGTGTATGTCCTGGATGCGTCAAATTGGAGTCTTGGTGTGAATGCGTCGATATTCGGAATTGTCGACAACGTGGACGACGGTGACCAGGCGACATCATTCTCTGTGATATGCTCGTCTGCGGACCCGCTGTATGCCAACCTGACGGCGAACAGCACAGTGGAAATCGTTGATATTGATGCTGCTGGCCTCGTGAGCTCCTTATCCAGTGATGTGCACGATGTGTCCGAGAACGGGACGTCAACTGACTTTTTCATTCGACTGGGAACAGCACCCACTGCGCCTGTCTCCGTCACCTTGTCCATTAGCGATGAGACCGAGTGTGCATTTGAGTTTGACAGTTCCTTGATCGACTTCTACTTCAACTCTGCAATTGAGGTTGTACTTACGTTCAACTCCTCCACTTGGCTGACACAGCGATGGGTGACTATTCGCGGAGTTGACGACTTCATCGATGACGGGAATCAGCAGTGTCACGTTGTGGTGAAGTCAGTCGAGTCCGCCGACCAAGTCTACAACACCCTCCTAGACGACGGAGCTTCTGGTGTGTCTGGTGACACCTTGTACATTATTTTGAACTGGGATGACGATGAAGCTGGGGCAGAGCTGACTCCCCTCGCCCTCGTTGTGTCAGAATCCGATACGACCGTCCAACCTCCGATTGTGCACACTGCCAGTATCGTCCTGTTGTCGGAACCAGCTGAACCACCGGTGAGGATTGTGTATAATTCTTCCAATCCAGCTGAGGTGTTGTGCCAAGGCACTGTTGAGTTCGATGCCACTAATTGGAATATTCCTCAAGAATTGACTGTGGTTGCTGTGAATGACGACCGAGTCGATGGAGACTCTGTTGCAATTGTTTCATTTTCAGAGGCGGTCTCCGAGGGCAGTGATTATGACGGTTCGTAGATAATGTGTTGTTGGCAGCGTTGTGACTGGTTGTTATCACTGGACTATTATTGTAGGCCTCGACCTTAACGTTGAGCTGTCAGTCACAAATCTGGATGACGATGTCGTGGGTGTGATAATGGACTGGGCAAGTTCGTTCATTCCGTCATCTCCGGAACCGGTGGTGACGTTTTCGGGTGCCAAGGCAGTACCAAAGATCACAGCGTCCTTGGATGCGAACTTTACAACTTCGTCGAGTGGAGCAAGCCAAGTTACGACGACCGACAATACCGGCATAGATCTCCCAAAACTCTTCTGTTCTGAGAATGGGACGACTGCAATTACAGTGTCAGCACGGTTACTGTCTGAACCGTACGCAAATGTGTTTCTGGACATCGACACAGCCTCCACAAGCGGTGAGTGATGTCGGGAGCATGAGTGATTACTTGTTGCAAAATATGTGACGATGCGTGTATTGTTGTACCCTTGCCTCTTGCTTAGGTGGTTCTCCATTGTCATACAATGAAGACGGCAGTAACAAGCACAGTGAATTATCTCCAGACCGAGGTCTTTTCGTGTTTTCTCCGACCAATTGGAACGAAGTCCAAGTACGTTGCGTTGCTAATCGTGATCAGAGTTGCCGATATTGGACACGTCACGTTTCTGCATCTTTGTGTGTGTCTGTGTATGTTGTCCTCGTCAGTCGTTGCAAATGCTCTGTGTGCATGACTGGTACGACGACGGCAACCGCTTAACGGAAATGGTGTCGCAAGTGGCATCTCCGGACCCAGCCTACGATAATTTCGACCTCGCCGGCGCTGGAGAACCTGCTCAGGTGGAAGTCATTAGTGTTGATCTTGATGAGGCTGCGATCGCAGTTGTAATTGGCGACCAAGCACTTTTTGACATGCTGGCGTACAATTCTGCCAACGCCAACGAATCAAGTGCCACATTGATGACAACCGAGGAATCGTTAGGCACAGTCACAACCGAAGCAGCAGGGAGCAACAGCACCAACAACACTGCAGCTGTTGGGTCGAATACAGGAGAAAGTGACTTTTCCAGTTCGCGGCTTGAGACGAACTCCTCCGGCAAGCAGGATTTTGTTTTGTATTCTCTCGCTTCGCGACCGTACGACGAGGTCAAAATTGAGCTGATATCTACATCTCCTGCTGAAGGAGCGATGTCGCCACCTTTTGTGGCGTTCGCGAGTGACGACTCGGCGTGGATGGTGCCCCAGGTGATCACCGTCTCAGGCCAAAATAGCTCTGGCAAAACCGTTGTGTACGACATCGAGCAAACGGTGCAGTCCAACGACACCACTTATGTCGGTCAAGGCAAGCTTCTCGGAACACTCACCGTCGTTAATGAATATCCGTTGCCGCAAAGCGGTGACACGGTAGTAGTCCAAAATGGGTACTCCGATTTCGGAGACTTTTTGGAGAGTGATGACGGTGTGATAGTGTGGTACATTGTGGGGGCGGTTGCGACGGTCGTTGTCGCGCTGGTCGTCGGCTTAGTTGCCATGAATAGCAGTTACCGCAAGAGGATACAAGAAGAGCGCCAGCAGGCCATCAAGGAACGTGCAGCTCTAATCGCAGGTTCCGAGGACGTGGACATTGCGTGGAATGACAGCGAATTGAATCGTGTCACCGGCGCTAGCAAAGGCGCGAAAAAGGTGAAGGGATCCAAAATAATAGCTGTATCTGGCGGTTCCGTTATTGACGGAGACCATCCACCACGGATTGATCCGACTGAAAATATACAGCGTCGAATGGGAATTATGGTGACTCAGATGCAGGGTCACTTGCTCAAACTCCACGGCGAAAACGTGACCCTGGCACAAAAGCACATGGTTGAACCATGTGCCGTGGAAGAGTCGATGTTCTCGAGCACAGACTCCACTTTGCTTCTGAGCGCGATTAAGAAGCTGAAGCTGCACAATTTCGAAATCCAAGAAGGACAAGTGTCCCGCAGCGCCACAACGCGGCGCAAGGCCCGCCGCAGCAAAAAACGCTCAGCGGCACTGTGAAACGGTGTCGCCCAGTCGGCGTGCGCTTGAAGCAACGACAACATGTCATATGCAATTCACAATTCATAATGCATTACAGCATACAATAGACACCAACACAACTCAGCGCGATTGCTAACTTATTTTATTTGACAAAACTAAGTATGGTCACTCGTTAAATTCCGAGCGCAACTTTCAAACGATCGTGTGCAACGAGCGTGAGCGCAGCTGCCGGAGCAGATTTCACTGAGTTCACTAAGCAGCCACGGTAGAAGCCACGAAATCCGTGGCTTTCGAATATTTGGTGGATGGCTCGACCAATCCCGCGGCTCTGGGGCGCATGTGCCTGTCCACTATTTTCAAACGATCCTTGCAGCATGACATGTCGCTTAACAGTGTCGATCGGGTAGCACACGAGAGAGGCTAGCAAACCGACAGCCCAACCCACGCCGAGCTTGCTCAATGCTGACGCATTTGCATCTCCGACTTTGGGGAAGTGAGACTTGGCAAGATCGTATCCTCCGAGAAGGATGGCAGTGTACGGCATGATTTCTATAACACTGATACCGAGACCCTGGTACAACGCTGGAATTCCGCCCTGCCGTGCCGTCGAGACGGCGCAATGCACCATGCCTCGATACCGATGTTTCTGGCCATGTGTGATTTCACTGTCCACCGCAAGCTTCGTGCGTACTAAGTCAAGCGGGTACGTTACCACGGCTGTAATGGCCCCTGACAGTGCTCCGAGCGTCAATGCTCCCACAAACGACGCCCGGAACTCCGGCCCTGCAGCTTCTCGCATTTCATCAAAGACGCTGAAGCGAAGAGCGTAGTTTGGGAACGACCGCAGGCAATTCGCTAAGTTGCCCTTCCAGAACGAGAGAATGCCACCGCCGTCTGCACGGGCGATGTCGCGTATGAGAGTCCCCAGTCGAGCCGGTTGCGCCGTCGAGTGTGGTGCGGATGCTCCCCGTCCGTCAAACAAGGATTTTGTCTGCAAGATCAATCGGACTCGCTCGCCGGGTGCGACGACAGTCTTCGCGATCGTGGAGGCTAGGCCTCCTGCGACCACGGAACGGAGGAAGTGGTCCCATGATTTCATCGGAGCATTGCGCGTCGTTGTTGAAGGAGCAACAGCAGAGCTGCTGGATGGCATACCCGTGGTGTCGTTTTTGCTCGTGTCCTGGTCGGCCGTTGACTCGGGGCTCTGCGTTGCTTCGGCTTGCCGTGGTTGTATTTTCGCATGCATAATGCCACAACGACAGAGCGGGTACCCGTTTTTTTCAGGCTCCTTGCACAATGATCATCCTAATATCCGCAGTCCGTCGCTGTCAGGACTGCGCGCGGAGGAGAAGGTGCGAATCTACGCGAACGCACGACGACAGCGGCAGCAAACTCAAAATGATTCGTTCTTTTGTTTTTTGCGTGGGACTGTCTGGACCAAGTATCGGACTATGGCGCAGCGTTCTCGCGGGCCTCAATCACAATATTCTCAGCTCAAATTACTCCAATAGTCACCGTCGCGGCAAGCATGTGGACAACGACAACGACGACGTGCATCAACAAACAATTGATAGTGACAAAGGCGACACCAACGACAACAACGATAAATAACTGCAACAAAAGGCCACGACGAAGCAAGGGTGGCCAACACAATAACGACGACGAGGTGACCACCACCACCACCACCACCACCACCATTCTACTGACTGACTACTTACTTCTACTACTTCTACGAGACGAGACGAGACGAGACGAGACGAGACTACCAGCTATCACCACCAACAACAACAACAACCAACAACAGCAACCAACGACAACAACCAACAACAACCAACGACGACGACGACAACGACGACGACGACGACGACGACGACGAACGACGACGACGACGACGACGACGACGACGTCTCAACCGCTGACCGCTCGCTGACTGACTACTTGCTTCTACTACTTCTATTTCTACGAGACGAGACTACCATCTATCACCAACAACAACAACCAACAACAACGACGACGACGACCAACGACAACAACCACCAACAACCAACGACGACGACGAGGACGACGACGACGACGACGACGTCTCAACCGCTGACC
>ENA-OWNT01003000-OWNT01003000.1-seawater-metagenome-genome-assembly--contig:-NODE-3000-length-16577-cov-4.240303_pt1 | contig 16577 bp, 13 predicted proteins | sample MGYA00238136_ERZ651165 | MGnify/ENA primary metagenome ERZ651165 (study PRJEB26861, sample SAMN08777766) | seawater metagenome | isolation source: coastal seawater | place: USA: Florida | collected...
CGAGCTCGGTCCAGGATGTCTCCCCGAGCGGGATCCACCGACTCGCCCAGCAGGGCCGCGAGGGCCAGCTCGGCACTCTGGCGCCCCTCTTCGGCCTCTGCCAGGCGTTGTTCGGCCTCGGCGACCCGCAGCGCCACGGTCGCCACGTCGTGTTCCACCGCACGCCCCTGCGCCGCCAGCCGCTCTAGAGTCGCCCCACGGGCGCGTGCCGCCTCCACGACCTCACTCTGGATGTCGACGGAGCGCCCGGCCACCTCCAGCCCGTACCAGGCCCGAACCAGGCCGACCCAGAGGTCTCCCAGGGTGGCCTCGGCCGTCGCCCGTCGGGCATCCACCACATCCCGAGAGGCCTCGCGGCCTCGAAGCACCGCACCGCCAGCGAACACGGGCTGGGTGACCGCGACGCCGAGGACTTGCTGCTGGTCGAACGGCTCCCCGAGCGTGACCGGGTCGGGAGAGCTCCCGTCGGGGAGGGTGACGGGGAGGGCGATCTGGGCCGGCTCGAAGGGCGTTCTCCAGGTCTGCCGGGCGGAGAGCTCGACCTGGGGGAGCATTCGGCCAGTCGACGCCGCGACCTGGGCCCTCGCCGCCCGAACGCGGTGTTCGCTTGCGGTGGCTGCTGGGTGCTCTTCGGCGAGCTGCCAAGCGTCCTCGATGGTGAGCTCACCTGCCTCGGCTGGCTGCGGCACCGCGCCGAACAGCACCAGGAGCGCTGCAGCGGCTGGGGCCGCGGAACGAAGGCGAGGCAGCCTGAAGCCGTCCACCACGTCGTACAGCACCGGGATCACCACCATGGTGAGCAACGTCGACGCAACCATCCCACCAATCACCGCGGTCGCGAGGGGGGAGAAACGCTCGGCGCCGAGGGCGAGCTCGAGTGCCAGCGGGGTCATGCCGATCACGGTCGAGAGCGAGGTCATCATGATGGGCCGGAACCGACTCTCGACCGCCATCCGCAGCGCGTCGTGGCGCTCAGCCCCATCCTCTCTGGCCTGGCGGATCAGGTCGACCAGCAGGATGGAGTTGTTCACGACGGTCCCGACCAACAGGACCAGGCCCACCATCACGGGCATCGAGACGGGCTTGCCGGCGAGCCAGAGCGCCGCCGATACCCCAGACAGGCTCAGCGGGATTGCCATCATCACAGTGACAGGGTGGACCCAGGATCGAAACTGGGCGACCAGCAGGAGGTAGACAGCCACCACACTGACTGCCAGCGCGCTCAGAATCGAGGAGCGCGACTCGACGAGGTCCTCGTTCTCCCCCGCGATCGACACCTGGTAGCCCTCCGGTACGACCAAGCCCTCGACCGCGAACTCGGCATCTGCGACGACGAAACTGAGCGGCCGCCCGTCGACCTGGGCGCGCACGTCGAGCACAGGCGCGAGATCCTCGGAGGTGATCAGGCCCTGCTCCACGGTTCTCACGCCACGGGCGACCGCTGCGACGGGCACGGTCTGTCCGCCTTGGAGCATCAGCGGCCAGGACAGGACCGTGTCGACGGTCGCGCGGTCGCTTGGGCGGTAGCGCACCAGGATGGGCTCGGCCGACCCGGTCGCGGGTGTGAAGGACCCCACGTCGATGCCTTCCGCCCCCATCGCGAGCTGGCGGGCGATGGACAGAGGCGTCTGGCCGATGGCGGCCGCTCTGGACTCGTCGATGTGCACGAGCGTGCGACCCATGTCCCGGCGCCAGGCCCGGGTGGGTTGGACGAGGTTCGGCACGGGGAGGAGCGTCTGAACCACCTGGTCACCGAGGTGGTCGAGCACCAGGGGGTCAGGCCCACTGACCCGCGCGACGATCGGCGCGACCGTGTTCGGCTTGGCCGTGTTGCCCACCTCCTTGACGACGACGTTGGCGATCCCCGGAATCGATGCGATCCCGGTGCGGATCTCCTCTTCGATGGTCCAGATGTCCCGACTCCGCTCGGTTCGCGGAGACAGGGTGACGCTCATGAAGCCCTGGGTGGGGCCCATCACGCCGCTTCCGCCCGTGAACTTCATGCCCGGCTCGAATCCGGCCTGCGACTGGACAAGCACCACCTCGGGCTGGTCGTCGAGCACGGCCTCGATCTTGCGAATGACCTCGGCTGTGCGGACGAGGGAGGTCCCGGAGGCGGTCTCGATCGAGATGGTGAAGGTGCCGCCATCCATCCGCGGAAGCAGGTCCATGCCCGCCATACGGAGACCACCGAGGCCGACGATGAGTGTCACGAAGGCGACGCCGAGCACCGATCCGCGGCGCCGCAGTCCGAGGTCCAGCAGTGCGAGGTAGGCGGACCGGAGCCGGTTCATCAGAGCCTGGAAGGGCGTAGCCAACGTCTGGGCCAGCCCTTCGAGGCGACCTCCTTCGCGCACCTGCAAGCTAAGGATCGGCACCAGGACGAGCGCAACGACGACCGAGGACGTGAACGCAATGATCAGCGTGCTGGCGAGGGGTCCGAAGACCCGGCCTACGAACCCGGGCAGCCCGAGCAACGGGATGAGCACCACGAGTGTGGTCGCAGCACCCGCGAGCACGGGGAGCTGGACCTGGTCAGCCCCCTCTCGCGCGGCCTCGACCGGATCGGCGCCGCCCTCGCGGAGCCGCATGATGTTCTCGAGCACGACGACCGAAGCGTCCACGACCATGCCGACGGCGAGGATCACCGCGGAGAGCGTGACCATGTTGAACTCGATCCCGGCCAGCCACATCACGCCGAAGGTCAGCCCAAAGGCCAGTGGCATGGTGAACGCGGTGACGGCGGCGGCTCGGGCCCGACCGAGGAACAGGAAGAGGATCACGGATGCGAGCAGGAGCGCCTGCCACACGTTTCCGAGCAGGTTGGACACCGACTGCTCGGTGAAGCTGGCGCTCTCCTCTCCCGAGAGAAAGGTCACCCCGGTGAGCTCGTTGTCCAGCTCCTCCACCACACGTCGGACCTGTTCGACCACCTCGACGGTGTTCGCGTCCTCCGAGCGGTACACCTGCACCGCGATGGCCCGCTGGCCGTCGATGCTGAACCACGCATCGTCGACCACCGCGCCGCGCTCCACGGACGCGATGTCGCCGAGGCGGATCTGTCCGCCGCCCGGAGCTCCGAGTAGCAGGTGCTCGAGTCCCGCGACCCGGTCGGTGCGCTGGTCGACGCGGAGCATCGTCTCGGTCTCGCCGCGCAGCCGGCCCGCCGGTGCAGACACGTCGGTGGCTCCAAGCGCCGCAGCGATTGCCGCGACCGGGAGGTGGTGAGCCTCCGCCAGGTGCGGATCGACATCCACGACCACCGTAGGCACGCGCCCCCCGAACACGTCGACTGCCGCGACTCCGGCCACTCGCTGCAGCCGCGGCCCGACGACGTCTTCTGCCGCGCGGCGGGCGGCGAGCAGGTCCTCGGCGACCAACCCGACGGTGTAGACCGGCCGGTCCGACGTGCTGAAGGTCATCACGCGCGGCTGCTCCGCACCGTCGGGGAGGTCCTCGCTCACCCGTGCGATGGCGTTCTGGACGTCGACGGCTGCGAGGCGCACTTCGGTTCCGTAGTGGAACTCCACCGAGATGACCGACAGGTTGTCCTGGGAGCTCGCGCTCGTGCCCGCGACGCCTTCCAGCGAGGCGAGTTCGGTCGCGATCACGTCCGTCACGTCTCGGTCGACATCACCAGCCGTCGCGCCTGGCCAGCCGGTGACGACGTTGACCATCGGAGGAGCCGTGTCCGGGAACAGGCGCACGGGGATCTGGCGGTAGGCGACGACGCCCAGGATCACGGTGCCGACGACGAGCGCCCACACGGCGTACCGATTCTTCAGGATGAGGGCGGTGAAGCTCATGGGGTCACCGCCAGGACCGGTCGGCTGGGGTCGAGCTGGCTGACCTGCCCCGACACCACCAGTCGCTCCGAGGGCGGCGGGGGCTCGACAGCAACCCAGCCGTTCTGCCGGGGACCGACCTCGACATCGTGACGACGCAACGCATCGCCTTCGACGAGGAGCACGAAGCTGCCGAGGTCATCCTCGCCGAGGGCGGACTCCGGAACGGAGGTGGCGTCGAGTCGTTCCTCGGCGACGAGGGTCACCGGCCACGAAGTGCCTGCTCGTGCCCCTTCTGGCGGCTGGTCGAAGGCGACCTCGATCTCGACCAGGCGACCCGGTCCTGTCGCCTGTGCGCCGACCTCCACAACGCGTCCGCGACCCAGCTCCGACTCCACACGGCTACCGATCACGACGTCCGCCGCGTGCTGGGGAACTCGAACTCGAAGCACCAACTGCTCGCTCCCGAACAACAGCAGAGGGGTGCCCGGCATCACCGTCTGTCCGGGGTCGACCAGGTGGTCGAGTACGATTCCATCGAAGGGCGCCCGCTCCAGCGCGCGTGCGCCCGCGACACCGGCCTCACGCTCGGCGGCCTTCGCAGCATCCACCGCGTGTCCCGCGGAAGAGCATGCCCGCTCGCTCGCGGCCAGCTTGACCGCGGTGAGGTCCCCAGAAGCAGCGAGCAGCCGGTCGGTGTCGAGCTGCGTGCACAGGAAGTCGCGCTCCTCCTCGGCTCGTCCACGCTCGGCGCCCACCCGCTCGATCCGAGCGGCGACATCCGGTGCCCCGACCCTCACCAGCGCCGAGCCAGCGTCCACCACCACACCCTCGTCCGCATCGAAGTCCACGACGGTTCCAGGAACCTGGGCGAGAACGCGCACGCTCCGCTCAGGAGTCAGATTCCCCAGGTAGGTGCGGCCCTCGACCACTGGCCCGACTCGGGGCTCTACGGCGCGAACTGCCTGGGGCCGTTCGGGGGCATCCTCACCCCTACCAAAGCAACCGCTGAGAAGCAGCAGAGTCGGTATAAAGTAAATGCTCGCTTGCATTTTTGCTCCAGAGAAGTGCGCCGCCATCGACGCGCTCGAGATCAGGGGGTGAGGACCTTGAGGAGGGTCCGCCATGCGTGCTCGACACGCCGTTGAACGTCTTCGGGAGAACCGGCGCGACCGAGGGACGCCTGCATCGCGAAGGTGAGAAGTGATCCCTGCACGAGCATGCTCATCGCAGGCACGTCGACGTCTTGGCGCAGATGGCCCGCCGCATGCAGCCGCTTCAGCCGATCAACGAGGAAACCGACACTGCGACGTCTCCAACTACCGACGACCTCGCGCCCTTCATCACCCGCCAGGTGGATGAGCTCGTCCGAGAAGATCAGCCGTCCAACCGACTGCTCCTCCCCCACGAAGGTGGCGCGGTGGCGGAAGAACTGCTCGAGGTCATTCATCGGATCACCACAGTCCACCAGGCTTTCGTCGATCTTGTGCTCGAGCAAGCGCATCGCTTCGAGCACGATCTCTTCCTTGCTTCCGAAGTGGCGGAAAAGCGTGCCGTCACTGATCCCGACTCGGCCAGCGACCGCGCGGCTCGTAAACCGGGAAACGCCGTCCTCCGCGATGGTGCGGAGTGCGGCTGCGGCGACCTGTCGCCTCCTGGTCTCGGTGTCTTCGTAGTGACGCGGCATGTTGTCCAGGCTCCGTTCAGACGGCAGGGGCCTTGAGCGCGGCGAACCCGGCCCAGGCAAAGGACACCAGGATAGCGACTCCACCAACCAACACCAGCATTGGGGGGGCACCGAACAGGACCTCGGCGAGGATTCCAGTAGGCATGAGCAGTCCGGCGATCGCAAGCCCAGCGATGCCTGCCCTGCTCCGGTCGCTCACCTGTAGCTTGGGCACGACCAGCCCCATCACCAGGTTCAGGACCGAGAACAGGGCGCCGTGCACGTGGGCGAGGCGTGCCTCGAAGTGCTTTCCGATCCCGTAGTCCAGAGCCCATCGCTCGTGACCGGGCGCGAAGTCGCGGAGGTAGATCAGCACGAAGCCGTAGACCATGAAGGCCGCGAGGCCGAGCAGACCGACGGAGAGGTTCCTGCGACCGGATGCGAGTGCGCTCATGATGGGCTCCACTTGAAAGCGAGTGCTTGCTTGCAAGTTAAGTTCGACTACGCTTGATGTCAATCAGCGCAGGCTTCAGGCGCCGTGTACGAGGCTCCGCTTGGTGCGCCTAGAACCTAGAGTCGGACCTCCCACATCCGCTTCAGCTCCCGGGCGACCCTGCTGACGTCACGGGTGCTTCCGAGACGGGCGATCTCCACCGGCGCCATCAGCTGGCCAAATCCCGGAGCGCGTTCTGCCAGCGCGGGGACGCCTGCGTGGTGGGGTGTGATGCCCCGGCCTTCGTCGGCGCCGGCGTTGTTCGGCCAGACGACAGGCTGGTCGCGGTACGACGATGTGCCCCCCATCCCGCCGCCTCGTGGGCTGTCCTGACCCCGCAGGTGAGCGGGCCGAGATCGACTGGGTAGGCGAAGGGGATGCCGTGCAGGATGAACTTCCGCAAGGCGACGTGTCGAGGACGCTCGTCCTGCATCAGGTGGGACCGCTCCAACTGACCCAGCGAGCGGTGGATGCTGCTCTGGGAGACGCCGAGGTCCGCAGCGATCTGCGTTTGGGACCACCGCCCCGGAAGGTCTCCGGCAACCACGTAGAGGAGGATTGTCACGTCGAGTGGCTTGAGCATAGTGGTGTGCAGCCGTTTCTGAATGAACATCCAGAATCTGGATAGCTGCCGGAAGTGGCCAAGGTTGCGCCCGGAAAGCTGGGTTTGCACGTTGCCGGATCGTCCGGCCCTAGCCTTGGCCGAGCAACCCCACCGGACACGAAACCCCAGTCCCACCGAGCCCACAGTAGCCTTGGGGGTTCTTGGCCAGGTACTGCTGGTGGTAGGCCTCGGCGAACCAGTAGTCTCCGGCCGCGGCCACCTCGGTGGTGATCTCGCCGAAGCCCGCAGCGGTGAGCTGGGCCTGGTAGGCCCCCTGGCTCTTCTCGGCTTCGTCGCGCTGGACCTGGCTGTGCCAGTAGATGGCGGAGCGGTACTGAGTGCCGGTGTCGTGCCCCTGGCGCATGCCCTGGGTGGGGTCGTGGCCCTCCCAGAAGGCGGTGAGGAGCTCACGGTAGGTGATCTCCTGCGGGTGGTAGACGACGCGCACGACCTCGGTGTGGCCGGTGCGGCCGCTGCAGACCTCCTCGTAGGTGGGGTGGGGGGTGTGGCCCCCGGCGTAGCCGACGCTGGTGGAGTACACGCCGGGCAGCTGCCAGAAGAGGCGCTCGGCGCCCCAGAAGCAGCCGAGGGCGAAGGTGGCCTGCTGAGTGCCCTCCGGGAAGGGAGCCTGGATGCGATGGCCCGAGACGTGGTGCTCCTCGGGGATGGGGAAGAGCGACTCGCTGCGGCCGGGCAGGGCGTCGTCTGCGGAAGGAATCTCGGTCTTGTAGCGACTGCCGAACAGGCCGAACATGGGGCACCTCTCTGGCCGCCTGTATCGTCGGTCGCTTGCGAGTGGCGGCGGTCGGGTAGTCTGGGGTTGGCGCGAGACCCTCGTGGCGGCGGAGACGGCGATGTGGTGTGTGACAGCCTGGTTGCTCGGGAGCATGGCCTTCGGTGCGGACCCCCCCGCCGAGGCCCCCCCGCCCATCGTGGCATCCGTGCTGGCCTCCGATGCAGCGCGAGGGCCGACCCTGCAGCGGCCACAGCCCTTCGCCCGGCGGCCCTCCCCCCGGCCCGAGCTGCGGCTGCGGCGGGTGCCCGTGGGCTGGTCGATGCCCCGCGCCAGCGACAGCCACGTCGAGGCACCCTCGGCACCGGCGACCCGCACGCCACCACGCCGCCGCTCTCGGGGGCTGCTGCTGGGGGCGGCCAGCGCCTTCACCTTCTCCGGCGTGACGCTGCTGGCCGCGAACGTGGTGCGCACGAACTACCTCGACGAGAGCAACCGCACGCCCACCCGCGGCGCCTACCGCTGGAACCGCGTGCTCGGTCATGCTGGCTACGCATCGGCGGTGGCCAGCGGTGCGCTGGTCCTGGGTGCCGTGCGGATGGAGGAGTGGTGATGCGCTCCCTCGTGCTGCTGGCCGCGCTGTCCACGGCCTCCTGTGTGCTGATCACCCGGGATGAGGTGCGTCATCTGCCCGAGGAGGCGGACACGGACACGGACGCGGACAGCGACAGCGACACCGACACCGACGCGGATGCCGACACGGACGCCGACACGGACGCCGACACGGACTCGAGCGCCGACACGGCCGCGGATTCGTCACCCACCGGCGACACGGGCACCCCGGTGCCGGTGGTCTGCCCCGACGCCGGAGCCGCGGCCTTCGTGCCTACCCTCGTGGGGGTACCCGACGACCTGGTGGCCGCCGATGCCATGCGCCTCGGCGGTGTCGTGAACCCCCTGGTGCCCGTGCCGGAGTGGGAGGTGGTGCTCACGGGCGACCAGCTGCTCTCTCCCGTCGACGACACCATCGTGGTGACCGACGTGCCCCCCGGTGCCTACTTCGTGGTGCTCTGCCTCGACCGGGCCGACGCCAGCCCCTTCTGTGACGGTCCGGGCGATGTGCTCTTCGCCACCAACGACGGCCTCGGCCCCGACCTCACGCTCGCCGCTGGCGATGTGCTCACCATGACCGGCGACATGACGCAGGAAGACTGGGTCGACATCACCCTCGAACCGAAGGACGCCACGTGTCCCTGAACCCTCGGGCCCTCCGGGCCGTGGTGCTCGCTGCCTGCTTCCTGTCGGCCCCCCAGGCGCGGGCCCAGGCCGTGGCCGACGAGGCCGACGTCCTCTTCGAGCTCGGCGCCGCAGCCTACGGGCGGGGAGATCTGGGCGCAGCCCTCGTGCACTTCATGCAGTCCAACCGCCTGTCCCCCAACGGGTCGGTGGCGGTGAACATCGGCCACACCTACACCGCCATGGAGCGCTACCCGGAGGCCTACCGCTGGTACCTACGGGGCAAGGAGCTGGGCGCCGACGCGGCGGAGGTCGACGCGTTGCTCGAGCAGCTCGAGGGCTCGGTGGTGCTGCTCCGGGTGTCCTCCGAGCCCCCCGGCGCCGACATCTACCTGCAGCGCAAGAACCTCGGCGTGGTGGGCCAGACCCCCGCCGTGTTGGCCTTGGAGCCCGGCGACTACAAGGTCCTGCTCGAGAAGGACGCCCACACGCCCTACGCCTCCGAGGTCTACACCCTGGCGCAGGTCGGCGACGAGGCCACCGTCGAGGCCACGCTGCCCGCCATCACCGGGTCCCTCAGCGTCCGTGGCGACGAGGGCGCCCAGGTCTTCGTGGGGGATGCCGAGGAGCCCCTGTGCGAGGTGCCCTGCCAGGTCGACCTCCCCGTGGGGGTCCAGGCGGTGTCCCTGCGACGGGAGGGCTACCACCCTCAGCCGGCGCTGGTCGAGGTCCGGGAAGGCGAGGAGGTGTCGGTGAGCGCCGACCTCATCCTCATCACCGGGTCGGTCCGGGTCGAGACCACCGACCGGGGGACCCTGGTCGAGGTCGACGGCGAGCCCGCGGGCTTCACGCCGGCCATCGTCACGGTGCCGGCGGGTCGTCGGGAGATCCGCCTGACGCGGCGTGGCTCGGTGCCGATGGTGCTGGAGGTCGACGTGCCGGAAGACGGTCAGGTCGACCTGGGCACGCTGACGCTGGCCCGCACGAACGAGGTGCGGTCGGCCTCGCGGACGGCGGAGGACATCTTCGAGGCGCCGGCGTCGGTGTCGGTGATCCGGCGGGAGGAGCTGGAGGCGTTCCGCTACCCGACGCTGGTCGACAGCCTGCGGGGGGTTCGCGGGGTGCACACGCAGAGCTGGTACGGGGCGAACACCCTGGGCACGGTGGGGATCCGTGGGCTGGTGCCGATCCCCGCGGTGGACCCGGGTCAGCGGACGCGGTTCCTTCGGGACGGCCTGGTGATGGAGACCCAGAGCAACAGCTACGGGCTGCAGTCTCAGCGAGCTCAGGAAGTGGAGAGCATCGAGGTGCAGCGTGGTTCGGGGTCGGTGCTGTACGGCACGGGGGCCATCTCTGGGCTGGTGTCGGTGTACACCCGCGATCGTGTGGAGCGCTCGTCGGCGGAGGTGGAGGCGAGCACCATCGGGCGTGAGGCCCAGGGCCGTGCGTTCCTCGGGCTGGGGGACAAGGAGCTGGGTGCCTGGGTGAGCGTCAACGGCTTCAACCTGCGGGGGATGGACGTGGTGCTCCGGGACATGCCGACCATGCTGGAGAACGGCGCGGTGGTCACGGACGACAGCGGCGAGCCCGTGCTGTCCGACATCGAGCTGTACGACATGCAGCCGGCGTCGGGGGTGTCGGTGGAGACCAAGGCGTGGGCGAAGGACCTCGAGCTCCGCTACGCCCACATCTCGCAGAACAACCAGCTGAACTACGGGGTGCGCATCACCCCGAACACCCGGTGGGACGAGAACACGTCGGACACCCAGCGGCACCTGCTCGACCTCGCGTACCAGCCCGAGCTGTCCGAGGCGGTGACGGTCGACAGCCGCGTGTACGCCCAGGCGCACCGCGACTACCTGGGCCTGGTGGGCACCGGCATCAGCGTGGACCGGACGAACGAAGACCAGTGGGGCGGGGCGGAGGCGCGTCTGTTCGTGAGCCCGGTGTCGGCGTGGCGGGACGACCCGGACGAAGCCCGACGGCTGCGCTTCTCCCTCGGCGCGGAGTACCACACCTACCCCACGACGCAGAACGACCAGGTGGTGGCGGTCACCGGCGTCCCGCCCATCCAGCAGGTGGCCGACGAGAACGGGATGAGCGTGCTGGCGGCCTACGCCCTGATGGACGCCCGTCCCATCGAGCTGCTGGCCTTCTCGGTGGGCGGCCGCGTCGACCAGTGGAACCAGCGCACGGACTTCGTGCAGTTCAACCCGCGGCTGGTGGGGATGCTGTTTCCCTCCGACGACGACGTGATCAAGGTCATCGCGGGGCGGGGCTTCCGGGTGGGGGACATCTCCGAGCGGCTGACGGAGACCCCTCCGCTCATCGCGCGGCCGGGCCCGATCGACCCGGAGAAGGCGTGGACCTACGAGGCCGAGTACACCCACCGGTTCGGCGATGACTGGACGGTGCTGGCGTCGGCGTGGCAGGCGCAGATCGAGGGCCTGATCGAGCAGCGGCCGAACGCGCAGGGCCTGCTGGAGAGCCAGAACGCGTTCAACGGGCTGATCCGTGGGCTGGACGCCGAGGTGGGGCGCGCGCTGCGGCAGGGCTGGATGCTGACGGCTTGGGTGTCGGTGCAGGACCCGGTGTCGACGCCCATCGACGCGGCTTCGCAGGTGAACTCCACTCCCCTTCCCGGGGCGCCGACCCAGCAGGCGGCGGCGAAGCTGATCGCGCCGCTCCCAGGGGACGTGACGCTGGCGACGCGGGTGGTCTACGAAGGGAAGCGCCAGCTGTCGGGCGCGTCGGGCAGGTCGGATGCCGGGGTGCTGGCCGACGTGGTGGTCTCCGGTCGGGTGCTCGGGGAGTCGGGCACTTGGTTCGCGGGGGCCCACAACGTGACGGCCCGGGAGGTGTCGTTCCCGGCGTCGACGTCGACGTTCGCGGCGGAGCAGGCGCCGGAGTTCCGCAAGCCGCTGCTGCGTGCGGGGCTGGAGCTGTCGACCCGCATCCGTCGGCAAGACGCCGCGACCCGAGCCCTGGCGGCGAACCCGGTCCGGCTGCCCCACCTGACAGCCGGGGCGGTGGCCGACGGGGCGGAGGCCTCGAGCGCTACTGGGCGACCAGAGGAAGGATGAGGGCCATCCCGGGGGTGGCTCTCCCGGGCATCGGCAGGAAGGTGTGGCCGCTTGCGGTGGCCTGGTACTCGTCCATCGGGGCCGCGGGGATGGCGAAGATGCCCCCCGCAGAGCCGGCCTCGGTCTGCACGTTCGGCATCAGGCCGTACAGGCCCTGCTCGGTGAACAGGCCGTCCTGGGGGTAGGTGTCCTGGTAGTAGACCGTGGCGCCGACGTTGAGGCCCTGCACGGTGGCTCCCCCGATAGCGGCGCCCTTGCTGTCGGCGACGAAGCCGAGGACGAGGCCATCGGTGAAGATGTCCGACGCGGCGTAGGCGGCAGCGAGGCCGCCGTTGATGCCGTTGGCGTAGTTGATGTGGATGCCGTAGACCTCGTTCCCACCGATGACGGCCCCGTAGGCGGCGCCGGCGTAGGCCTCGGGGGGAACCGGGGTGGAAGAGGGGAAGTACTGCGGTACCTTGCTGCTGCAGTCGTCGAGGGAGATCAGGATGCCCCCGACGGGCATGCGGTCGATGCCGGGCAAGGAATACGCGCCCTTCTTGCCGACCAGGGCCGTGGCCAGCTCCACCGGGGGCTGGCTGTCGGGGTCGACCGCGGCGACGCACAGGCCGGCGGGGAGCGGCGCGCGGGTCGTGATGTCGACCGCGACCCCTTCGATGGTGAAGTCGATCGGGATGGGCGTGCCCGTGTCGGCGGTGGTGCCGGTGAAGGCCGTGGCGCCCGCGGTGTCCGTGTCGGCGTCGGTGTCGGCGTCGGTGTCGGCATCCGCGTCGGCGTCGGTGTCGGCATCCGTGTCGGCGTCGGTGTCGGCATCGGTGTCGGTGTCGGTGTCGGCGTCGGCCGCACCCGTGGGGGGGGTGTCGTCGTCCTTGCTGCCGCCGCAGGCCACCAGTGCGAGCAGGGCCAGGGGGGTGATCCACTTCATCTCGTCGTCCTCCAGCGGGGGCCGGTGGGTTGCGAGGGGATGCTACACGAGGTGCCGCTGGCTGCTCCGTCCTGTCCACTTGGCGTGGTGGGCCGTGCGCCGCGGGCGCCGTCGGTTACGACCCCTGGGTCGACCCCGGCACGGTGGGTCCGAGGAGGTAGCGTGGTGAACCAGCAGGTGGTGGCGGCGGAAGAGAAGAGCGAGGAGGCCGAGAAGAAGGCTCCCAGCGCCCCGATCGGTGCGCGCCTGTTCCGCAGTCGTCAGGTCACGCTGTTCGGCGCGGTCGACGACGAGAAGGCGCTCAAGATCACCGCGCAGCTCCTCGCCCTCGAGGAGGAAGACCCCGAGGCGCCCATCACGCTGCTGCTGAACAGCCCCGGTGGCTCCGTCACCGATGGCTTCGCCATCTACGACACCATCCGCTTCATCAAGCCCAAGGTGCGGGTCGTCTGCGCCGGCATGGCGGCGTCCATCGCCACCGTCATCCTGCTCGCGGCCGACAAGGAAGACCGGATGGCGCTGCCCAACTGCAAGCTGCTCATCCACCAAGTCTACATCCCCGGCGTGGTGCGCGGTCAGGCGTCCGACCTCGAGATCACCGCGAAGGACCTCCTCAAGACGCGCGACCGCATCAACGAGCTCTACGCCGCCGAGACCGGCCAGCCCCTCGACCGCATCGCGAAGGACACCAACCGCGACTACTGGATGACCGCCGAAGAAGCAGTGGAGTACGGCCTGATCCACCGGATCGTGGCCACCCGCGACGAGCTCGGCTGAGGCACTGGCAGGCCGCCCGCGGGCGGCTTCGCGCCCAAGGCCGTCGATGGGCGGTCGCCGATGGCCCGTGGGGCTGGTAGCATGCGTGGGTCCGAGCCGGCCCTTGCCGGCCCACCCCGGAGGCTCCCTTGTCGCTCGCCATCCACCACGCCCTGTCCAAGGCCGCGTCCGCCACGCTGTGGCTGACGGTGGCCTCGCTCGCCGTCGGGTGCAGCTGTCGCAAGGAAACCGAGATCAGCAACCTCGATCCCGGCACCCCCGACGACGGCGACGACGACGACGACGATGACGACGACGACGATGACGACGACGACGACGACGGCGACAACCCCCCCGACGACTTCGGCACCTGGCTGTCGGCCGACGTAGCCCCGGAGGGCGATCGGCTCTCCATCGCCTACTACGACCCGAACCGCGAGGCGGCAGGCTACGCCACGGTCCGCTTCGACGACGACGGCAACCCGACCTACCGTCACGAGCGCGTGTACGGCTACGACGACGACGAAGACGAGGTGGGTGGCTACACCACGCAGCTCACCCACCCCGACGGCACGGCCTGGGTGGCCTTCCACGACCAAGACGACGACGAGCTCGTCGCCCGCCAGCGTCTCGCGCAGGACGACTGGGGCGACCCGGTGGAGCTCGGCACGGGCGGGCGCTGGGCCGACATGGGCCTCGACCCCGACGGCAACATCGTCATCGCCCATACCCACACCGATGGCGTGCTGCGCGTGGCCTACCAAGACGGCGATGGCTGGGAGAGCCGCGAGGTCTACAGCTCGGCCGCCACCGACTGGACCCTCGAGGACGACACCGTCGTCACCCGCGAGGCCGAGGTGCGTCAGCCGCGGGTCTACACCGACGGCAGCACGCTCTACATCGCCTTCTACGACATGGCCAAGGGCGAGCTGCATCTCCTGAGCGGCAGCTCCGCCACCACCATGTCCGACGAGGTCGTGGTGAGCGGCGGCGACGACGGCGCCTGGCCGTCCGTCCTGGTTCACGATGGCACGCTTCGCATCGCCTACCAGGATGTCGCCAACGAGAACCTGGTGCTCCTCGCCCGGGCCGGCAACGGCTGGGGCACCACCATCATCGACGACAGCACCCTGGTCGGCGCCGACTCCGAGCTGGTGGAGCACAAGGGCCAGCTGCACATCTTCTACTTCAACGGCTTCGACTCCGACCTCTACATGGCGGTCGACGACGGCAGCTGGACCACCACCCGCGTCGAGGGCGGCGCCAGCGCCGCGGGCTTCCACAACGAGGCCGTCGTGCTCGACGGCACCCTCCGCGTCGGCAGCTACGACTACACCGACCGCGCGCTCTTCTTCCGCGGCTACTGATCAGCGGTCGGCGGGAAGGGCCGCTTCGACGGCCATCAGCAGCGTGACGGCGGCCCGCACCCGGCGGGCCAGGGTGGCGGCGTCGACGCCCTTGGGCCGGTCGGTGATGTGCAAGCCCGTGGGCCCGGCGATGACCAGGGCCAGCTTGTCCCGCGTGAGGGCGCGTGCGGCCTCGAGCACGGCCTCGTCGTCGGCGACCTCGGGGTGACCGCCGGTGAACACGGTGACGCCGTCGCGAGGGACCGGCTCGGACAGGCCCAGCAGCCCCGCGCCCATGGTGGCGGCGTCGGCCGGCATGAAGCCCACCTTGCGGGGCACCTTGCCCTGCACCCGTAGCTGCAGCGTCCAGGGGAGGAAGCCGCCAGCGTCGGGGCGGGAGGGGGTGAGGAAGCCCCCGGTGCGGCGGAGCACCACGTCGACATCCCGGCCTTCGATGGACGTGAGGAGGCGCGGCTGGAGCAGGGGCAGGAGCACGGTGCCGGCGCTCACCTCGCCCCCGAGCTCGTCGGCGACCTCCTGCAGGTAGAGGTGGCCCTGCCCGCGACGGGTCCAGCGCAGCAGCACCTGGAGACCGAGGCCGAGGAGCGGGGCCGGCAGCGCGATGCAGCACATGAGCGCCGCGGCGGGGAGGCTGTCGGACACGAACACCATGGCCGTGAGGCCGAACATCACGGGCCAGCCGAGGCTCATCGTGGCGACCGTGGCGGTGACCATGAGCGAGGTCATCGTCTCGATCGGGCGGGTGTCGATCATCATGGGGAGGCAGTGTACTGGATCGGCATGTCGCGGTTCCGAGGGGCGGGCGGGGCGGCACCACGAGCGAAGGGGAACAATCGATTGGCACGTGGCCTGCACGGTGCGAGGCAGGAGGTACCTATGTGGTGGATGGTGTCGGTCGCGTTGGGGTGTGCGGGGCTCGTGCACGAGGAAGGCCAGGCTGCGGAGTCGTCCGGCGCCGCGGTGCTGCTGGTCGACGATGGGGACGCGGTCGAGGTGCACTACGAGGTGGTCTACGCGGGGGATGCGGAGACCTTCGGGTGGCTCATCCCGGTGCCGGGGGAGGTGCTGTCCGTGTCCGACGGCGACCCGAACACCTTCGTCCAGCTGTCGCAGTCCACCGCGCCCTCCGTCACCCGGGTGCTGTCCACCGAGTCCGGGAAGCGCGGGTGCGGGCCCGCCGCCAAGGGGGATGCCGCGGGCGCCAACGAGTCGGTCGAGCCCGGCGGTGATCTGCAGGTCGTGGCCGAAGGCTTCACGGGCACGTTCGCCTACACGGTGCTCGACGCGGCCGATCCGTCGGCCCTCGACGGGTGGTTCGCCGACCAGGGCTGGTCCCCCGGCGTCTTGTCCGACGACCTGGCCTACTACACCGACCGTGGCGACGCGTTCGTGGCCCTCACCCTGAGCAACGAAGAGGGGGCCGAGGCGCCGCAGCAGCTGCCCCCGCTGGTGCTTCGCTACCGCAGCGACATGCTCTCCTTCCCGTCGGTGATGGCGCGCCACGCCGCCGAAGACCAGCGCGTGACCCTCTACGTGCAGGGCGCCGGGCGGGCCGAGGTCGCCAGCGGCTGGGTGATGGAGGACGGCGACGACATCGACGGTCCGGGGGATGCCGACGCTGCCGAGGTGCTCGACGACCACCTCTACCGCCTGGGGACCCAGGGGGCGTGGATGCGCACCTGGTCAGGGCCCCTCGACGGTGCCTTCGTCACCCGGTTCGACCTGTACGCGCCCCCCGAGCAGCATGTGGAGGACGCGGTGTTCGGCTTCGACGGCACCGACCACCGGACCTCCACGGTGATCTGGCTGGAGGGTGGCGGGGCGGCCTCGGCCGGCTGGCTGGCGCTGACCCTGCTGGGCGGGCTCGGCTGGCGGCGGCTGCGGGCCTGATCCTACGGGGGCGGCACCCACGACCACCCCCCCGGAAGG
>ENA-OWNT01003001-OWNT01003001.1-seawater-metagenome-genome-assembly--contig:-NODE-3001-length-16563-cov-3.920296_pt1 | contig 16563 bp, 8 predicted proteins | sample MGYA00238136_ERZ651165 | MGnify/ENA primary metagenome ERZ651165 (study PRJEB26861, sample SAMN08777766) | seawater metagenome | isolation source: coastal seawater | place: USA: Florida | collected...
CATCCATCCATCCATCCATCCATCCATCCATCCATCCATCCATCCATCCATCAATCCATCGACCGACCACTGAACGAAAAAACATCGAACATCGAGCATCGAACACCGAACACCGAACATCGAACATCGAACATCGAACATCGAACATCGATGATACAATGAGTGACCGACGGTGACCGACCGACCGACCGACAGTGCGTGACAGTGACAGTGAGTGAGTGAATGGGTGAGTTGGTGAGTGGGTGGCGACAGACAGACAGACAGACAGACAAACAAGAGCTGGCCTCACTCACTACCACTCACTCACTCACTCACTCACTCACTCGCAGTCACTTTCAGTGAGTGAGTGAGTGAGTGAAGGTGAACGTTGTTGGGTTTTGAGATTCTGACTGACTGACTGACTGACTGACTGACTGACTGACAGTGAGTGAGTGAGTGAGTGAAGATGGCGCGGCACGTGCGCCAGCCAGCCAGCCAACACAGCCAGCCAGCCAACACAGTCACTCCCCCACCCACCCACCCACCCACTCACCCACTCACCATCCATCTCCTCCACTCACTCACACGCCGCTCGGTCGTCGCTCGCTCGCTCGCTCGCTCCGTTGTTCGTTGGTTCGTTGGTTGGTTGGGTCGTGAAACTGCGTTATTACTGATTGTAGATATATTTGGAAAGAGGCTATGACTGTATTTGTAGTTTCGTGTTACGGGATTACACGTATGCGACGCTGCAGCGGCATCAAGCGGTGAGTGAGCAAAAGGGTGTAAGCTATTTTGGTAGTACTGACTGTGGATACATATCGTAAGCCGTTGTGACCGTGAATAACATGCCGTGTTATGGGATTACGTGTAAAATGGGCAGAAACCGCGGTCACTCACTCACTCACTCACTCACTGTCCCTTGCTCAGTCCATTCCAACTGCTTGCTCTCGGGTCATAGTATCTACATATGACATTACACGGTATGTCCGCAATTAGCCAACTACTAAAAGTTGGAATCCTGGAAACGGATGCACATGCTCGATGACTGGCTGACAGTGAACATAGCGTTGCGCACTGGCTGGCGGCAGTCGGCGGCCATCCGAGACGACTCTCGTGGCGGGTATGTAGTACGAGTAGTCTATACTGGTTACACACGTACTAGTACGGACAAGTAGTACTTGGAGTACATTGGCAGACTTGGTTGCGATGTAAACCGTGTGTGTGTGCACTGCGTCGGGCGGATGTCGGACGCGGAATGAACGTGGGCATGGATAGATCTACGCCACTAGACGACCAAGGACAATCAATCTTCGCCAAACTAATCCAAGCAGACGGCAGGCACGAGTGATGGCTTGATTTGATCGGTCTGGCGAGGACGCCAAAAACGGGCTGTGGCAGATATGGACACGGGGCTGAGATGTTTAAAATCAGGTCTCAGGTCTCAGGCATGGCGTGGTGTGTCTGTCTGACGACCAAATTTGCAACGAAACATGTAGCAGCAGCTTGACATTCTTTCGCGGCGAACACACTCCACTCGCTCGATGGTCTACGACCAGTCGTGTTTCTTCTTTCACATCATTTGCTCACATATTGCTGAGGATGCATTCAATGATGGAACACAGCAGTGCCGCAGTGTGTAAGGATGAAAGTAGTGCAAAGTCGGGAGCAGTTGCGGGAAGCGAAAGAGGGACCTTCTGCGTCTGGGTTCTCAAAGATGATAATTACTAACTAACTAATGATGGTTGTGACCTTGGGGGATTTATTCTGTGCGCCTTTCATTCAGTCATCCGTGAACGATGCTGCCCACTTCCAGTCATCGTCTGTACGCAGTACCCGACCCACCAATGATTGCCGCGGCCGTCCAACCTTGGGGATGTGGGACGCAAGCGAACCTACCCGTTGCGGGGGCCAGACAATGAGAGAAGCTTTCGAGATGATCAAGCCGAGCGGGATGGCGCCGAAATGTGTGCTGTCGTTGCTGCAGGGTGTGTTGTCGCCTTCAACCCATGCGTGACCCGGAGGAACAACAATGGCATGACCACGTCCACGGTTACATGCGATGCAATCTCCAGGAAGCCCAAGGAGGCGCTTGATCAACACTTTGCCAGGTTTGTGAGATGAGTTGAGGACGACAACGTCGCCACGATTCAGTCGCAGTAGACCCTCGTTGCGGACGGGGGTCGACCACACCACATCCGCGCCCATCGAGTCAGGGCCGTGAAGCGTGGGAAACATGGACGCGCCCCGAATTTTGGACGGGTACCCAATGTAATGTGCCACAAATAGCGAGGTGGGAATTGTGGCAAGTACCACGCTCAGGTGCTGCCACACTTCCTTGCGTAACCGTTGCGCCCAATTCGCGCCTCCAAATCCTCTCATGCCGACCGCACGCGGTGGTGCGTCCGCAATCAACGCCCAGCTACAAGATGTTCATGGTGCAAAACCAGGTGGCCCAGCATCAGCTTGACGCAGCAAGCGTGAGCATTTCAAAGGCACTGAATGACTTCCGCACGATTCAAGCGCAACCAATTAACATCATGCTGTTGTAGCGCAAAGAAAAAAGCAAAGGAGATTTGTAGTGCAGTGTAGCAATTGGCAAGCGAATGGTTGCGCGGAGAGTTTGATCCTTACCCAGGACAGATAGTCGCCGTCATTATTGCCGCCGTCATTGTCACCGTCACCGTCGCCGCCGCCGTCGTAGTCATTGTCGTCCAGTGTGTTTGACGCTGCCAGCAGCACCGTCGACCTCCTCGACAACCAACGCTAGCGTTTGAATTGATAACTCGGCTACTGTCCATTGGTTTGTTCTTGCGCACTTCTTCAAACTGCCTCTCTCTGCACAACGCGTGCATGGACTTTATTGGGAATGAGTGCGTTGGACGAATAGTACAGAAAAGTAACGAAGCAGCAACGACAACGACAACGACAACGGCAACGACAACGGCAACGACAACGACGACGACGACGACAACGGCGACGACGACGACAACGACAACAACAACAACGACGACGACAAACAAACGACGAACGAACGACGAACGAACGAGGGCGGCGAACGACGAACGAACGAAAATGAATGTGAGTGAGTGTGAGTGAACGGGTGACTGCGGCCGCTGACTGGCTGACTGACTGGCTGGCTGACTGACTGAAGGACTCTCACTGTTGTCGCCGTTTGTCGAATTCGATGAAGTCACCGTCGTCGTGGTTTCGTCGTCGTCGTCGCCCATCGTCGTCGTCGTCGTGGTTTCGTCGTCGTTTTTTGTTCCTTCTTCTGCTTCTTCTTCGTTGTTGTTACTGTTACTGTCGTCGTCGTCGTCGCCGTCGCCGCCGCCGTGACTTACTTCTTTTGTCGAGGTCGCTGTCTGCGTGTGTGTCTTCGTCTTCACCAATTAATTTGGTGCTGTTCCCGTTCCCGTTGTTGCGGTTGCTTGACGACGATGGTTGAAAATTCGAAATTTCGTTCGGTACGCTGCTACCCGTAGTGTCTGCGTTTGAAAGCCTCCACACAACTCCATCACGAGTTCGTTTGGACGGAAGGAGCCACCTCCAATGGAAACTTGATCCTGCCACAAGGAAGCCGAAGAAAACTCCTATTTTTTGGGTATTGCATTTTGCTGAATCTGAATTCAATCAACACTTCAGCACTTTCGTGCACCCGTCAAACCAGCAGCAGCATGAGCGCAGCGTTTGGATCCAAAGATGAAGGCCCACCACCGGCTGTGGATTGGCACTCGAAGAGGCGACGGGAGATGTTAGCCAAGCATCCGGAATTGGAAGGGCTTTTTCGAACGACTACAGATGACATCTGGAATGGCGTTCTTCTCATTCTACTTGCGGCTATGCAAACGGTCACGGCTTATTACTGCGGGGGATACCCACTCTTCGTGACCATTTTGTTGTCTGCGACTACCGGCGCATTCGCCGCGCACGGCATCCAAGCACTGACGCACGAAATGTGTCACAGCGTCGGTAAAAACGGTGGGAGTTTCAAAATTTTCGGTGTTGGCATCGGCAACGTCGTAACGAGACTGGCTTGCGCAACAACTAACTTCCCATGGTCCATGTACTACGAGCAGTACCACACCAAGCACCACTCATACACCGGCACGCAACTTGATGCCGACGGAATTATCTTGTTCCGATGGTGGCACGAGCCACCGATTCCGTTCTTCGCACGCAATAAAGTTGGGAAGGTTCTGTGGTCCGGGATCTACGCAGCCCTCCTGTACCCGATGTTCTGTATCCGCAAGAAGCTGCTCGACGTGGCGCACCCACTGTCCATCAACTACGAAGGCCTCGCTCTTGCCTTCCAGCTCTTCATTTTCTTCTTCGGAGGTGGTGTCTGGGGTCTGCTCTACATCCACATGTCAGCTGCATTTGCACTTGGTGCCTTTTGTCATCCGTACGTGGCATTTGTTTGTTTGTTTGTTTGTTTGTTTGTTCGTTTGTGGCGTGTGTGCGCGTTGGTTTTTCATATTCTGATTTGTCGGTTGTGTGCAATTCTCCCCGATTGCGTTTGATTGTTTTCAGTTACTGGGGGTTCTGGCTCATCCAACACATGCCTAACGAAGACGGAACGCAGCTTACTCTCTCCTACACAGGATCCCGCCTCTGGCATATCTTGAACTTTGGCGAGCTGTACCACGTGGAACACCATGATTTTCCCCGCATCCCATGGACTAGACTTCATCGATGCGCGGTGCGTTTCGGTGTTGTTTCAAGCAGTGTTCGGTTCACTAAGTGGCTCACAATGGATGCTGTTGTCGTTTAGGAAATTGCCCCGGAGTTCTACAAGTCGTTGGCCGGCCGAAAATCCATCATTGCTGTCATTCGTGAATGGGGTATGTTGAAGTGCTATAGTCTGTGGACAATTAATGCGTGCTGGTCCCATGCTGCGAGTGGTGTGCGAGGCGGTAACATACCGCTACTTGTGTGTTTGTCCGCAGTGGATATGGATAACGCTGAGTGGATGAAACGCTACGGCGACTTCGCTGGATGGTTCAGCCACATGCAACGAAAAGGGTTGATGTGAGCGAGATACTTGCACGAGATCACCAAGCAGTACGGAAACTTTTGAGTTGTTGTGGACTTCTGAAGTTTTATAAAATAATAATATACGCAGGAGGAATCTTTCTTCGTTGGATTCATTCCTGACTGTTTGATGTTGACACGGTGATTTAGGCGACATCCTCGACGTTTTGGCAGGCGTTTCCACCGTATCCAGAGAAGCAGTTGCAAGTGCCGTCTTCGTAGTTGCACAATCCACGGCCGGAGCAAGGCTGACCACTGGAGGAACCACCACAGTATCGGCCGTAAATGCAAAGATCATCAGCAGTACCGTCGCTGTCAAGATCACCAACGTTCTCTTCGACGTCAGAGATCACGGCGCGGGTGGGGGTAGTTCCGTGGGCGGCGGCGTTGTCATAGTAGACGGTCTCACCGTACAAGCACTCCAAGGGCTCACCTTGAACGGTGCTGTCGCTGGACTCAGGGCTGTAGTATTCGTTGAACATCTGGAGGCGGTTTCCAAGAGGACGCTGCTGGGGGTGGAGGGTGCCCTCATCGGCATCGTAGTAGGTGATGGAGTCAATGAACTCGATGTACATCAAGTTTTCAGATTCACGGCAGAAATCATCCAACGGGTCAGCGTCGGATGGGCATTCGACCTGGGAGCAGTCAGCGCCGCGGTATCCCACATCGCATTTGCAACCGTAGTGAAGGTCGGAGTCCCACGCCAAATCATAAGAGATGAGGTAGTCGAAGTCGGCGTTCAAACCGGCGGCGGCGAAGTCTTCTGGCTGGAGGGCAATGGTGGCGTCCTGTGCGAACTTGACGTTGGACTGGCAGATGCCGTGGCCGTTGCAGTCATTGGGGCACGAGGTACGTTGGCAAGCAGCGCCGGTGTAGCCGGCGAAGCAGGTGCATTGACCGGTGGTGCGGTCGCACAGACCCATGTCGGAGCACTCCTGGCCCTCCAAGTGAGCACAGTACAGGGTGTCACCGTCGTTGACGACGGCGGGCACGGTCCAAGAGATACCACGGGGGCAAGTCATGGCGGAGCAGTCAGCACCGGTCCAAGCGGCCATCTTCATGTCACTGTTGCCGGCGGGGTTGATGACGATGCCTTCGTACTGGCACTCGCATTGGTCCTCACCATTGCAGGTGCCGTGACCACTGCAAGCATTGGGGCACTCGGCAGCAACTTGAGTGATTGCCGCTGCGGCAAAGAGAAGGGTGTAGGCGCGCATCTTCAAGCGAGAGAACAGGCTAATATCCTGGAAAAAGATTCTCTTTATGTTTTTGTTGAAAGTATGCAAAAAACGTGCCCGACTTTATTCCTCGAGTGGTAAAGACGCCGAGTGACGGCTGTGTCCATGTACGTCAAAGGACACTGCAATAATCCACCACGATCCCAACCGAGAGCATGGCACCACGTTGTTGTTTGGATGAGAAACTTCGGCTGATGTGTGCTAGTCGGGACAAGTAGTTTCTCGCAGCGGGCACGGCATTCACAGGAACGCCCTTTTCATTCCGAGTGTCGAAGCTGCACGCGCATCACACGAGACAACGTCAACCTGGGTAGGGAGTCGTCCACTAACGACGTCTGCAACGCAAGCACACACAGAGACGCAAGTCGGTTCGTCGCCGAGTGGTTGAGTGTGTGTGGAGCGTATCTGTGTGGGGTGGGGGGTGTGCGGGCAAGTGTGCGACTGCGAACGTAGCGCTGCCAGACGTCGCCTTCCTCCCCACTGATCGCCGCCCACCTCTAGCCTCAATTGTTCTTCTCCTCCGTTGACTGCCTGCCTGACTGACTGCCTGACTACGCCTGGGTTGTTGCTTGTGCGCTCGAGAGTGAATGACTTCGTTACTCTCCTGCCTTGTCCCGCACAAATCACTCAGTGGTTCCTTTAATCGGTTGAGTTTTGCTCTGTTGCTGGCTGCTGCTGTGTGTGTGCGCGGCAGAGAGGGTGGAGGGAGCTCAAACACTGCGACCACCAACCGACCGGACCGACCGACCGACCGACCGACGGACCGGCGACACCCTCACTCCCGCAGCCCTGCCCCCTCGCCCCTCCAAAGCGGATAGGTCATCAACTGGGGTGGAGGAAGATGGAAACGCCAAACTGTGAGGGACGCGGGGCGTCGGAGTGCATGGGGGTGGCGCGTCAACGCCACTCATACGTTCACGCGTCACGCGTTCGTGCCGTGAGTTGTGAGAGACAGAGTGTCTTCAACGGACCTTTTCCCAAAGTGTGTGCTGCGTGCTGCGGTGTGTGGGGGTGGGAATCGGAGTGTGTGGGGCAGGGTGGGTGAGTGTAGCGGTCCCTCACGGTGCGGCAGTCAGTCACTGACTGATTGACACTGTGAAACCAAACGAACAAATGAACAAAACGAACGAACGAACCAACCGATCAGTGCCCGTGTCCCAATCGTAGTCCCGGTGTCAGCCCCAGCCCCAGCCCCAGTCCCGGCGTCCCTGCGCACGGAAGCAACGCAGTTTCTGAAATTCGACTCGATGGACGACGCTTCCGTTTGGTTTTGGGTTTTGGGCTTTGGGTTGGGATCGATGAAGCGAATGAGCGAAAGAGCCCGTTGCTTAGCGGCGAATTCATGTCGGGGATTTGAGGCAACATGCTGCATTCCACGACCACATAGTATCTACGGAGTTATCATGTATGAGGCCATATCAGTGACTCAGTAAACCGTATTTGCCTGCGTTGAGTGCAGGACCTGGAATCTCACAGGTCATCCATGTATTCTGACCGAATGACTGTGAGGTGCCGTTTCGCGGACGGCTCTCGCTCCCACGCCCACCCAGACCAGAGTTCCGATGAAACGAGCTCCCTCTCACTTCACACACACTCGCACATGTTCCGTGAGTGAGAGCTACGAACAAACTCTTCGCCTTCCAGCCCACAATACGACGACGCGAGACCACAAGGCGTTGACGTATTCCGTTGAAACAAGGATGCTCACAGCCCCCTCCCAGTCCCAGTCAGTCACTCCAACTCCACGACAGACGCCACACATCCCACCCCACCCCACCCGACCTCGAACTTGAGGTTTCACTCGCTCACTGCCACTCTCCACACATCAAGCAAGCAAGCAACAACAGAAGGTTGGTGTGCACGAGCAAGCAACGTTGTAGGGACTGACTGGGTGACTGCGCGAGCAGACCGCTGGCTTCTCAGCCACCTTCAACCCTCGCACAGCCAGCCCCTCCCTCCTACCTACCTTGTAGACACAGTACACATCCGGTGTCCCTTCCCAGCCACTCCCAGTAATCCGCTGCGAGATCGCTGCTCAACTCGTCTCTTCTCCACTCCCTTCCCCACACAGCCCCATCAAACACACTTTCAACCGCATTCTTGTGAAGCCCCCTGTCACGCGCAGTAAACTCACCGACGAATCCTCGCAGTGTCGGTGTCTGCCTGTTGACTGCCTGCCTGCCTGCCTGCTCGTCTGCCGCGACGTTCCATGGTCGTCACGTCGTCACACCCTCGGCCTGCGCACACAAGGTGTCCCTCCCTGACGCGTCGGAGCTTCTCTTTGTGCACCACACTTTGCAGTGGAACTATCGCTAGAAGCGGTGTCGGTGGACTTGCTGTAGTAACAATCTTGTCCCCCCCCCCCAAGAAGACGCAGCGGGGACCGAACGACGTCCGCGAACTTGTTGAGGACGTGCATTGCGTGCAAACGTGAAAGTCACAGACGGAGTTTCCAACAGCTGCATGGGAAAGCTACCGCTGCAACACTCGGTTTCGTGCAACTACGTTCGTATTAACCCAATGCGCGAGATACGGCTCGCTCCAAACAATTGCGTCACAAAAACGTGGAATAAATTCCTGTCCAGTTTGTTCCGACTTTCTTCTCTCAAGCCACAATGAAATTCCAGGCCGTCGTCGGCGCCATTCTTCTCGGCTCCGCTGCCGCTCGCTGCCCCAATGGCTGCAGTGGCAACGGTGAATGCGGAACCAACTCGCAGTGCCTCTGTCACCGCAACTTCATGGGCGCTGACTGCTCCGAGCGTATCTGCTACTTCAACTATGCCTTCGTCGACACTCCGCTCGGAGACCTCAACGCTGATGGTGTCATCGACATGAAGATCAACATGGACGAAAAGACAAAGAACTACGCCACCGAGTCCTACGACCGGATGTATGGTGTTGCACGTCCGATTGATACCAACTCTGGCGCTGTTGCCGATCTCGACAGTGATGGTTTGGCATACAACGAGAACAAACAATCCGGCCGTTGGGACGAGGCTCACTTTTACCGCGAGTGCTCCAACAAGGGTATCTGCAACCGCGCCACTGGACAGTGCGTTTGCTTCCCTGGTTACGAGGGCGAGGGATGCCAACGTACGTCTTGCCCAGGCGCCGAATCCGGCTCTCCTTGCTCTGGCCACGGTCTCTGCCTCTCCGCGTACGTCGACTACTCCTCATCGGAGTACAACTTGTGGGATGCCGACAAGACCATGAAGTGCAAGTGCGACGCAGGATACGATGGTCCTGATTGCTCGCTCCGTCTCTGCCCCGTGGGACCTGATCCCGTTGAGCACGCCGACAAGGTGACCACGAGCTTGCAAAAGATTTCTTGGGGTGCCTTTGAACTGGACACCACCAGCACCGACCGCACCACCCACTCTGGAGCCTTCAACGGCCCACTTTACTTCACCATCACTGTTGAAGACGATTTCGGCGATGCTTGGACCACGAAGTCGCTCAGCATTGACTACCTCAGTGAAATGGATGATGTCAACGGATTCTTGTACTCTCAGCCCGTTCCTTCGGACGATTTCCTGGGTGGAGCCAGCTCCAACGTGTACGACTTCTACTTGAACACGAACATTGCTGACGACGTCAACGCCTCTGTCCGTGCGCTCCCCAACAACGCGGTCGCCGATGCGTACGTCTGGATGGAGTACCATAACTTGGCCGGTGATGCCGACTTCTCTGCAAAGTGGAACGAGGCAGCCCCCGACTGGTACATTGGAACCCAAGCCACTGCTTTCGCCTCCGAGCCTCGCTTGGCCTACCCGTACTCCACCGACCAGAATGCCAACACTGACTACCAGCCCGAATCTGGAAGCGGTATCACTAAGTACTGGGAAAGCTCTGGTAGCCGTTTCCCGTCCTTCATCAACAGTGAATTCGCCGACTGTGGCCAGATCACCCAGCCCGCTGCCTCTTCCGAAGACATGGCTGCTGAGGGACTCTGCATCTTCATTTCATCCAGCAACAAGGTCACCACAAACTACGTCGTTACCTACAGCACCAACCCCGTGGTCACTGTCACGGATGGAACTACCGAGACTTCGTACAATGCCCAGACGCAGACCGGATACTCCACCAGCATCGAACGCACTGGCACCGCAACCGGCCGCGCCGCCGATGGCGATAACGACGCTAAGTTCACTGTCTTGAGTGCTGGCACCTACATCGATGGTACCTCGATCCCTGTTGTCACTGTCGAAGAAGTTGGCGAACACCGCTACTGGGATGTCAACATTGACGGCTACCCCAAAATGAGCTACACCGGTTTCAACTCCGACGAGTGCTCCCGCCGTGGTCTGTGCGATTACGAATCTGGTGAATGCCAGTGCTTCTCTGGCTACACTGGAGTGGCGTGCTCTTCGCAGAATTCCATCTCCTTCTCTTAAGCAAGCTCGAGGAAGATACCTATTTCAAACAAAGCGTTTGAGGAAAGCTACCTGCTTTCTGACTGACAACTATAAAATTAATTTATTGGTAGAACAACTCACATTCCACTTTACTTAATACACGGCCAACACGAGCACGAGAACAAAAATGCCAACCAAGAGCTTGCAACGAGAGAGAGGAACGATATACACATGTTTACTTTAGGGTGTAATCGTGTAATCTTTACCAATAAATGTGACTGTCAAAACGGGTTGGGAGTGGTACAGCAAACAAAAGGAGTTTACACAGTGCTACCAAATGGAGTGTAGTCGCTGGTTTTCACCACCAACTTGCCTTGACGGTGGCGGATGAACAGGAACACCGCCACACCAGCAACGATTAGTACCGCGACGGTAACTCCGACGGCAACACCAGCATCAGGTCCGTCACTTGGAAGAGCACCAGGTGCAGGCGCGGGCGAATTCGAAGATGGAGACGAACTGTTCAGGCAGGCGATTCCAGTAGTGCCCCAGCCACTAGAAGTGCAACCGATGGTAGTTGCGTTGCGAGTGTATCCATGTGCACATGCCACCGCACAAGTAGAACCAACGGGTGTATTGGCACAACTGCCATCCAGAACGTGTTTGATGTAGCGATCATCCAAAGGGACACAAGCGAGCTGGCTACATGTCAACTCGTACAAGTGTGTACTGGAGCCATTAGTGTCGTCGGAAATGTACAAATTCTTGGCAGTTGGGCGCGCGTCGAACGCAATGGAGACGGGGGTCTGGATCGGAAGCAAGGTACTGGCCTGCAGCAAGTCCACGGACGAATTTCCTTTGATCTCGGCAACGACTCCATTCTTAGTTCCAGTGACGTAGATCGAAGAGCGGAGATCAGTAACAATTCCAGATGGCATAGCGATATCCGAAGCGGAACCACTGAGAGCCAACTTGTAGGGTGTTGGGTTGTATTGGTCACATGAGTTGCCAGAAGAGTCGAGCCCACTCGAAGCACATTTGAGGGTCCAGATGTCGTCATTGTTGGAATCTGTAACCAAGAGTTCATGCGTTGAGACGTCGATGGCGATGTCATGAGGGCCGAACGGGTTGGTAGTGTCACCAATGTTTTGGGCGGACATCAAAACGGTCATTGCGAGCGTGGTTGAATCACGCTTGAATACTCTGTGACCGTTGTGGTCGGCGATATACAAGTGATCATCTCCGTCCATCTGAAGCCCAAGTGGGTGCACTTTGTCGGCCAACGTAATGTTCAACGGTGTCGTATGGTAGACTGTGCAATAGTTGACGTTTCGGGTCTGGCAAGGAAGGTGCCAAATTGTTGAGGTATTCTCATCACCGATGTACAGATCAGCATGGGTGGGACTGATGGTCAACCCAACAGGAATTTGCAGCACGTTACGACCTAGCATAACAGTGGTCTCGCCTGTCAATGCGTCAATGCGCAGAAGCTCCCTTGTCTTAGAATCAACAATGAAGATGTTTCCCGCTCCATCGATGGCGATGTCTTGTGGGCTGACAAGACCTGGGTTCGTTGCAATACCTTTTGGTGTACTGGCCCAGTTCAAGCACATGATGCTGTTGGCCGGGGTGACAGACCCGGTGGGATTGACAGCATGGCATACGCCGGCTAATGCAACTGCAGCAATGCACACAGATTTCCACATAATTTCTCTGGGGCTTCGACAGCAAGGTTTCTCGTCTCGAAAAATAGGTTTAGTTTCCACATCCTAAAAACTTGCAGTAGGTTGACTTCTTTGCTTCGCCAAGCAAGAGTGTGTTGGAGCGGTTGACGTGGGTTTAAGGCCTTCTTCCCTCCACAATTCGTCAACATGTCGAAGGGGCTCCGTGCGAGTCCACGGACAGAAATTGCTTGCGCACCTGTGTGTAACGAGCCAATGGACTCAAGCCCACGCAACGGATGCGTGTTTGGCCCTGTATCGAAGTAAAACTCACACAGCTCTGGCTTCATGAAGTGCACGTCCACGTGGACCGTCAGGCGGGGACTCGGGCGTTGAGTTTTGAAGGTTCGCTGCGGAGAAAGATGGATGGTCGGCAGCGGACGGCGGACGGCGGACAGCAGGCAGGTGGCAGCAAACAGAAGTCAGAGTTGGTGAATGGAGCAAGAATTGCATCGAACAGGCGCTGATTGGCAGGGGTGGGTGCGTGGGTGGGTGGGCACTGGGTTCGAGCAAAGAGAAAGGAAGGAGAGTGACAAGGCGAGGATGTGAGAACCAGTGAGCATGTAATACAGTGAACGAACGCTGGAGTGTGACTGTGGCTGTGACTGTGAATGTGACTGTCGATCGTCGACGGTGACTTTGTGGGCAAAGCAGAAAAGATGGGCCACTCTCACATGCGGTGGTGGGCTGGGCTGGGCTGGTGGGCTGGTGTGGCGGGCTGTCCGCCTTCCTGACTCACAAAACATCCTCACCTTCCATCTTTGAGGTTGTTTCTCAGCGTCTGTTTGTGGGTGTGTGGGAGGGAGATAAAGTAGTACTCGCCGTTGTAATAGGTGAAATAAAGCCATCATTTCGCCGCTTAGTCAGTGTCGCAGCCACCAAACCGACCAAGCGTCCATTTGCTCAGTCGCCACCGCCACTGCTGTTTCGCTGCCCTCACTTTCACTTTGCGTTCAGGTCATCGCCCTGTCGAGATCGCAAGCCGCAGTTGCTGTTCTCTGTCCTCCCGAAGTCCCTTTCAACTTTTGCAACCATGGCCGGAATCAGCCACTTATCAGACATACAATTTGACGCATCTGCGACAGAGAAAATGTGTCCGCAGACTGCGCGTGGGTGAGCGGCGATGGCTGTGGGCCGTGGGCTGTGTTTGCCCGCGTTTCGCCACTCACACCGAAGCAGACGAGCCGACATCGTGGCCGCGGCACTGAATACCTGAGATCTCGAGATAGACTACGAGAAAGGTCACACAAACACAGCAACACCACCGACCTCACTCACTTACTTACGTGCTCCTTGAGCCAAACGGAAAGACGGAAAGAACTCGAGTAGGCAGGGAGAGAGAGAGACCTTCACTCCACTCTCCCTCCGCACTCCGAACCTCCGTCCGCCATCCTTCCATCCCACCTTCAGCGACTTCGGGCTCTGCAAAAGCCCGAGGGACGGACGCCCAAGCCAAGTCGTTGTCAAAGAGGTGTCAGCATGCCACACATTTTGTCATTTTGTAGTTTGTTTGGTCGGCGACACAACGGCACAATCCACGATCACAAATCCCAAATCCCAAATCCCCGAATCACAAAATCACAACCTGTTGACGCCGTTGCGGCTTCTTACAACACAATTCCCACAATTCCACAATTCCACAATTCCGTAGCAGCACACTATTCCTTTTAGACTTTAACTTAGCGTGCACCCACTGCACAAGTTATGCAAAGTGGAAAATGGACGGAGTGGCAACGATGAAACGATGAAATGGGGAAACGGGAAACGGGAAACGGATCGGCAAACTGCAAACTGACAAACTGACAAACTGACAGAGATTCATTTCGGCCAGAATGGCACAGATTGTTCATTTTTGATTCACTTTAGTCCGCCGATAACTTCCACTTTTTCGGCAATGGTACAGTACACATGCACACAACAGTTAAAATTAAATCGCCTTGGCGGCAGCCGTTCTTGCGCGCTGTGACGACGCGACGACGCGACGTGACGACGCTTGGCCTTGCGTAATTGCGTCCATTAGAGTCCACGTGGTATTCCTGATAGTACCTCGGTATTTCACTTTCGCCTGTTTTGCTGTGTTGACGTTTTGACATTCGAGAGACAGCTTTGAAAGATGGAGGGATGGAAAGATGGTGGTGGTCTGTCTGTGGTGCACTGACTTATCGTCGCTGGGCAGTGGTCAGTCCTTCTATGCCAGATTTCCACCGCAAGCATCACCATGTCCGCCCGTCCGTCCTCTACTCCATCCACAATGTTTCTGAAGATTGGCTGATCAGCGACCGAGTCCCAAAATGCTGTGTGTCGTAAACTCACAAAAACAATGCAACCATTCGCGACAGCGTGACGATGCGAAATCAAAGTCCACTCTGCCGAGGGGAACGACCAGGTGCAGCGAGGACATCCACTTCCAACTTGTTAGTGGACTCTAAACTACGCGTAGATTGCATTCTAACTAATTTCTGATTTATTTATAAAACACTCCAACTATCATAGACGTGACTCTCACCGCGCCACGCCTGTTTTCACTTCCGCGATTTGAATTTCCGTGTCGTGTGGTATTCCAGCTGGAGTATGTCCGGCACGTGGTGGCTGTCCCGGATCAACATGAATCTGCACCAAAACGAATCGGCGAAGTGCTTCCGAAACAAAGGCAAGAGAATGTGCTGGACGATTTTATACCACACTCCTCCAATTAAAATACCGAGAGTGCTGCCAACGAATACTTGGCCAGCGAAATGGTAATCAAGATACACACGAGAAAAAGCGACTGCGAACGCCATGAAGTACAGCCCTGCCGACACGATTAATCTCGCTGCATTTCCATATTGCGGAGCCCGAGAAAAAATGTGGACAGCGTTCTTGTTTAGGATGTGAAGACTCCAAAACGTGGCAGTGAAGAAAACAAATTGTGAATGGTTCGAGGGCATGCCAGGACCAGACAAATGTGTGCCGTCGGGACGTGGAGCATCGATGATTTTCTTAATCACAACGTTGAGAATCGTGTTGCCCAGTTGCCCAGCTAATGCTGCAATTGTAATGATCTCCCTTCGTGCTAGAATCACGGAGACGTACGCAACGATCGCAAACACGGGCGCCAACGAGACACCAGCACTAAGGAAGCCAATAATATCGCCCTCATGGTACTCCACGTAGGTGAGGTCGAATGCAGTCTTCATGGGTGGCGTTGACATCGAAATCGTGGACAACTTCCACGCTTACAGCATAGAGTTGTTGTCTATGATGACGCCAAAGAGTTGTCAGGAATCGCCGCGAGGCCGCACGGATGCATACATGATCTGCTTGTCCACTCCGAAACGGGAAAAAAAACAGCACGCGCAAATAAAAGAGAAGCATTACAACTTGTTTTTTTGTTTCCCACGCTTCACCCCTGAATGGGTCAGCATCAATCCCCAAAACGACAATTACGACGACGACGACAACAACGACGACGACGACAACGAACGACGACGAACGACGACGAACGACGACGAACGACGACGACAACGACGACGCCGACAACGAACGACAACGAACGAACGACGAACGACGAACGGCAACAAAACTTTCATTTTCGTACTAGTACATATTCTTCACATCAATTATTGGCTATACTTTCCCATACTTCAATGCACTTTTTCTTTGTACTGTCGGTACCATTTTCACATTGTACTTTGCGTACTTTAGTACTGTACTAACCTGGATTAATACATGCTGTTTCCTCCGACTGCTGGTGCGTGAGCAATAAGGGATATGGGCGGGAATGGAGGAATGGATGGAGAAGTGAGGAAATAGAGGGTTTCAGAGTACTAGTACGAATGCAGATAGACGGTGGGTGGGTGGGTGGGTGGGTGGGTGGCCGCGAGTGAGTGAGTGAGTGAGTGAGTGAGTGAGTGGCACGTGCCAGCACATTGATCGTTCGTTCGTTCGTTCGTTCGTTCGTTCGTTGTTCGTTGAGTGAGTGACTGTGAGTGAGTGACTGTGAGTGAGTGAGTGAGTGAGTGCGCAACGAAGAGCAACGGAGGAAGCAAGGAAGGAAGGAAGGAAGGAAGGAAGGAAGGAACAGTGACAACGTGACAACACAGAACGAAGGGATGACGACGAAGGAACGACGAAGGAACGAAGGAACAACGAAGGAACGAAGGAACGAAGGAACGAAGGAACGAAGGAACGACGAAGGAACGACGAAGCGAGGAACGAAAGAATGACCGAAGGAACGGCGATTGAACGGCGATTGAACGG